>Ga0310786_10002146_pt1 | contig 30751 bp, 27 predicted proteins | sample AusTroGonzalo_MG_FD_203881 | JGI IMG/M metagenome (GOLD analysis project Ga0310786, IMG submission 203881) | Bovine rumen microbial communities from tropical cattle in Woodstock, Queensland, Australia - Gonzalo_03 (v2) (version 2) | ecosystem: Host-associated > Mammals > Digestive system >...
CCAGTATTATTAATCACAGTATTATTTGTGGTATCTACATACTTACTTGGTTTGTATCCCCAAGAATTATTATCAAAAGTAGACTCAGTAGCAGTATCATCAATAGATTCTAGATAATATGTAGTATTGTTTTCAATGTCTTCACTTGCTAGTCTACCGTTGTCATCCGAAGAAGCAATACTTAGAGTGTACCCCGTAAAGTTATTGGTAGTTACATTGAAGATGGCTGTATCGCTAGCGGTGGATGAAGCAAAGGTACCCGCTGCGCTGTTTGGTGTAAGATTGAGGCTAGCAATATCATTATTATTACTAATTGTGAGGGAGGTAGTAGCATCTACACTGGTGCCGGTAGCTGCCGAGGCTTGCTCTTCACTGCCAACAATTGGGAAACAACAAGAGAAGCAGAAACCAAAAGAAGGACCACAGAAATATAAGCTGCGATCCTAATCCTGTTTAATGCCCCAATACGAGACACCTGCCCAATATTTATTCCCATTGTTTATGTATGACCCTTATATACCTCTATTATAGGCTTAAGGGCAATACTATGTCAATAGTTTTTTGAGACTTTAATCTCTTTTTAGCATCACCGTAAACGCTTCAGACGGAATATCGATTTTACCAAACCTCTTCATCCTCGCCTTACCGCGCTTCTGTTTCTCAAGGAGCTTCGCCTTGCGATCCCTATCGCCAGTATGAATTTTCACTGTCACATCCTTGCGATACGCACCGATTGTCTCACGCGCAATAATCCTTGCACCAATCGCCGCCTGCAGCGCCACCTCAAAGTTCTGCCTTGGAATCACTTCTTTGAGCTTCTTCGTCACTTCGCGACCAATCGCTTCTGCCTCACTTCTGTGAGCCATCACGGAAAGCGCATCCATCTTATTCCCCGCTACAAGGAAATCCACTCTCACCAAATCCTCAGCCTTATACCCATGAATTTCATAGTTAAACGAAGCATAGCCAGAAGTTGCCGACTTCAATTGATCATAAAAATCTGTAAGTAAATTCGCCATCGGCGCTTCAAAATCAATCACCGCCCGCTCTTCAATATAAGACAAATTCGTCTGGTGACCACGTTTCTCATTAATGAGATTCAGCACATTCCCAATCATCGACGATGGCACGATAATCTCGCCCTTCACCCACGGCTCACGAATTTCCTTGATTTCCGAAGCGTCCGGCAAATCCGCCGCCGACTTTATCTCAATCACCTCACCATTATTCATCACTACTTCATAGTTCGTGGACGGGTTCGTGACAATCAGGTCTAGCCCAAATTCACGCTCGAGTCTCTCGCGGATAATATCCATATGAAGAAGTCCAAGGAACCCGATGCGAAGTCCAAACCCTAAAACCGGCGAATTCTCCGGCTCAAACCTAAGCGCCGAATCGGAGAGCGACAATTTCTCAATCGCTTCTTTGAGGTCTTTATATTGGTCATTCGATACCGGGAAAAACCCAGCATACACAAATGGTAAAACATGTTTATAGCCAGGCAAAGCCTCCTTGGCCGGAGCCTTCACGAGCGTCACCGTATCGCCCACGCGCGCTTCACGCGTCGTCTTGAGGTTTGTCACGATGTAGCCAATCTCACCCTGTGCCAATTTATCGCGCGGACTCATCTTTGGCGTGAGGCTACCTACCTCCAGCGCCAAGCCCTTCGTTCCGGTCGCCATCATGTGAATCTCTGCATTCTTCGGAATTTCTCCATCAAACACCCTCACATAAAGCACCACCCCTCTATAGTCATCAAAATACGAATCAAAAATCAACGCTCTCGTTTCACGAGAATCAGAGATAACCCTTGGTTTTGGACCAACATTTATTACAGCATCGAGGATTTTATCAACTCCAAGCCCAGTCTTACCAGAAGCCTCGATTATTTCCTCACGTTTGCATCCAAGCAAGTTAATAATCTGTGCCGCCGTCGCCTCTACATCTGCCGCTGGCAGATCCACCTTATTAATCACCGGAATAATCGTCAAATCTTGTTCAAGCGCCAAATACACATTCGCAAGTGTCTGCGCCTGAATCCCCTGCGTTGCATCCACTACAAGCACCGCCGCTTCTACAGCTGCAAGCGACCGGCTCACCTCATACGAAAAATCCACATGCCCCGGCGTATCAATTAGGTTCAAAGTATAGCCCTTCCAGTGCATCGTTACCGGCGTCAACTTAATCGTGATACCTTTCTCACGCTCAAGCTCCATCGAATCCAGAAGCTGCGCCTTCATCTCACGCTTTTCCACCGTATCCGTGAGCTCCATCATGCGATCCGCGAGAGTCGACTTCCCGTGGTCAATATGCGCAATAATACAAAAATTCCGTATTTTATCCATAAATTACCTATATTATACCATAAATTCCCCTTTCTTTTCTAAAAAGTGTTGACAAATAACACAAAATATAGTAATATATTAGTCGGAGGCCGGAGCCGCTTTTTTTATGACTCTTTCCCTCCCCAATTCTATAGCCGACGGGCTTTAAACGACGGAGGTAGCTAAATGCTACTACTTAACAACCTTTCAACAAAAGAGCTGTACGCATCAATACCGCGTACAGCTACCGTCTCTCAGATGATGAGGGATGGCATGGAACAGGGCAGCACCCAGTTAGCGGTGTCTGCCATGGAAGAACTCTCAAAGAGAGGCGATACTGACATTATCGTCAAGAATCTCTTTGAAGCAGCAAAGAATGGAGTGCTTGTGCCCGGCACAAGCATGGCTAGTATGATTAGCCGTTCCTTGATTGAAGACCGCGAAACCGATCCTCTCCTCAGGAGAGCCGGCAAGTGGCTTCTGCAGGGAAATCCATTAACAGACACATCATTCGTCTCGGGTAAAACCGAGGTCGAAAAAGTTTCTAAGTATCTCAACGGCCCCGAGCCCGAGAGTACTGCAATGGCCAGCGCTTTTGCGGAAATACACGCAAGTGTAGCAAGGGCAATGGAAAAGGCAGAAGCAGTAAAGAGATTTGCGCAGAGTGGACCCAGGTCATATGTCCACGACGACAAGCAAACTCTGCTCTTCAATCACGAGTCGGAGGAACGCCCTACCGGGGTATTCCATGATGGCCGTGATGTCGAGGTACGTCCCGCTGGGACGTTCCACGACGAGGAGCCTACCGGAGCATTCCGTGACGGCGAGACATATCCTGCTGGAACATTCCATAATGACGTCTGAGTAAAATCAGGCGAGTAGCTTAATCAAAACAAGAAGGACCGGTCAACGAAATGTGTTGGCCGGTTTTTTATTGTCTAACCTTGACAAAAACCCCACTTTATAGTATTATTACACGCAAGAGAGCCCGAGGTCATGAATATCACCTTTTCACTCTCAAAAAAATACGGAGGTATATAAAAATGTACTTTAAAAACACAACAATTAAAGAGTTGTATGCTTCCATCCCGGATAACGAGTTTATCTCAACAATGATGAACGAAGGGATCCGCATGGGGAGTACACAACTCGCAGTCTCCGCGATGCAGGAATTAATCCAGCGCGGAGTAATAAGCGAGATACACGGAAGCCTGATCAATCAGGAGTACGACGGGTACCTTAAACCGAAGACAAGCATGGCCAGCATGATTGGTCGTGCACTTATGAATCAGTCTGATCCGGTATTAAAAAAGGTCGGTCAGATATTTGCCGATGGCAAGTCTCTTATCGAACCAAGACCTATTACCGAAGATTGATAGGACTACAAAAAAACGAAAGGAGGAACAGTTTATGAATAATAATGTTCCTACAAAAAAACTCGTCACAGGCAGTGATGTAAAGAGAAGCCTCGAAGAGGCAAAATATTACGTAACGAATAGGGAGCGGATAACAGCTGAGAATGCCGCCAAAGCAAACAAGAAAGTCCCTAGAAGAATTACTTAAGTTCTTTATCAAACCAAAAACCGGCCAACACAGTTGACCGGTTTTTTTAATGCTCTATTAGTTAGAGATTACTTATCTACCCCAATCATCGAGAGAGAAAGTTTACCATTATCGATAGCAACTAGCCTTACGCGGACCTTGTCGCCTACGTGGAGTACTTCTTCTACAGTCTTTAGCCTGCGACCTTCCACGATCTGTGAAATATGAAGCATACCGTCAGTACCAGGAAGAATATTCACAAATGCACCGAAGTCCTTAATTGTCACTACAGTACCATTGTAAATCTTACCAACTTCAGGCTCCTCGGTGAGGCTCTTAATCCAGTCTACTGCTGCCTGAATCTTTGCAGCATCCGTACCGGCCACCGTCACGAGACCATCATCGTTGATGTCAACCTCAGCACCAGTTTCAGAGGTAATCTTGTTGATCATCTCGCCACCTTTACCAATCACAGCACCAATCTTATCCTTAGAAATCTGAATCTTTTCAATCCTTGGTGCAAGGTCAGAAATCTTTTCACGTGGACCAGGAATCACTTCGAGGATATGCTTCAAAATAAACATTCTACCCTCGTGGCTCTGCTTGATTGCCTTCTCAAGAATCTCAACTGGAAGACCATGAACTTTCATATCCATCTGAAGTGCAGTCACACCTTCAGTCGTACCAGTTACCTTAAAGTCCATATCGCCAGCAAAGTCTTCAGCATCCATCAAATCGGTAAGGACATATGCCTTATCAATATCAGAAGCCTCGATTGGCTGACCCTTTGGCACATCTACCATAAGACCCATAGCCACACCAGATACAGGGCGCTTCAAAGGCACACCAGCGTCCATGAGAGCCATACAAGACGAACAAGTTGCAGCCATAGAAGTTGAACCATTCTGGGACATAATTTCAGTTACGGAGCGAATTGCATATGGGAATTCTTCCTCAGATGGAAGTACTGGGAGAAGTGCTCTTTCAGCCAAGTAACCATGACCAATCTCACGACGTCCAGGAGAACCAAGACGGCCTGGCTCACCAACCGTATAGGAAGGAGCGTTGTAGTGGTGCATATAGCGCCTCTTGCCGTTCGTCACTTCCATCGTATCCACATCCTGTGAATAAGAAAGTGGCGCAAGCGTTACGATGTTCATAGCCTGAGTTACACCACGGGTAAATAGTGAAGACCCGTGAGCTCTTGGCAAAATTGCTACCTGTGAAGATAGAGGACGAACTTCGTCGAGCTTACGTCCATCTGGACGGATACCTTCTTCTACAATTCCACGCCTTACCTCTGCAAAGAGAGCAAGTTCAAATGCCTGATCATAAACATCACGAAGATTTGCATCGTACCATTCAACCTTTTCGTTGTCGGTTTCACCTTCACCATGTTTCAAAGCCATCTCATCGTGCATTGCGTATTTGATATCATCAAGAATCTGTGCACGCTCCATCACGTTACCACGAATCTTTGAACCAAACTTACCATTACACCATTCCTTCACCTCGGCGAGAATCGCCTCATCAGGAAGGACTAGCTCATATTCCTGCTCTTTAGCAGCTACAGCCTTAGCAAGCTCACGCTGTAAATCAAGGGCTGGCTGGACGTTCTCTACAGCCCAGTGCATGGCTTCAATAATCGTCTCTTCTGGCACTTCCTTTGCGCCAGCTTCCACCATCACTACCTTGCCATCTTTACATGCAACGACTAGGTCGAGTGGAGACATCTCTCTTTCTTCTGGTGACAAGAAGCCCTTAAACTCACCGCCGATTCTGCCAATACGAATACCTGCAACTGGACCATCAAAAGGCACACCGGCATTCATAAGCGCAGCCGATGCCGCAACCATTGCTACACAGTCTGGGCGGAAGGTTGGATCCATTGAAAGCACAGTACAAACCACCTGTACTTCCTGGCGATAACCTTTCGGGAAGAGTGGGCGAATTGGGCGATCAATAAGACGACCAACAAGAATAGCCTCGTCAGCTGGCTTACCTTCACGCTTGATAAACTTCGAACCGCTAATCTTGCCCGCTGCGTAGAACTTCTCTTCGTAATCAATTGATAGTGGGAAGAAATCCTGCACTACTGGCTTCGTACCTACAACCACGGAACCGAGTACTACGGTGTCACCATAGGTTACGAGCACAGACGAAGTAGAACGAAAACCGACACGGTTTACTTCAAGTGTCAGTTTACGCCCAAGCCACTCTGTGGAAACCTGCATGGTTTTCTTGCCGCTAGGGTTAATAATTTCCATAAAAATCCTTTCCTTCGGGAAAACATCAGATATAAGCCCCTACCTCATATCTGCCGTCTTCCCTTTGTTAATGTTACCTCTATTGTACCATAAATCACCCGCCTGCAAAAGTACCCATTCCGCTCCCCACCCCTATTCCGCTAGAGGTAATATTGACTTTTTAGCCATTTCGTGCTATAATATATAAGATTGGGTCAAAGACCCAGTAGCAGCAGTCTTCGGAATAAAAAATTGAAAGGGGTGATTTTAATCATGGACGAAGACAAAATAACATATGACATCCTGAAGGTGCGTGCAGAATACGCAAAGGAAGAAACTGACGGCAAGATAAATAACATGGTAAAAGACCTTGCCCAAAAAGGAATAAAGGTGATCATACGCTCTCGCATCAAAACATACGAGAGCGCAAAGGAAAAAACGCTCCGATGCAAATGCACCATGGAACAGCTATCTGACTTCCTCGGATACAGAATAATTACCATGTATGAAGAAGATATCCCGATAGTCGGAAACTACATAGACCATAGGTTTGTAGTGAAAAAAACCAAGGATTACCTAAACAATCCAAAACCACTCGAAATGGGTGGTTACTGTGGTGCAATTCACAAAAAATCCGACATACAGTGCATGTGTGATGAAACACCCGTCTCGGTTCCAACGGAGTTTCAAGTGGTATCGCTTCTAATGAATGCGAATTGGGAATTAGATCATGCAACATGTTACAAATGCAAAGATGATAACCCAAATGCACTCGAAGAAAACAGAGAAATCCTTGAACACTTAAAGGCGATCGAGACAATCTATGCTCGTCGTCGAAAAAAAGCCGGAAAAGAAGAGTGCCGAATTTGGCCAACTTCCGAACCGGAACAAGAAGTACCTTCAGAATCAGAGTAAAAAATAACCCCTGTTTCAATTTGAAACGGGGGCTACTTTTTTCTAAAACTATTTCCTTAGTCCGAGCTTTGCAACAGTCTTCTTATATAGCTCAAAGTCGGTTTCCTCGAGGTACTTTAGAAGCTTCTTGCGCTTCCCTACCATCTGCATCAAACCTCTTTTAGCCATAAAGTCATGTTTATTATTCTTTACGTGCTCAGTCACCTCTTTGATGCGAGCGGTAAGAATAGCAACTTGAACTTCAGGAGAACCAACATCGTTCTTGTTACGAGCAACGCTGGCAATAGCCTTGTCTTTATTCTCTTTTGTTATCATAGTGTCCCCATTATACCACGTTTGCCACAGAGACACAAGTCCAAAAATATGTTATAATATTATCATGAAAACGCATGAAATGAATCTACAGCCAAAGTATTATGATTTCATAAAAAATGGCACTAAACGCATCGAGCTTCGTCTTTTTGACGAGAAACGCCAGCAAATCGAGCTTGGTGATGTTATTGAGTTTTCAAAATCCGAAACCGACAAGTTCCAAGCCAAAGTCGTAGGTCTTCTCCGTTACAATTCTTTCGACGACCTCTTCAAAGATTTCGACATTTCTATTCTTGCAGACGCATCTATGGCTAAAGAAGAACTCCTAAACGTTCTTGGCGAATTCTATACAGCAGAAAAACAAGCCCAGTATGGCATACTCGGCATTCGCATCGAGCTATTATAAGAGGCGAAATGGAAGACCAAATCATCCTCATAGACAAACCAGCTGGTATTTCTAGCTTTGGTGTTGTTGCCAGAGTTCGTGGCAACCTCAAAGCCAAGTTTGGCCACAAGGTCAAAATCGGCCACACCGGGACATTAGACCCATTTGCGACTGGACTTCTTATTCTTCTCTCTGGTAAAATGACGAAAAAATCAAACGAATTCTTAAAACACGACAAAACCTACGAAGCTACGCTGAAGCTCGGCTTCACCTCCACCACCGGCGACCCGGAAGGCGAGATTCAAGAGTATCTGAGCGAGGGGATTGCGCAGCGCGGCAGCGCGAGCCATAGCACCGACCGCCCGTGGCGACGGGCCGGTCGAGTGCGACCCGAGCTAGATGCTCTTGAATCTTGCTTACAGAGTTTCATGGGCGAGATCGAGCAGACTCCGCCGCGCTTCAGTGCCATCAAAATCAATGGTCAGCGTGCCTACAAACTCGCCAGGAAAGGCGAAGCCTTCGAAATCCCATCAAGAAAAGTCACCATCTATAGCATCGACATCCTAAACTATAACTATCCAGAGCTCAAAATCCGCACTCATGTTTCTAGTGGCACTTACATTCGTACTCTCGCCGAAGACATCGGCAAGAAACTCGGCACCGGCGCTTACCTCACCGCTCTCCGCCGCACCGAAATAGGCGAATACAAAGTCGAAGATGCCGAACCTCTTGAAAACTTCAATTCCGTGGTATAATAAAGTTATGTTAATCCAAGCCAGCCAACTAATTGGCACGCCAATTCTTAGCGTCCAGGCCTCCGGCAAGATTGCCGAAGTTACTGGTATTATCATTGACCCAGACAGCCTCAAAACCATCGGTTTTTATGTTGGTGGCGGCATCGTCGGCAAATCTGACGCCAATATCCTAGATCTCAAATCCATCCGCGAATATTCCAAGCTTGGTATGGTTATCGATTCAGACGACGAGCTCCTTATGAAGTCCGATGTTGTTAAAATCGAAAAGGTCGTCGAACTAAATTTCAACCTCATTAATCTCAAAGTTGAGACTAAAAAAGGCAGCAAACTCGGCCACGTCGCCGATTATACTCTAGATTCTCTTGACTTCATGGTTCAGCAGCTTATCGTCAAACGCCCACTCTTCAAGTCGTTCCTGGATTCCGAACTCACCATTCCTCGCCGTGAAATCGTCGAAGTCACAGACTACAAAATCGTCGTGAAAGACGAAGAAAAAGTCATCAAAGCTCGCGCCGAGAACGAAGATTTTATTCCAAACTTCGTCAATCCGTTCCGCAAGACCGAACAAGATCTTGCACCTGCTGATACGAGAACCCCTGACGACAAAGATACTGAATAAGTTTTTCATCATCATATTTCGCTCGCTTTTTGGCGATTATTTTGCGAATTTCATCTTCATCGTTTCGCTCCGAATCGCTCAAAACTTCTTCAATAATCTCCGAAGAAACCCCTTTTTTCATCAATTCCATCTTGAGCCTCTTTTGTGACACCCCCTTCTTCACGAACCGATTCTCCACATACCACTCCGCAAACTTATAGTCATCAATATACCCATGCGCCTTGAGCCTAGAAATTATGTCGGGCAGAAGCTCAAGTAAGCTATCTAAGGACCGTAAGCTTGGGCGCTCGCCGAAGGCGCACGAAGTTACGCCCTTGAGCGTGTCCGAAGATAGCTTACTGAGCTTCCTCCGTAAGTAATCTCTAGTTTCTCTCTCGCTTCGCGGCCTCGTAAGCACCCACTCCAGCGTTCTCTGATACAACTTTCCAAACTCACTCGCCCTCCTAAACTCATCGAGCTGCTCACTGCTAATCTCCATCCCCACCTTCAAATGAAAATCCACTACCTGCGAAATGTCCAGCGAAAACGAATAAACCGAGTCCACAAAAACATTCACCCGGTTCTGGTTTTTCACCCCCTGCCTTAAATCTGTAATCTTTAGTTTTTCCATCAAATATCTATCTATTCAGATATCCGCGTTGTTCAAACCAAGCCTCAAGCGCCGCTATCGTCAACTTGTCCTTCTTCAAACTCGGTTTTGCATACTGGTCAATAAAATCTGCACACATATCAAACGGGACCCACTTCACCTCTTCCACTTCCTCATCATCAAAATTAAAATTCTCTTCCTTGCCAGTCCAATCCACAGCATAAACCCACGCAAAACGATTCTTATTAAAACCACGCATCGTCACATAATAGAGCTCGTCCTTTGTAATAATCGCGCCAATTTCCTCACGCGCCTCACGCACGGCCGCCTCAGTCAAAGACTCACCTAAATTGATATGTCCACCCGCCGAAATATCATAAAAACCTGGATATCTAGACACCTTGCTAGAACGTTTCTGCCACAGAAGTTCAATTCCATTCTCCGGAGTTACTCGGAAAACAAACACCACAGATACACCAACAATCTCGGTATCATCCCCTTCCGGGTTATCCCGTGCTGAATCCCATCCCACTCCAGGGAGGATTTCACCATTAGGTGCAAATTGCTGCCAAAGCTCATCTGTATGCATAAACCTCCTAAATTAATTCAGACGTTACTCGGCCAAAGCCTTTTCACGTACTTTTTCTTCAATTTCGGCCATTAATTCTGGCTTGTCTTTAAATAGTTTCTTCACCGCTTCACGGCCCTGACCTAAAGTCTCACCGTTGTACTTGATAAATGCGCCAGCCTTATCGAGTACACCATACTGCACGCCAAGATCTAGAATATCACCAGTCTTAGAGATACCTTCGTTGTACATAATATCAAATTCAGCAGTTCTAAATGGTGCCGCAATCTTGTTCTTCACCACCTTAATCTTAGTGCGGTTGCCAGAAATATTTTCACCTTCCTTTATCTGCCCAATTCTACGAATATCAATACGTACAGACGCATAGAACTTCAAAGCGTTACCGCCGGTCGTAGTCTCTGGGTTACCAAACATCACACCAATTTTCATACGAATCTGGTTAATGAAAATCACCGTTGCACGAGACTTAGAAATAATACCAGTAAGTTTCCTCATAGCCTGAGACATAAGTCTTGCCTGGAGACCCATCTGCGCATCGCCCATTTCGCCATCAATTTCAGCCTGTGGTACAAGTGCAGCCACGGAGTCTACTACGATAAGATCCACCGCATTAGAACGAACCAATGTCTCGCAAATCTCAAGCGCCTGTTCACCATTATCTGGCTGAGAAATAAGCAAGTTCGCCGTGTCTACGCCAATTTTCTTTGCGTAAGCTGGATCTAGTGCGTGCTCGGCATCAATAAATGCAGCCTGCCCACCTTGTTTCTGAATTTCCGCAATCGCGTGAAGTGCCAAAGTCGTCTTACCAGAAGATTCAGGACCATAAATCTCAATAATACGGCCCTTAGGATAACCACCACCAAGTGCTAAATCAAGTGACAAAGAACCAGAAGGCAAAAGCTCTACGTCCATCTTTGGCGTCTCGCCAAGTTTCATAATTGAGCCGTCACCAAATTGCTTCGTAATCTGCTGAATCGCGAGCTTCAAAGCCTCGCTTTTTCCACTATCAACATTAGTATTTTCCACCGCATCTTTCTTTGCCATATCAGTATTACCTTTCTTTTGTATTATTATATATTATTCCTACCCAAATAGGAATAGGGAAACCGGCTCTTCTCTATTCTGGCCACCTTCTTAGCACAGCTCAAAACATAAAACAACCCCCGCCTCACAAAACGTCAAAACCAGCATTCCGTCTAGGCTTATCCCAATTCCGCCTAGGCTTTTTTATGCACCGTAAAAATGTTATAATACTCACATGAAAATCAGAGAAAACGTCCCAATTTCTACTATTACTACTATGCGTCTTGGTGGAGATACCAAGTTTCTTATTGATATCGAAGATGAGTCTGAGATTTCTGATGCTTTCAACTTTGCCAAAGACAAAAACTTGCCAACCTTCATCCTCGGCAGCGGTGCCAACACCATCGGCCACGATGAAGGTTTTAACGGCGTCATCGTAAGAAGCGCTTTAAAAGGTATTAATATAGATGGCGCGTTAATCACTGCCTTCTCCGGTGAGGTCTGGGACGACCTCGTCGCCTTCGCCTGTGAACGTGGCCTTCACGGCATCGAAGGCCTTAGCAAAATCCCTGGCCTCGTCGGTGCAGCTCCAGTCCAGAACATCGGCGCCTACGGCCAAGACATCGCTAGCGTTTTTGCTTCCGCCAAGGTCTACGATATCAAAAACGACAATATCGTCACTCTAGACAAAGACGACATGAACTTCTCCTATCGTCATTCCATTTTAAATACCACTGACACCGGCCGCTATTTCGTCATTTCCATTACTTTGAAACTCGGCGCGGGCGAAATGCAGCGCCCATTCTACACTTCCGTCGAAAAGTACATCGCCGAGACTGGCGCTAGCGACTTCTCACCTGCCGGCATCCGCGAAATCGTTTCCATCATCCGTGGCAACAAACTTCCAGACCCAAAAGTCGAAGCCAGCGCAGGCTCATTCTTTAAAAACATCTATCTCACCGAGGAAGAAGCCGATGCCGCCGAAGCTAAAGGCTATCTAGTCTACCACGGTCGCGACGGCTACAAAATCAATTCCGGTTGGCTCATCGAAAACGCCGGCCTTTCTGGCAAACTCCTTCACGGTATCCGCATCAACGAAAAGGCTGCTCTTGTCCTCATTAACGAATCCGCCAAAAGCTACAGCGATCTTGCCGCCGCTCGCGCCGAAATCATCAAGACTATTCAAGATAAATACGGCTACACCCTAGAGCAAGAGCCAGTGGAGATTGAAAATCAATGAAAGAATTAAATGGTCGCGAGCTCGCCGGCTTTATTAAAGAACGCCAGGCCCACCAGGTCCGTTCTTTAAAGGTCAAGCCAACCCTCCTCATCATTAGAGACAGCGACAATCCAGTTATCACGAAGTACGTGAACCTCAAAATGCAGTACGGCGAAGATATCGGCATCAACGTTATCGATTATTGCGCGAGTTCCACAGATGATATCAAGGCCAAAATTACCGAAGCCAACAATGACAAAAGTATTCACGGCATCATCGTCCAGCTCCCAATCTTAGAAAAAGACAAAACCGACGAAGTAACCAGCCTCATCGCTCCAGAAAAAGATGTCGACGGTCTTTCGGCAAATGGCAAATTTGACTCTGCCACCGCTACCGCCATCAACTGGCTCCTCGCGGGCTACGACATCGATCTCAAAACTGCCAGAATCGCTATCGTTGGTCGTGGCAAACTTGTTGGCGCCCCACTTCTGAAGATGTATCAAAATTCTAATTACAACGTCAAAATGTACCACCGTGGCGATGATTTGACTGAGCTCAAAAACTACGATGTTATTATCACGGCCACCGGTAAGCCGGGTCTCATTACCTCAGAAATGGTTAGCCCAGGTACAACTATCGTGGACGCTGGCACCGCTTCAGAAGACGGCATCTTAAAGGGCGACGTAGCAGAAGACGTCCGCACTCGCACAGATCTAAAGGCCATCACACCAAAACTCGGCGGTGTCGGCCCCCTCACCGTCACCTGCCTTTTCGACCACGTTATTCAAGCTACTAACTAAGGATTTCCGCCTTGCGGCCCGCCCTGTTGGCCCTGCTGACCTTGTTGGCCCTGCTGACCTTGTTGCCCCTGCTGTTGTGGTAATTGCGGCAAAGGCGGCGTTTGTCGCTGTTGCTGTTGCTGCTGCTGCTGTTGTTGTTGCTGCTGTTGTTGCTGCTGTTGTTGCGGCAATTGCGGCAGTTGTTGCCGTTGCTGTTGCGGCAATTGCTGCTGTTGTTGTTGCTGTTGCTGTTGTTGCTGCTGTTGTTGTTGCTGCTGCCCACCTCTCACCCAAAGAGGTTCCTGTTGCTGACCAAAGCCATCGAAATTCTGTACCACATTCATACTCTGCGGCGTTGCAGTAGTCCATGTATCTACCATCTCTTGCAAACTCGCCGGCTGTGAATTCGCATTTGCGGTGTTATTTCGCGTCACGTTGCCAGCATTAATAGTATTAAACCTAGGTGTGGCACTATGATCAGACATCAAACTCCTCACATCGTCCCTAAACGCCCCTGCACCGCCAGCATTATTAATAGTACTACTCGTTGCCGCGCCACTCGCTATAGCACCCAACATGATTTTCTTATCTGCAGAAATATTCGGGTTCATCGCCATTACACGCTGTGCCATATCTTGCGTAAGGACACCAGCACTCGCGAGACCAGCCATACTGTCAAGAGATAGCTTCGTAACATCTTCAGGTTTAATATCGTCAATACCAATATGGCCAGGTACCGCAGCGTACTCACCATAGTTTCCAAGGTTACCAGCACCACCATTCTTCATCCATTCCCTAAGTTCCATATCCGTCCCGAGCGTACTACCGAATCTCTGCGCCGCATCCCTCATCCAAGCCGAACGTGCATTGCCGGAAATATTCCTGAGATGCGCCATATTTCTACGAATCATAGCAGCAATGTCCGCCTCTTTCATACCAGCATTTTTCGCCGCGGTTATTGCAGAATTCATCTTGGAAGTGTCGCCTCGCTCAGCAGCAGCCCTGAATTGATTATTATAAAACGTATCCCGCGCACTCAATTGTTGACCATTATTATCATACACAATAATATGGTTCGGATCGCCGTTACTCTGGGCCTCTTGTATAGCCGCATCTAGCTCACTGATGCCAGACGCAGAAAGCGAGTTGCTCAGCACTGCACCAGCCTCCTCATTCTTCTTAATATCCTGTTTTGCAGCCTGCATATACGCCGCACGGGCCTGCGCCGAACCAGTCACACGATTATAAACACCCCAAAACCCAGTCGTTGCCTGCGCCCTTCTCGCTCGGTGCTCACCATCCCAGTATCTAAATGGTCTCAATATTCCAGTACGCCTCGTCAGATTGCCGTTTCTATCAAGACCAGCTCTCACTCTAGTTCTATGTTGCAAACCCATCGCCTGCATATTTTTGTAGCCTTCAGTATTCCTAATAATACCAGTCGTGCCAGAGCGTAACCCTTTCCCAACCCCAGTAATTCTATTTCCAATATCACCAAGTGAACTAAGCGATTTCTTCACTACGGATGGAATAAAGAAGAGTGGTACGATACTGATAAGCATTGCTGTAAGAGCAGATGCAAATGTACCATTGAGACCAGCAGAAAGCAGGAGCCTAGAAGCAAAGTCACCACCACCCATCAATAGGCCACAAATCGGATAAACCAGCAGCATGCTCTTCATTATCGTCAGCCACTTCGTAAACAGCTTCTTCGTATTCGGCAAAGCATAGCAGACGAATGCTAGTGGAGAAATTACAATCATGATAACAATAGCTGCCTGTCTTGCCGCGAGTAAAATATACACAAACAAAATCGCGATTAGCACGCCGAGCGCGCCCACAAGTAGCGCCAGCACAATAGCAGGGTTTGCCCAAATCGCACCACCCGCCGCCACCAATGTCGTAAGGATAATCACACCAGTCATAATAGTTGGGAAAATAGTCTTCGCCACGTTTGCTTCCGGCACATTTAGTGACACATCACTAATCATCCCATCAAACAGTCCCTTAAGAGAACTACCAAGGATATTAGACGTATCTACTGCCAGCTGGCAAATTACAAACGATAAATTCGTCAGTAGTGCCGCCATAATTAGTTTCGGTAAAATCTTTTTGATGCCATAATTATCAATACCTACACCAGTTAATTGTGAAAAGATAATAACGATAAGGATAATACTAAACACAATATTTGCCATTCCCTGGAAAATCTTCCAGGCCTCTTCCGTAGTGCCGCTAGAAGCACCCTCACCAGCGCGATTGTTACCGAGTAGTTTCGGTGAAACTCTCAAATTTGGCTCAAGAAAATCCTCATAGACACCTCGCACCGCATCACCAAGCCACGTCAAAACCGGGCACACAATCCAGCCCACGCCCTTCGCGCCACCGGAGTTCGAGCAGTTATTCTTCACATCACCAGTAGTGCCACCCGTACCTGGACCAACCGGCGTCTCCGGATCGCCCGGATCTTCCGGCTCGTCCGGCTCATCGTCAATCCCCGGTATAGTAATGTCTTCCGGTTTCGTATTCGGCGTAAACTCAATAACATTATCGAGATGATTAAGTACGCCAATCGTGTTTATAGCATTCACAATATTATCAAACGACATGTCTTTTCTGGTAAACGCATACGGATAGCTGGCCGAATCACGCGTATCTCCGCCATTATATAATTGGTCACCCACTAAATTGTTCGGGTTCGCACGCACGAAACAATCAGTATGGTATTCACCTTTGTATTTTACGCCAACTTTTCTCCAACCATTCTCTTTGAGATCAAGGTTTTCGTCACAAACGCCCTGTACCGCCTCACCGTTATTAAGATAAATAATGTAGGTATTTAGCATCATCGGAACAGTCAAATAAGGGCTCGTCGTGCCAGTCGCACTCTGCGCAAAGGTTGTCTTGTAATTCTCCTTTTTCCTATAAACCGCATCAGTAACTGCACTGCCGCCAGCAGTAGTTTCTTTATAATCTGCAGAAACAAAACCATAGCCCGCAGCAGCTTTCATCTTTTCAACTTCTTCATTAATCCAGCTCTTAATCTCATCCCATTTATGCCCAGTCAACATAATCATAGACTCTTCACCGAGGTGATAATCACCATTACTATCGGTCGCCGCCATAAATAAAACATCACTATCTCTCCACACGTCATGCCAGAAAACTATAGTGTTATCAAGACTATAACCATCCGTATTTGTATTAATACCAACACTGGCGAACGTTTCACCGTCACTTCCAAGTGTTATTTCTACCGTATTACTTTTTCTATACTGAACATCCACATCAGAGATAAGTCTTTTTGTTTCATAATAGAAAGCCTTAACATTACTCGCTGGCTTTTCTACTTTTTCATAACCCAATTTCTCGGTTATAAACTTTTCACGCTTCTCGAGCGTATCGTAACTAGCCGCATCAAGCCCAAGCCCACTTTCTTTAATCAAACCGCCCCAGTTACCCCTACCAAACAAAAACTCTGAACATTTCATCTTCGGGCTTCCACTGCTACTACCGCTTTCTACATAGTTCGGAATCAGCACAGTAGTATTGTCGCGATCAAAGAATACAGGCCCATTATAAACTCCATTGGTAAACCCTACACCAATTTCGTCGTTTCTTATCTCCTGCTTCAAATCCGGATAACAAATCTGTGCATAATAATTAAAAATATTATCTAACGCTGCATTCTGCCCTTTTGTATAGTTTTTGCCGGCATACGTATTTTGTGCAGGAGCAATCACAAAGCCGAAAAGTATAATTCCAAAAATGAAAACTATAATTTTTCTTCTCATTTGCCACCCCCGTTAATTTCGCCAGCAAGTTGGAAGCATGTTTTTAAAAGCTCCACCTTTAATTCATCAGCATAACTAGCGATGCTCTTTTGCGCGCTGCTAACTGCCATACTCTTCTGAGCATTGGCTGCCCCCATCCTCCTCTCATACTCAACCTCATCTAACACACTATTTTTGTACGACTGCACTAACACTGAATACGAGACCATAAATTCTTCTGGCAATTCACTAAATTTCTTCTCATATTCATTAAATGCACTCACAAGACCATCACGATATCTAGTCTGATAAATCTCCCTATAATCGTTCAGGCTGAGTAGCTGGTTTTCCATAAAGACAGAAAGGAATTTCAAATCATTTGAAATAATATCTACTTTTTCATCTTTGTTATAGCTACCTTTGAATGATTGCCAGAGAGAATTTGCTTTATCATAAAAATCCTTTACATCCTCGACTTTGTTCATTCCAACATAATTATCGATGTAGTAATCGCCATAATCATAATTGCCCGTTATCTTTTCGCCAGATTCTTTACTATATAATATATAGTTTGCAAAAGTATTAAACTTCGCACCAGGATTATTAAAAACAAACATAAAAACCAATACGCCAATCACTGCCGCAACCAAAAGAATTATTCCACCAATAATAAATGGTTTCATGCGAGAAGTAGGACTGTATGACGCATCCATGAAACAATTATAACATAAGCAAATAATATTTATACATAAATGCTTATGCTATGCTATAATAATTTTATATGGATCCGTCATACAGTCCAGTTTCTATTTCGCAGGGCAACAAAAAGCCACTTGTTATTTTTGGCGTTATTGCTTCCATAATTGCAGTTATCGCAATCGTGGCGCTCGTCATAGTTATGAACATGCTTCCAAAAAAATCTGCAGAGGAAGAATACAATGAAATCAATGAAGTATTCTCCGAGTATTTTTTTGACACGAAAGACGCGACCACAATACTAAAGGACGCTCTAGACGGAGAATACGAATTAAAGGAAATTCTAAGTCAGGATTGTCTAGATCTTCTTACTCATTATCGTGACAGAATGAATGATTTCAAAACTAGACTTTCAAAAATTGAAGTCAATAACATTTCATACAAAGATAAGCAGCTAGCAAACGAAATAATTGTAGACAAAGCTCCTGAGTTCTTCGAGATAATAAACGGTTCTTTAGGAGAGCTAATAAATCTCATCGAAAAATTCACCACGAAAGACTTCGACTCATTTTTAAATCTAATAAATAAGATGGGGCTCACCAGTGAAGAATCAAATACTCTTGTCCAAGCATACAACGTAAAAAATCAAATTGACCAAAATTCGTCTTGTAATAATGATTCTGCTCCAAACGAATGCCAATATCTGTACGACGAATACAATAACGTAACAAACAATAATTCGATAGTAAAAACAATTTTCCAAAAATACATCGACAGCAATAAAAGAGAATTAATAACAGCATTCATGAATAGACTAAAAGACTTCATAACCTCCACGGCAAATAAAAATGAAGACGGTAATAGCAATGAGTAATAAAACGAAATCATTATTCAAAAGAATAATCCTATGGCTATTAGTGATACTATTATCGTCCACAACCATATCAACAGCTGTCTTCGCAACGTATTCAACTGGGAAAACTGAAATCAACATAGATAACGTCGTAGACCAACTCGACTGGGCAGCGAAGTGGCAAGTAATTGCCAATACCATGAAAAAATGCTCGAAAGACACCGTTGGCGGCCCTAATTCATGGGGGACAAACAAAACAGAGACTGACTGGGAAGATATTTTCCAATATAGACCAATGAACCGCTCAAATATATCAATGGGATCATGGTTACAGCAAAAGATTACAGGATGGGATTGGAGTGATTTAGATGGTGATTTATCATGCAATGAAACAATATCAAAAGCCAGAGATGGCTACGAATATGGCATTATTAGTGTCTTTGCCGAAATGCTCAATATCTCTCCAGCACAAGTCGTCTGCAATAAAGAAGACACAAAAAAACCAGGGCTCGTAATACCATTTCATGATGGATACCCAGACCCGAACCAAGATTGTTGGAACATCTACAAAACCGGTAAATATACCTACTATGGTTACGGTAGCGCTCCGTCATTTACCGTTAGTAGTGCAACAACTACATGGACTTATACCAACGGCTATGCATATATTCAGTCATTGTATAATATATGGAGAGAAGAAAAAAGCGAAGAAAATGATTATCTCGCAACGTGGGAACAACTAAGCGATTATACGGAAGAAGGTCGTGGTGCCGCAGTTGGTTATTTTGCACTACTAAATGATCTTAAGTCTGGCTGCGGTGCATATTATACTGGCAAAAGAGATGGCATGCAAGGAGGAAACTATCTCTATCTAAAACAACTAGACCAAGAAGATATCTCAATAATTAATGAAGTTTATTACTTCAATGGAAACACTAGCAGCAGGATGAGCCCTACTGGAGTAACAAGAACATGCAACTCCAGTGATGACAATGATAATCTTCGGAAAAGTATAAATTCAAGAATAGACAGCGTACAAAAACAGGCACAGTCAGCATTTAGAACAAAATGTCTTTTAGTTGCAGAAGATACTTGGCAATATGCAAAGAAAAAAGCGAGCGCTATTCTAAGTTCTACGCCTCAAACAGTAACTGGCACTATAGCTGGCCAAGAAGAATCCTACTCGAATTACGACGAAGTCTACGGAGAAAATGGCGAACTACAGCAAATCATGAAAGAATACACAGATGCGGATAAGGCAGAGGCTCGAAAAGTAATCGAAGACTATAACAAGTGGTCATCAACAACATATATGTATGTAGACAAGAAAGAAAATGGTGGCCTTGAATGCGTTGTCCCGGATGAATATACAGTAGTTACCAAGCCACCAACATTAGATACTCTACCTATCGCAGGAGAAACAGAGAAAACCTGTTCCAACCAAGGCGGTGCACGTGGTCTCGGCTGGATTGTCTGTACCGTCATGAACTGGATGGGTAGCGCAGCAGAAGGCGTCTATAATGACTTCCTCAAGCCACAACTAGAGGTTTCCCCACAGCTCTTCGCCAAACCAGGAAATAACGTAAACAATGCCCCAGCCCCGACCGAACAGGCCTGGAAAATATTCCAAGGCATGGCCAACATTCTATTCAGCATCGTCCTCCTCATCATTATCTTCTCCCAGCTCACCGGCATCGGCATAGACAACTACGGCATCAAAAAAATTCTACCAAAGCTCGTTCTCACGGCAGTCCTCGCCAATCTTTCATATGTCATCTGCCAGGCAGCCGTAGATGTCTCAAACATTGTTGGCAACGGCACTCAAAACTTACTCAACAATATGATCGGCGAAGTAAAAATCGCCATCCCAGACTCCGGAATCGATGGCACCGCAGGTAACGGCTCCATCCCTATCACAGTCATCTCTGGCGTCATCATTGCTGGCCTCCTCGTTGGCATGATCGGCGCAATCTGGCAAAACCCGGCCATCATCCTTTCCCTCCTCGTCAGCCTTCTTGGCGTCCTCATCGCAATCCTCTTCATCTTTATCCTCCTCGCCGCCAGGCAAGCTGCTATCGTCATTCTCATAGTTATTTCACCACTTGCACTCGTCTGCTATGCCCTACCAAACACCAAGAAACTGTTCGATAAATGGCTGAAAATAATGCAAGGCCTGCTCCTAGTCTACCCAATTTGTGGCATTCTCATCGGCGGTGGTAACTTCGCCTCCAGAATCCTCCTTGCAGCCGGCATGGACGAATCCTTCGCCGGTGCCCTCACCGCCATGCTCGTGAGCATCGTCCCGCTCTTCTTCGTCCCTACCGTCCTCAAAAATTCCCTCAATGCTATGGGTAGCCTCGGCAACAAAATCTCCGGCTTTGGCAAAAACCGTTCTTCTGGCGTCCAAAGAAGAATCCGTGGCACCGAGAGATACAAAGATGCTCAAAAAATGGGCCTGCAGCGCAGGACCAGAATCCGTGCCGGCCTAGACAAAAACGGTCAACTCACTGCGCGCGGTCGTAGACGCTCGACTCGCGCATCGCAGACAACTGGCGTACGTGGTTTCTTCAATCGTATGACCGGCGCCCAGCAACGCAATGCCAACTACATCCAAGCCGCCAAGAAGAACCAGGCAACAGACGAAGAAGCAAATGCAACGCTCAACAATGCATTGTCCGTAAGTGGTATCGCCGCCATGCAAAACGCTATCAACCAAGGTGGGCCAAATGCCCCGACCGACGGTGCTGGCAATGCAATGCACGATGCAAAACTAGCCTACTACGAAACTCAATTCCAGCAAGCAGCTAGCCAGGGCAACATCTCTCAAATGAATGCCATCATCGAAGCCGCCGAAAAGTCAGGTTTTGTAAAAGCCAAAGACATTGCCGCCATGCTCCGCAGAAACTACGGCAATATTAGAGGCGTAAACGACGTCGCCCGTGCCGCCTGGATGCGCGACCTCGCCACCAAGCATGGCGACAGCTTCCTCGCAACCGATCTCGAACAACGCGAATGGCTCAAACGTGGCGGCGAAGGCAACCTTGGCAACTACGGCGAGTATGCTATGGGCGGCGGCGCAAACGGCACCAGAGGCATCAATCTCGACGATATCAAACCAGAAGATATTCTCAAACTCTCTGGTGACAGCCTTGCTGGTCTTGCTAGAGCCGGCGCCATCGACCAAGGTATGGCCCAACGCATCATGGCCATGAATCCAAACATGTCTGCCGATAAACGTGTCATGCTCGGTGCCATCGCTAATGGCAACGCCACTGGTGCCACCTACGATGCTAACGGTCACTTCACTGGCTCCGGCACCATCCGGGATGCTGCAACCTTCAAGCGCGAATCGCAAGCACTCATGAATGCTGTCAGCAACGCCAGCACTCGCGCCAATATCCCAAATATGCAGCTAAATTCGATGAGCAATGTATCCGCCGAATCTGTCCAAGCCTGGACTACTGCCACCCCGCAGCAAGTCAATATCGTCCAAAACTTCAACACTACCGGCGATGTCGGCCAACGCGAAGCAGTCTGGACAGACACCAATGCCCTCAACATTCCTCATAGTGCACCGTCCGTACAACAACGCCAGCAACAGCAACAACAACAGCAGCAACAACACCCGCCAGTTAACAATCCACAGGGCGGCCAACAAGGAAACCCATAAACAGCGGTTCGCACAAAAAAATGAGCTAGGTTTCCCTAGCTCATTTTCCCCTCTAGTATGTAGAGGTAAGGCCACCCGTGAAGCGGTCTAGATTACATTAACTTTTTGCGGCTAGCAATAAAGTAACCAAGTGCAGTCGTAACAGCACCTGCGCCAAGAGCAGCGCCAGCTACTTCAGTAGGACCAGTAATAGGAAGGTCCTCAGGTGGAGTAGGAGTATCTTCACAAGTCTTGCTTGTGTTAACTCTAGCATCATCCTTTACAACTTTACCATTTACAGTGGCACTTGCCCAGTTTACGAGCACGGTAGCACCACAGCCAAGTTCCTTATCGACAACCTTAGCGACAAAACGAACATAGGCTAGACCATTGGTAGTATAATCACCAATGTTAATACCAGTAGTAGTAACAGTGTTATCATTTAGAAGAACACCCTGCTGGTAGTTAGAGTTATATAGCATCGTTGTATTCTCAACGTATTCCATATTCTTAGGAAGTACGTCACGAATCATAACGTTCTTAGCAGTTTCGGCAAGAAGGTTCCTATATTCAATCTGGAACTCAACGAATTCACCGATTTTAGCGTCAGTAGTTTCAGCGAAATTATTGTCGCCAGCGGTGTAACCAGTTTTACCAGTGTCCATAGTGTATTCAGTTACGTTACGAACAGTCTTAGAAACCTTAGAGCTTACAGATGGATGGATCTTAACCTGAATGGTTACAGCACCATCATACTGATAACAACCAGGGATTTTACCATCAAGCTTATCATAACCAAGCAAAGCACCAGAGGTGATTACTTCGTTAGGAAGAGAAACGGTACCCATTTTAGCGTTAGAATACTTAGCAGAACCATCAATATATTCAATATAGAAGTCCTGATCAGCAGTCAACTTAACTTCATCCCAATACTTAGTTGGGGTAGCGTTAGAAGAATCAAGGTAACCAACAATCGTATGCTCAGTTGCTACGCTAGTAGGAAGAGAGAAAGAAGCGGTTACGTTTTCAGCGATTCTATCCATACCCTTAGGGCTGTTGTTATGAACGTAGAGACGGATGGTATAAGTTTCATCCATCGCTACCTTAATTTCGTTGGCATTCCAAATCGTACCAGTATCAGAGGTAAGCTTTGCGCCTACGAAGTTTTTCTCATTACCAATTTTACCATTGGAAATAGAGTTAAAGGTAATGGTGTCACCAAGTACACCAGCATCGATCTGTTCAAGCGTATAGCTTGGACGGCCATGCATAGAGTCACCCCAAGCATTTACATACTGTGGAGCAACGGTAGCGCCAGCCACTATAGCACAAGCGGCTACGCTAAGAATAGTTTTATAAACTTTATTCATATTATTCCTTTCAATAAAAATTAATATCTTTAGGTTGTTTTTTGCTAGCCGAATTGTTAATTTTCGTCTTGCATTCCACAACCGAATCATCTCAAATTTCAATCTAGGCAAATGCCCGGGGAGTAACTTTTATTGTTACTCACCCAGGCGAAAATAAAGTACAATTTTGCCGGCCCGTTATTATATGCCTCGGGCCAGAGGCTGCCTATATTTTCAATGGCGAATCAGAGACCTCCCCAGTCTCCACCGCCAGTGATTGGTATGTTGCCCTCCCCTGTAGTTGCAGGAGGAACAACATACGTGGGCTCATCTGCTTGAGCCTCATTGTTATCCTCCTTTGCGGGAGGTGTCACTGTAGCTGTGGGAGCTGCAGTTGCGGTAGGAGTAGGGGTAGCATTAGCTTTCTCCTTCTCCTCCATTTCTTTACGGTAATCATCGTACGACTCATATTTCGAGTTGTCGATTTTGTCCTCTGTTGAATGCTGAGAGGACTTACCGTTGGTGTCCGGACCAGGATCGTCCGGATCATCATTATAGCCGCCACCCGGCTGAGTGGGCTGTAAACCCTGGCTTGGATCCTTGGAAGGAACCGGAGTAGCGGTAGGTGTCGGAGTAGGCGGCACCGGTGTGGGCGTTGGTGTTACAGTCGGCGCCGGGAATGGCGTCGGTGTAGGATACCACGGCACCGGCGTGGGTGTTGCGGTCGGCGTTACCGTCGGTGTTGCCGTAGGAGTAGCCGTAGGCTCCTCCGTAGGTGTAGCCGTAGGCGTAGCTGTAGGCGTAGAAGTCGGCTCATCCGTAGGAGTCGGAGTCGGCTTCTTCGTAGGTTTCGGTGTTGCCGTAGGCTTCGGTGTTGCTGTGGGTTTAGGATCAGGCTGAGGCTTGATCTTCATTACCTTTTCCACATCGGTGGGCTGGTAGCCGCACGCGATGCGGAAAGCTACATCGAAGTTGTTGTTCTTAATCTTAAATGTATAGACTAAGAACAACTCCTCACTCTGCGAGGTCTTAAGGACGATGATGTCCGGAATCCCACTTACTGTATAGGGATTCATGTACATTTGGTCCTTCATGACCTTGCCGAGCTTCACCTCGGCCTGCGCTGTGTCCATGAATGCGAACATGGCATCCAGTGTCCCATAATACAGGACCTGGTCAGCCATGAAAGCATCCCTAGCCTGGTTGATGGTTAACGCCCAGTCCCCCTTGCAGCTTTCATAGAAAGTGCCAAGGAATCTGGTGCCAACATTGGCATCAATCCAGGCTGCGGTTGCAGCGCCAAGCGCTACGTCCACTTTCATCCTATTTCGCAAATCTGCGTCATAGAATGAAGGTTCGCTAACCTTTCCCTGCTCAGTTGCTGCGGGGATGGGATTATAACCAAAATTAAAGTTATTATCCTCATCCTCGTCATTCAAGAGGCTTGGATTGTAAAAACCAAACCAAGGCCTCTCCTGAACTGGCTCCTGAGTAGGGGCCTCCGTTACCGGTGCCTCTGTAGGTGCCTGCGTGGGCTCCTGTGTGGTAGTGTTATTACTACTACCAAACAGGCTCAGGCTCTTCCAGCTCACGTCGTTAATAAGCTTGTAGCCTATTATGGCGAGAGCTATCAGCCCTATAATCACTGCAGCCAATAACCAGGCCGCCTTGGTTGACTTAACAACCTCGGGGTCCTGGCCATCAACCATGTCCCTTTTAAAGAGACAATAGTTGATAAGCGCTGCAGCAATCGCTGCCACCAATGCTATGAACGGAATCAGATTTATCAAATCTTTTCCGCCAACATTGTGTGTCAGCATATTACCCATCATCGACGCTTCCGCCATGGGGATGTAGATAATCGCCATTGCAGCGATACCCATGACAAATGGTGCAAATGTAACACCCTTCTTGCAAAGAAGTGCTACTATTGCTACCATCCCGGCGATGCCGGCAAGCAGGATTACCACCTCCAGCCACAGCCAGGGTGACCTTAACTTAGGCGCAGCCCAAGTCATCAGTCCAGCTATAGCTGAAAATATCAAAATCCAGCCCAGAGAGCTCGTTCCAACTACCTGTACAGGGTTGGACTCTCCGAGCGCCTTTAGTTCCACACCCTGAAGGAGTGCCTGCATTGTGTACAAACATACTGCAAGGCCCAGTCCAACAAGGACTGCCTTCAGGACCATAAAATGGCCATTAATGACCAGCATAGTTGCCAAAACGGCAACTACAAAAATTGCTAAAAAGGATGCTATCTTCTTCATGCGCATCCCTCCTTTCTAAATGTTTGATCGGGGGATGCGCCCCCGTACGCGTGGGGAGCAACTTATATATAGGCATTCAGGTTTCTTCGTGTTGAAACCTGAGATGATTCGGTTGTAAATGGTCTTCGCGGCTTGTAGTATTCAGGATTCCGTTCCGCACCTTAAAGGGTGCCTTCTTCGTCCTCCTGGCTCCCAATCCTCAGACTACTTACATTGTATCACACTTCATCAATTTTGTCAATAGCATTAACATCTTATTGCACAGTTGTCTAAAAGCTTATGTTTAACACGAAAAAAGCCTGACAAATTCCGTCAGGCTTAATTCTTTTTAAAAGGTACGGTACAACCCCTCTGTTACGGAAGCATCGATCCAGCCTCCTGAGGGTTGATAAAATGGTCCAGCAGACCATTTTCCCCATAAATTCCCCAAACCTGTGTAAGCAGGTTGGGCTGGAAGTTTACGACCTGAAGCGCCGCAAACACATCCAGTATGGGGGTAGAACAGCCGGGGCATACATAGCCCTTCCTTAATCCGGGCATAGTTGATAAAGAGAAAACCTCTACCAACTCCTCTGCCTCGAGATATCTGATGATGTTGCCATCAGAGTCCTCCCAGGCATACGATACCCGGATAAGGTCACCCAGCTGCTTTGCTGCAGCATAATCTTTCAACGGCAACCAGGACGACATATCCGGAAGCCAAACCCTGTATATGGTAACCAGGGATGCGTTCTCGTCATCCTGAGTCGATGATGGTGCTGAAGAAGCAGGTGCTGCCTGAGCCGAAGCTGTCTGAGCGGGTGCTGCCTGAGCCGAAGCTGTCTGAGCAGGTGCTGCAGAGGCTGAAGAAGCAGGTGTAGATACCACTGTATGCGGTACCTTCTTTGCCTTCTGTGCAGGCTCTGCAGGTGCTGCAGGCTTGGGTGCCGCCGGTGCTGCGGGAGCTGCAGGCTTGGATGCCGATGTTGCGGGTGCTGCGGGTGCTGCTTTAGAAGTAGACTTTTTATTAGCCTTCTTCTTATTTACAGCATCCACAATCGCATTCAGCTCTTCGAGCGTAAGCCCATGAGCTGCCGCGAAACCTTCCGCACTCTCAGCTGCGGGTGCTGCCGGTGCTGCAGGAACTGCAGTTGTAGCGGGTGCTACAGATGAAGCTGCAGGAGCTGTCTGCTGCTGAGGCATTATTGCTTGAACCTCCTCAGCGCGCTTCTTCTCCAGCGCCTGCTCCTCTATTGCAGCTGCCTTCTCAGCAAGCTGCTTCTTTGCTATTTCTGCTTTTTTCATCATAATAATCACCTCCAATTCTATTTTTCGAAAAAAGCCTATAATGTGCTTTCGCACCTAAACATTGCTATTATAGCACACAAAAGCCAAAATGTCAATGGTAATAACACAAAAAAAAGAGCTTACGCTCTTTTCATCTGGTGCGGGTAGAGAGAATCGAACTCTCATCTCAAGTTTGGAAAACTTGCATACTAACCACTGTACTATACCCGCTCTTAAAATCCGTGGGGTGGGATATCGGGATCGAACCGACGACCTTCTGGACCACAATCAGACGCTCTAACCAGCTGAGCTAATCCCACCATGCCCCATAACACCTATTATATCATCTTTTCGGAGAAACACCAAGAGGTTTTGGCATTGGCCTCGCCCCTATTGGCCTAGCTCCGCTCGCCCCAGCCTCTGCTGGTGGCGTATAAGCCTTTGCTCTCGGACCACCAGACATGGCACCGCTCGCAATCCTCGAAGAATTATACCCCCTCACCACCTGGCGATTCTGCTCAATTCTCTGCCTTTCTGCAAAACTCTGCGCCGAAGACGCCCCCATCGCACCTCCGTTTTGCACCTTCGCATAGGCAGAAGAGTGCACGATATCCTCTTTTTCGTCCTTTATAACATATTTCAGAAATGGATTAACGTCGGCCATTTTCCTCCTCAGAAATTACTTAGGGAGCAGCAAAAACGCCACGGTCCCAGCTGTAGCACCCAAGATAATCGTAATAATAATCGCCACAATTAACCCCACGCGGGAATCTTTCTCTGGCTTTTGAATAATCGTCACCGGGCCAGATGGCTCTTCCTCAGGGGTCACGATCTTTTGAACTTTTGCACTCTTTGAAAGCGGGCGCTTCTCAACCTTCTCTGTATTTACAAACGGGGTCGGGCGAACATTACGTCCAATTTTCTTGCCACGCTTCGTCACATTCTCAGCCTCAAATAGAGCCTCGTCAAGCAATTTATCAACATCGTCTTCCTCTGTAGCACGCCTGCGTGATGCTGGCAAATTCTTTGGCGACTCATCTACGTAACCATTTACAGGCTTACCTGCCGGCCAGTCAAGCACTTTCTTTGTAATCTGTGGTGCCGGCTCATCATCCCATTCCCCCTCTGGCCTATCTGCCAATCTATCAACTGGTCTCCTTGCCATCTCACGCGTAGAGGCCACCCTTGGCCTATGTGGCGCCTGGCTGAGCGGGCGCTTAGACACCTCTGTTTTCACGAAACGAGGAGCGAGATCCTCAATCACCCCATATTGTGGGGCCCCAGCGGCTTTTGGCGCTTTAGGTGCTTCAATCTCTGGCTCTACAATAGTTTCCTTTTCCTCAAAAATCATGCCAAATTCAAAATCATCATCAAACGTCTCTTCTGGTTCGACTTCTTTTATAGCAACTGGTTTCTTAACCGGCTCTACTTTCTTCACCACCTCTGGTTTTTTGACAGGCTCTGACCTCTTTACCGGCCTCTTCATCGTGAAGGAATCCATCGTTCTAGGTGACTTCCTCACTGGTTTTTCGGTCACAGAAATAGACTTCGGGGCCTGTTTTTTAGGCTTGGCTACCTCCGCCGAAGATTTCTTCGGTGGTACGAAATCTATGTATCTTTTGTTCATGCCTTCACTCTCTTAGCTACTTCAATTATATCAGTAAATTCACTAAGAATCAACGACGAACTCCCGATTAGAAGCCCGTTTACACCTGGCACCGTTAGATACGCGCCAGCATTAGATGGGTTCACGCTTCCACCAAACATTACAGCAATCTTGTCGCTCGTTTCCTTACCATAAGTATCCGCGAGCACGGTACGAATTAGCTTCACCACATCAGCTACATCATCTGGAGACGCCAGCTTTGCAGATTTGGCCGAAGAAATCGCCCAGACTGGTTCGTAAGCAATAATCACCTTATCAATATCCTCTTCGGATACCAAATTTAGCCCACCGAGGAGCTGATCGCGAATTACATCCGCAGTCTCATTAAACGCTCTCTCAGACTCAGTCTCACCAATACAAAGAATCGGGGTAATCTTATTGCGAACAGCTGCTTCCACCTTCTTTGCAATCATCTTATCGTCCTCACGGAAGAGATAACGCCTCTCCGAATGGCCGATAATACAATAATCCACTAACCCACGAAGCTGCGAGAACGAAACCTCACCCGTATAGGCCCCATAATCCCTATAAAACGCATCCTGGGCACCAAGTTTCATCTTGTGTCTGTCAATCTGTAAAGAAAGCGGCTGAAGCGCAAGAAAAGAAGGCGCAATGACCACCTCGATATCCCTATAATTTGGGAGTTTTCTCTGAAGTTTATGAAGATAGATAGAAGCTTCTCCGACCGTAAAATTAAGCTTCCAGTTGCCCACAATATAAGATTTCATACTATGATTATAGCATGATATAATGAAACTATGAAAAAAGTACTAGCATTCGACATTGATCAAACCTTAAACATTGCCAAAACACCAATAGATGATGACATCGCACTTCTTCTTGTAAAATGCCTAAATCACTTCAAAATCTGCCCTATTTCCGGCCAAAAATTCGACCAATTCCTAGTCCAAATCGTCAATCGCTTACCAAACCCTACCCAACAAGAGCTTGAAAACCTGCACCTCTTCGTGGCTCAGGGTACCCAGTATTACCGCTATGAGGGTGGCGACTGGAAGCAGGTATACAATTATCCCCTTACAGACGACCAAGTCAAGAAGATTTCAAGCGCGCTTGAATCTTCCGCTCGCGAGCTCGGTCTCTGGGAAGAAGACAAACTCATCCCTGGCGACGAAATCATTGAAAACCGCCTTTCTCAGGTGACTTTCTCTGCTCTAGGCCAGCATGCTGGCACCGAAGCCAAGTACGCTTGGGATCCAGATTGCAAAAAACGCGAGAAAATCGTGGCTCTCGCCAAAGAGAAGGCTCCAGAATTTGACTACGAAATCGGCGGCACTACCTCTATAAATGCCATTATCCCTGGTATGAACAAAGAGTTTGGCATGACTCACCTCATGGAAGAACTAAATGTCGAGAAAGAAGACATCCTCTACTTCGGCGATATGACCGCTCCTGGCGGCAACGATTACCCTGTTGTAAAGATGGGCATCGATACTATCACCGTGAGAAGCCACGAAGACACCGCTTACGCCTTGCGCGGTATCCTCGGCGTGCTATAATAAGCTTATGCATATTCTAATAGTGGGCAACGTCTTAAAAGACGTCTATCTTAACCTTGATTCACGTACTGAGAATTTTGAGCAAGATTCAGCCGGCCACGACTGGCTCGATTTTGGTTTCAACGCCTCAGATCACCACTTTTTCAGCCGTAACTCCAGCTTCGGCGGCGCCGCCGTCTCTCTAGAAGTCCTTCAAAAGATGGGCTTAGACGCCACTATTACCGGTAGCAATCTTGATTTCAATGAGGAAGTCACACCAGCAACCGTCAGCAATGCCGTTAGTACCTCTGCGAGCGTGCCAACCGAAAACACCCCAGGTACCTCCGCCTATCGCTACATTCTCACCTCTGATAGCGGTGTTTCCTACATCGTCCCTTCCAAATTCCCAGAAACCACTTTTACCGCCCCAAATGGCCCG
>Ga0310786_10002147_pt1 | contig 30741 bp, 18 predicted proteins | sample AusTroGonzalo_MG_FD_203881 | JGI IMG/M metagenome (GOLD analysis project Ga0310786, IMG submission 203881) | Bovine rumen microbial communities from tropical cattle in Woodstock, Queensland, Australia - Gonzalo_03 (v2) (version 2) | ecosystem: Host-associated > Mammals > Digestive system >...
TCACCTCGACAAGCCGCATGGCACGCTTCTGCCAGTGCTCTGCGAGCTGCGCCAGAACAGAAAGCGTGTCCTCTCTGCTCAAGGGCGGAGTAAATAACCGTCTTAACTGCTCAACCGGCAAGGGATGAGGGCTCGTAAGCAGCGCAGCCTCAATGACGAGAGCCGGTTCGATTGTCTGGGTCAAAATGTATGAATCCGTAATGCGGAAGCCAACGGCTTCCCCGGCAAGCCGCCCGACAGGCCAGCGCTCACCCGGGCCGGGGTGCTGCATGTCTTTGGGGCGCTGCCCGAAAAAACGAAGAATTTTTCTGCCTGGAGTGCGGCAGATGCGGTTTAGCACACCGCCATGGAACTGATCGGATCTGCGCAAGCGCGATCCTGGGCGGCAATCTTAAACGAAACTTTTGGGGGTGGCAAAAGCCCCGGAACTGGAACAGCCCAGGGCTTTGTTCGGAAACAGCGCAAAAAACTGCTGTTTACTTCTTTGCCTTCTTGGCAGCAGGCTTCTTAGCCACGGCCTTCTTGGCAGGAGCCTTCTTGGCTGCGGGCTTTTCAGCAGCGACAGCCTTCTTAGCCGGGGCGGCCTTCTTGGCAGGGGCGGCCTTGGCGGCAGGCGCTTCCTTCACAGCTGCAGGCTTCTTGGCGGGAGCCTTCTTGGCCGGAGCGGCCTTGGCAGCGGGAGCGGCCTTCTTGGCCGGAGCAGCCTTGGCAGCGGGAGAGGCCTTCTTGGCCGGAGCAGCCTTGGCAGCGGGAGCAGCCTTCTTAGCCGGAGCAGCCTTGGCGGCTGCAGGCTTCTTGGCAGGGGCCTTCTTGGGCGCAGGAGCAACCTCTACGTTCCCGATGACACCATCCAACTGACCGAGAAGTCCACGGCTAGCGTCGAGAAGCTCCTCAAAATCAGACTGCTTGATGGTGGTGTGTCCATGAGCAAACGTGTCGCTGATCTGCTTGGTGATAGCGCCAAGACGATCCTTTGCTTCATTGAATGCTGCGAGTTCTTTTTGAGTGATGGCCATCGGAAATACTCCCCTAAAAGAATTACACAGGCTTACATTACCACCGCAACAGAATAAAAGGTTAAAAAATGCGGCCCTGTGCGAAAAAATATTTTCAACAAATGCAGATCCATTGTCTCCTTCCTGTACCTTTTGAGCCGCCCCCTGCTGCAGTTCATCTTCTGAACCGCCCGCTCAGGCACTGGAGGCCATAAAGAATTCGGTTCTTGGATTGGATAGGCAATAATCCGGCTCATCATTTAGCAACCAATCTTTGTTTTTGGTAACATTCGCACCCTATCGCTTCAGAGCACCTTCGGAAGGGTGGCAGAGTGGTCGAATGCGCCGGACTCGAAATCCGGTATACGGTTATACCGTATCGTGGGTTCAAATCCCACCCCTTCCGCCAGATTCAAGTCCCGGACTGTCCACAGACGTCCGGGATTTATTTTTAAATCTTCTGCTCCGCTGCAAAGCTTCCTGTCCAAGATTTCTGGCCGTTCTGAACTTGCCATGCGCCCGTCACAAAACGCACGACTCCGTTCTTGAGAACAAGACTGCCGAGGCAGGAGAAGCCGCTGTTCGCCGTCTCGCTCAAACCTGCCGGAGCTTTCGAGCGCTGAGCATCAGATCCTTCAATTCCGAGGCGATCCGCGCGGCGTGGTCGCTTCGCAGGTACGACATGAACTCCCCGGACGGCACGGGCCTGGAGAAGTAAAAGCCCTGAATGAAGTTGCAGCCCATGGCGGCGAGCCTGCCGAGCATCTCGCGCGTTTCCACGCCCTCGGCCACGATGTGCATCCGGGCGTTGCGGAACATGCTCACAAGATCGGGCAGGATGCTCGAGTCGCTGTTGAAGTACGAGTCCACGAGGTTCTTGTCGAGTTTGACGGTGTGGATCGGCAGGTCGAGCAACCTGACGATGTTCGAGGTCCCGGAGCCGAAATCGTCGAGCGAGAAGTCGGCTCCGCGCTCCTGCAGGCTGAGCATCTGCTTGCGGATGAGGAAGTGGTCCTCGATCGAGGACTCGGTGATCTCGAAATTGATCCGGCTGAAGGGCACGCCGTAGGCCTTGATGATGTCGGCCATCTCGGCCGCGAGCTGGTCGTTCATGCACTGCGCGGGCGACAGATTGACGCTCACCCGGTTCACGCCCCATTTCTCCGGGTGCTCGGCGATAAGAAACTCGCACACGCGCGAGACGATCTGCCGGCCGACCTCCATGATGTCGCCCGTGCGCTCGGCCACGCGGATGAACTCGTCGGGCGGAATGAAGCCGAGCCGCTCGTCGTTCAGGCGCGCCAGGGCCTCGGCCGCGACGATGCGGCCTTCGCGCACCGAGTAGATCGGCTGGTAGTAGGCCTGGATGCGCTTCTCGCTGAGAGCCAGGCTCAGGGCGTTCTCCACAGCCTTCTCGCGGTCGAATTCCCGGGCGAGATCCCCTGAGACGAGGTAGTTCCCCTTGCGGTTTTCGATGTAGGTTCTGCCGAAAATGTACGAGATGAAGTCGCCGGCCCGGGTGATCTCCCTCGGAAAGAGCTCGTAGGGCAGCACCATGGCCGAGACCGCGAGAGGAATCTCGGACTCGCCCGATGTCCATGTATGTTCGAAATGCGTGCGAAGGCTCGCGACGAGCCGCCCGGTGTCGGCTGCGGCCTGCCCGATCGACAGAAGCAGGAACTCGCCCTGACCAAAGTAGAACACATTGAAGTTCGGGTAGGTGCGCCTCATCCAGTTGCCGAAGGTCTCCATGCAGCGGTCGATCTGCTGCTGGCCGTACAGCGTCTTGGTGGAGGCGTAGTTGTAGACGTTGGCGGCGATGCTCTGGAATGGCGTGCCGTGGTACAGGTACTCCCTGCCGATCTTGTCGAAGGCGTCCCTGTTGAAAAGGTGCGTCTTCTTGTCCCGGTACAGATCCGGGTTCTGTGCCGACAGGTAGATGAACAGTATGGCGAGGATGCTGAAGTAGCTCATCACGATGACCGAGCTCTCGAACTGCTTGCGCAGCAGGATGCCCGCGATCAGGATGGCGTTGTAGCTCAGCATGCTGACCTTCAGGCGCGTGTCGATGTGGCCCCAGCGCACGAACACGCACAGGAGCGACGCCGCGATGTAGAAGTAGGACCCGCAGTAGATGAGCGGGTAGGCGTAGCAGCTGCTGTAGCCCTTGCCCGGGACGAACTGGAAGATGGTGGCCGTCCAGGGCGTGGACAGCGTCAGGAGCGCGATCGCGATCGCCGGGATGTGCAGCAGCCACGTGACGCTCTTGCCGAACGTGCCGTAGGCATGGCATTCGGCCGCCGTGTAGTCGAACAGGGCCCAGCCCCTGAGGATGAATCCGAGGAAGAAGGCCTGATTGGCCAGATATACGGACCAGAGCGGCAGGCTCGTCCAGACCTCGTTCATTTCGCAGGCGATCAGATCGGCCGCGGTCATCACCAGGTTGGCGATCATGACCCACAGGAAGCTCCTGCTCGAGTGCACGGGCAGGTTCTTTCTGGAGCAGTAAAAGAGCAGCAGAATCAGCTGGATGGGGATCGCAGCCAGCGCAAAGTCGTAGTTGTATTTGCTCAGCCAATGGAACATGGCAGGCCTCCGCGGTATACGGTGGATGTCCCAACGGCCGCCAATAGCCAGCCGCTGCCCGGTGCTGCCCGACTTCCAATGCTAGTGTACCTGATTTGCTGGTGTTCCAGAGCCTGCCGGGGCGTGTTGCAGAGAAGAAGAAAACGTCCTTGCTGGCGACAGCCTCGCCAGAACCCAGCGAGAGCTCGTTCGAGATGTTCATCGGGCCGCTCTCGGCGATGTTCGCCTGGTTCCTGGCTGCATCTGCGGCGACATTGGCAGCCTTGAAACCAGTGCAGGCGGGCCGCAAGGCTCGACAGGAACCGAGCAAGACTGACTAGCTGCCAGAGCTAGTCGCTACCATCCTCCCACTCCTCCTCCTCCCGAACCCCGGCCGGAGGAAGAAGAACGGCTGAATCCTCCGCCTGAACTCGTTCTGGTCGAGGCGCTCGCCGCGCGGCGGGCGGCGTCAGCTGCAGCAAGCGCCGTCACGGCCTTGCCGATCGATTTCTCAAATGCAGCCAGCTGGACTGGCATGGCGCTGCCCCGGGCAAAGTCCCTGTCAGCCCATGCGGGCTTGTAGTCGCTTTCAGAGAGCAACGCTTCAAACCGTTTCTGCCAAGCTTCAGCACACCCGAGAGCAATGGCATAAGGAAGGATCTCCTCGTATTTTTCAAGCGTATCGTCCGGAGCATTGATGGCGGCAAGACGTTTTTTTTCCGCTGTTTCGATATACATCTGCAGGCCGCTCAGGTGCGCGTCAATCTGACGTCCCTTATCCGTCATGATGCAAACCGGGAAGAAAAAGGCTCCCAGAGGCGCTGCGAGCGACACCATGACCGGAATGACAAGCGCCCAGTCACAGTCGGAGACAATGAGCGTCAAGGCATAGAAAAGACACGCCGGCACCAGCTGGACGAGTACAGCGCCGATGGCGCCAAGAGCGCTTGAGGCCTTGTGCTTGAGCCAGAAGCCGAGGAAAGCCGTTCCGATGAGGGTGATCACGCTCCACATGAAAAGCGTCAGCAGCGCTCCGTCTCTGGAAGCGTATCCCTCGTGATAGCAGAAGTTCATGAGCAGCCAAAAAAGCGCAAAGGCCAGGAGCGGCAGCGCAAGCGGTAACAGGCTTCCCAGACGTTGCAGATCGGCCACCTCTGCCTCATGTTCCTTTTCAAGGCTCTTGAGGATTTTCCGAAACTGAGGCGTTGCTCCAATGGAGATTCGCTCGTTGTCGCCAAGGATTAGATTCCGGATTTTTCCGCTAGCCGCGTAATGCCAGCTTCTGGACTCCTTCCTGGGATCGGCTCGGCAGTAGCACGGTTTTGTTTTTTCCTTGGCTGATTCCAGAGTTGACCAGCCCCACACGGAAGTCCAGACCATGTCCGAAATCACGACAGCGGTCTTCCCCTGGCTGCGGAAAGTGGCCAGCGCCCCCGGACTGTAGCCTTCAGGTGGCGAAAACCGGGGATATACGGTGATAGGATTGCGGCGCTTCCTCCACCAGAACAGGAACGACACTGCGGCAAACAGAAGTCCCAGGGCAATGCTGATCGGGTCTCGATATTCGGCCACGAGATTGGGGATGCTTCTCTTTTGATTGATCACGCCCTTGTTCCAGGCAACCGCTACCGTGAAGGCTTCTCCCGGACGCAGGACACGCGTGGTTCTGAAGCTTGTCTGCCCAACTTGCTCAAAGGCCTTTTCTTGCGAGCCTCGTCTTCCGGTGAAGCCGTCAGTCTTCTGCACGAGCGCGCCAGCCGGCAGGTGAAGCTGAAAGAATGCAGTGTTGACCCGGAACGCGTTGTCCGTGCCAATCGCATTCAGGAAAATCTCATCATGCTCATCCAGGAAGCGGACATGTCCGTCACTCTCGTAGACAAGCTCATAAGTGTGGATTCCTTTGGAAACAGTGGTTTTGGCGCTGCCGATCGCCACTGCTGCCATGTAGCCGCCGCCCGTGGAAACCGCATGAGGAACAGGCTCACCGTCAAGCTGGGTCGAGAGCATCTTGAAGGTGTAGTGCCGCAGCCCCTTTTCTCCAACCCTCTGCCGCACGGGGTATGAGCGCGTGATCCCGTGCCGGATCTTCCTGTTTTCCACATTGACCTTGATGGTCTCCCGCACGACCATGACGCCATCGGTCCTGAGCGTTGCATCCACGTCGTAGCTGAGAATCTCTTCGCGAGCCTCGCAGGGAGCCACGTGGCCGAAGAGCGCCGTGATGCAGACAAGGAGAACGGCAAGGACTCGAAGGATTCGCAGCATGTCGGCCCTCCTCTTGGTGTGCCGTATCAAACTCAGAACTTCACGGTCGGCACTTCGCTTTCTGCCTGGCTTCCAAGCTCAAAAAATTCAGCCTTCTGGAAACCCAGCATGCCGGCGACCAGATTCGTGGGAAATGTCTCTATTCGGGTATTGAGGTCTCGAACTGTTCCGTTGTAGTAGCGGCGCGCCAGGCTGAGGGATTCCTCAATCTCCCTGAGCGAATCCTGCAGCTGGAGCACATTGCTGCTTGACTGAAGCTGCGGATAGCTCTCAGCCATGGCGAACAGGCGTCCAAGTGACTTGGAGAGCGCCTCTTCCGAGGCACTCACGGCGGCAACTCCGGAAGCGTTCATCGCCGAGGCTCTGGTTCGCGTCAGCTCCTCCAGCACGGAGCGTTCGTGCTCAAGATAGCCCTTGACCGCGTTGATCAGATTGCCGACCAGGTCATGCCTCTTCTTGAGCTGCACGGAAATCCCGCTCCAGGCTTCGTCCTTTAAATTCCTTTGACGGATCAGCCCGTTGTAGACAATGACCAGCCAGATGCCGGCACAGCAAGCCACACCCAGAAGACCGTAAATCAGAGTCATACGCCCTCCGCTAAAAAGTGCCTCCATCCCGACAGGGGCCCGAGGAAAAAACCATCAGGGCTGAAGAACCCAACTTTTCTTAATAGCCGGCGGGTACCTGACGCCAGCCGGTCGGGCAAGCACGCACGTCGGGATAGTACCCTCTGGGCTCTTCACACCAGTATACGTAGCGGGAAACCTGAGCGCCCTGAGCCTGATAGAGCGTTGCAGGGTCCTGCTGCTGGTAATAACCGCTGCCAGAGGACTGCTGCGAAGAGCGGGAAAGCTCGGCAAGCCCGAAAAGGATCGCCCCAGCAGCTACACCAGCGGCAACAGCATTGCGGGTGCGGTGATGATGGCTGCGGTGGTGATCATCCCTGCGGGGAGCCGGCTGACCTCTGTGCTGCTGGGGATGACGGGCTTGGCCATTGTGGTGTGGCACTGGTCTGCCATCCCTTGCTCCTGGGCCTCGCGGCGGAGGATTTGCAAAGGAGGCTGACGCCACGGCGAGGGAAAGCGTTGCGGCCAGAACCAGAACTGAACGGGTGAGCTGTGACATCGAAACTCTCCTGTTTATCGACTGCAATCAGCAATCTCATGCAGGGCTGATCCCCTGCATGAGCGAGCCTCTGTTTTTAGTAGCGCCGCGGATGGACCGGGATTCTATGCCAGCCGCTGGGGCAGTGGCGCACGTCCGGGTAATAGCCTCTCGGATGGTCACACCAGCTCCTGAAGTGCTGGCGTGGCGGAGGCGGAGGCCGATGAGCCGGCGGAGGCGGCGGAGCATGGCGGTGGGCATGATGCGGAGGCGGCGCAGGGTGGTGAGCCCCGGGAGGCGGCGGAGCATGACGATGTGCCGCAGGAGGGGCGGCCCTGTAATGGCCTGGGGGCTGGGCATTGGCCGCAGACGTGAAGGCCATGACGCACGATGCGGCAAGCGCAAGCAGAACAGGAAGACGTAACTTCATACAAACCCCAACAAAAAGTAGATGAACAGGCAATCAATAGTAGCGGCGAGGCGGCGGTGGTGGCGGACGACGCACCGGAACCTTGCGCCAGCCGCTGGGGCAGTGGCGCACGTCCGGGTAGTAGCCTCTAGGATAGTCGCACCAGCTTCTGTACCTAGGCGGCGGCGGAGGCGGCGGCCGATGGTACGCATGCGGCGGTGGCGGCGGACGATGGTACCCCGGTGGCGGCGGTGGCGGCCGATGATACCGTGGAGGAGGTGGTGGTGGAGATCTGTAGTAATCCCCCGGATAGGCCAGCGCTGACGAGGAAACCCCCATCAATAAAGCCGCGAAAAGCGCGATTAATGGAGCAAGAAACTTTCTCATGGTCGATCCTCCTGATGTCTGGAGACAATCTGAGAGCTGTCTATTCAATCACAACTACTATAACCAATTTTCCATGCAAAAACGACAGTTTTTGAAGAATTGTCCTAACCTTACATTGGGGGAGCGAAAAGACAGCTGATTCCAAACGAAAGACGGCAAAAAATGGGGAGACATGCATGTCTCCCCATCCCTCATGGCGCAAGAGCCATGCGCCTATCTCCAGTTCAAGAACGGCTACCGTCCGTCAAAGGGTATTCAGGATGTCAAGGTGAGAATCCAGATCGAAACCTTCGTCGGGTTTGCCGCCGCTCGCGGGAGCTGCCGCGCCATCGGTGTCAGAAGTCTGCTGCGCCTTTCTCTCACCCTCGAACCTGCCCACAGGCAGGAACACGAAGGTGTTGCCGCGCGACATAATCGCCGCCCATCGCGTTTTGTAGAGTTTTCCGTTCTTGGTTTCTATAGACGGAAGCCCAGCCAGATGCATTTCCACATTGGCCGAGTTTGAGTAGACAACCGTGGCATAAAAGAGCTGCCGTTCGCCATCGCCGTTTCGGTAGAGCTTGACAACATATTTTTCTGCCGCGCTCGCCGACTGCGAAATGCACCACTTGCCATTGTCCGCAACCAGGGCCTGCCCGTCGACAATCCTGCTATCAGAGGTCTGCTTGCAGCCTAGGGCTTGCAGTTTGTCTTCATAGTCGTTGACCCAGTCCCGGTAGTCGCCCGACGAGCGGAGTGCGGGATTGAGCAGATATCCAAGAACCTGCAGGCGATTTTGATAGGCAATCCGCCTGCCCTTGTTGGCGACGATCAGCCGATTGAAATCCGGCTCGCTCTTAAACCGTTCCGTGCTTCTGAATCCCGGGAACGACAGTTTTGACAGCCTTGACAAATCCGGCATGTCGACCGCACATCCGGCCAGCACAACCGAAAGAGTGACCGGCACGAGCCATTTCGTTATCTTCATTATTGTTCAGTCCCTTTACAAATTCCGCAGCGACAGCGCTGCCTGCAAGATTCCCTTCGGAATGACATCCTGCCATATTTTCTCCTGTGGCAGACTATCGATGCCATTGGACTGCGCCTGTGCAACATGCTTTTGTGCAGCGTCAATGTTCTGACGCATACTCACGTTCACGGCGCCTTCGGCGGAATATTCCTTCCTGAGTTGAACAAAATGCCTGTTCAGGCTTGCCGGATCGGAGACGGCGGCCTCGGCTATTCGCGTCCGGTAGAGGTTTGTTGAAGCCTCCATCATCTGAAGCAGTTCCTGAGCAGTTGAACGAACCTTCTGCTTGCCTGCGGCATCCAGTTTCGCCTGACGGACAATGTCCGTGAGGTACCAGCAGCGGAAGGCGTAATTCCTGAGCGCGGAAGCCTCATAGGCGATCGAGCGGAGGGTTTTGAGCTGATTGGCATCCCTCTCCTTTTCAAACGCCGAGTTGCTGTCCTCGATCAGGCTCCTCAGCTGTGCCAGATTCCTCTTCATCACATCGGATCCCGAGGCAAGAATCACCTTGTCAAGCTCGGCAAGCGGCTCACCCGAAGGATCTATCTGCACGGCAGCATCCGGCACCGTCTTTTCGGACTTTCCTCCTGAGGCAAGCCAGGAGAGAAGTTGCTTGACCTTGCTTGAAGTATCCCCCGAGGATCTTGCGCTCTCGCTCTTGGCGGCATCAGCTGTCGAGCGAATGTTTTGAGCCAGGTCACGGGCATTTTCTGCAAGCGTCTTGGCGCGCTTTGCACTTGGCATGTTGAGTGATGAAATGACGCAACGCAGGCCAACGCTTCGCGCGTGGAACTGCTCATAGGCCGAGCCATTCTTCACATACATTCTCATTTCGACGCGTCGCCCCGGATACACGTCGGTCTCGGAGGAGGACAGGAAGCTTCCTCCCTTGCTTACGAGACCTCCGTGAGAGCCGTGCATGCGTCTCACGACGGAGCCGCTCGCCGCATCGGAAATAGTGAGCCGGAACGAAGCCTGCACCATTTCAGCAGCGTTGCCCGCCATGTCATAAAGCCCCAGCGGATTTGCCAATTTCGAACCGACAGGCAGAGGTTCCGTAAAGCGGGAGCCAAACACTGCATAATCCTCGACCTTCTTGCCGGCCTCCTTGGGGAAGTCTTCGAAGTCCAGCCTTTCGGGCGGAAGGTTTCCGCCGCGCGCGGCAAACTCCCACTCCTCTTCCGTAGGCAGCCTCAGGTAGCCGGGCTCTCCGTCGATTCCCGGAAGCTCAGCAACATGCTGTCCAAGAAGCCACGCGTTATAACGGTCGAGAAACTGCTGCACCTGCAGCCAGGTGATATTGGTCTTGGGCAACTCCGGGCGCCCTTCCAGGGGCGTCCCCATCACTGCCGCCCATTGAGCATTGGTGATCTCGTATTTGCCGATGAAGTAGTAGCTGAATCCCTTGCCTTCGTCAGTGGCCACAGACCTGCGCCAGCCCTGCGGCAGGTTTTCCGTCCGGAATGGCGCTCCGACGTATCCATCAATGCGTCTTTCGTACAATGCCCTGTCTTCATCGACGTCGCTCACGCCCATGCGGAACTTCTTGTCATACAGCGAGTTGGTCGCAGGGATGGCGACCGCCCGAAAGACCATCTTGAGATCGCCCGGCATCGGCAGGACGATGTCATCCTGCGCTGGCTTAGGGTTAAAGGCGGCCTTGGGATCTGTCGCCGCACCGTCTGTGTTCTTTTTGAGAGCCGCATTGCCTGGATTGGCCACGGCAATCGAGGCGGCAAGAACAACCGCCGCACAATACTTGACTTGACTAACCGACATTACACATCCCGCAAAACAGATGAGGGTTCGATATTTGACGCCTTGACCCCTGGCACAAGCGCGGCGAGAGCAGACAGAACCGCCACGGCACCAAAGATCACCACTCCGTGCAACACGGGCATGCTACAGATTGCCTCGCCCCCTGTCGACTCGGCAAAGAGCAGATCAATCATTCTGGCAAGGGCCACGTACAGACCGAATCCAAGAAGCGCGCCGAAAAGTCCCGTCAGGAACGACTGCCAGATGGGAAACGCCATGACCGATCCGCGCGTGAATCCGAGAAGCCTCAGCATGCCGAGAGCCTTCTTCTTTCTCTGGACGCTGGCCCGGCCCACGCTGAGCATGTACATGACAAAGCCCACGGAAACCACGGCGCTAATAAAGAGGACAATGCTTCCGAGCGCCTCGTCCATCTTGCGCACACTGGCGATCTCCTTGGCCTTGGTGCGCACGAGGATGTGCCGAGCCTCGAACCATGCATCCAGCGCCTCCACGCCTTCAAGCGACTTCGCGTAGAGCCGGAACGATTCATAAAAGCGGGGGCCCGAGGCCGTTCGCTCTCCCTTCACGCCCAGAGCGGGAACATCGAGTGCATCGCGAAAATCCTGGATTGCGTTGAGGGTGGCTATCGGCAGAAATGCCGCATCCATCCCCGTTGCCGTCACGGGCAGCACATCAACCACCGTAAAGTTGATCGTCAGCCGCTCAACCTTGCCTGAAGAGAGCCGCCGGCTCATCTTGCCCTGCACCTTGTCAGCTTTTTTGACAGCGAGACGCCGCGCGGCGCTTTGCGATAAAACGATTCCGGGAGTCTTCGAGGCAATATCCTCGGGCTGCGCGATCCTGGCCTTCTCAAGAAGCGGATCCCCTGCTCCCGTAGGTTCAAGTGTGACCGTCAGAAACCTATCGGCAGCGACAAGCTGCATTTCAGCGGCGACATCCCGCGTGCGCCCGATCACAAAATCGACGTCGCGATGAGATCGAATCTCTCCGATGCTCTGTTCGGAAAACCCCGCCCCCTTGCCGCTGAGCGGCACGACCACAAGGATTGAGGGATCGGTCATAAGCCGCGTCTTCAGACTGGTGATCACCCCCATGTGAACGCCATGAATCACAAGAAGCGGCAGCAGGATGCTCGCAAGCGCAATCACCGAACAGACGTTGAACCCCCGTTCATGCCACCAGTCCCGCCAGGCCAGCCAAAGGGCACGCAGTACGAGTTTCATCGCGCTCACCCCCTCAAAACCGACCAGACCTCCCCATGCTCATCTTTTTCGAATGTCATGGGAGCCTGTCTGAATCCAAGATCAGAGACAAGTTTGAGATCGTGCGTCACGACGATCAGTGTCGTTCCGTTCTTCCTGACCATGTCAAGAAGAAGCTGCATCACGATCCGGGCGCGCGCAGGATCAAGCGAAGCGGTCGGTTCGTCAGCGAGCACGATCTTGGGCTCTGAGGCGAGCGCCCGGGCGATGGCGCTTCTCTGCCGCTCGCCAATCGAGATATTGGAGGGAAGCTTGTCGCGAAGATGAGCGATGTCAAGCGCCTCGAGAAGCTCCTCCCCCCTCCTTCGGCATGCTCGCCGATCGCTTCCCAGTATGGATGAGGCAAGAATGACATTTTCAAGCACCGTGAGGTACGGCAGCAGCTCCCCCGTCTGAAGGACATACCCGAAGTAGCGAAGCCGCAGCAGGCTCATCCTGTCCAGGGCGCCTTCCCTCCAGTACTGAGCAATATCCTCGCTTGCCCCGGGCCCGGAACTGAACACAAAGCGGCCGACTGAAGTGGGCTTGAGAAGCATTCCAAGGATGTCAAGCGCAGTGCTCTTGCCGCACCCGCTCGGACCGGTGATTGCGACGTACTCGCCAGCCTGGACGCGAAGCGATTCCACGGCCAGCCGGAAATCGCTCTGCCCGGCCTGTGAGCGCACCAGAGCGACATGTTCCAGGTCAAATACCATCCTGCCCCCCTTTAGTCCGACTGGACTTCCTAGGGCAACATATTGAGCGGCACCCGATAAACCCACTCGTTGGCGTTGCTTGATCCGAATCCTTCCCAGTGCGCGCTGTCCCGGTCATACTCGTCGTATCGGGCGATAAGGCCCTTCAGCCGCTTGATGAACTCCTGCTGCTCGCCGGTACTCATGTTGACCCAGTCATCCTTCTGCATGCCCAGAACCCGACTCTTGTAGGGAAGCCCGTCCAGAACCTCCAGCAAGACTCCCTTTTTCGCAAGGTTTGCCGTCGGATCGGAACTGAACTGGGTCGGGTCCCGACTCATCTGAGCCGCCGCCGAAACCAGCTGTTCGTAGAAGTTGAAGTTCGCGTTGTCCTGCAGGAACGCCTCTTCGGCAGTCGTAATGATGGACTTGAGCTGCTTTCTCAATTGCGAGAGCTGCGTCTTTGTGAGCAGCACGGCGGGGTACACCGCAGGGATCGGCGCTTCGTCGGGCTGCGCCTCAAGCGCCGCCAGATCCGAATCAGCAATCCATGCACGCTTGACAGAGGGAGCCGCAGTCTTCTGCTGATCGCCAAGGAACTGAAGCTGCATGGCAAAACCCGTGATCTCTGCCAGACGCTTGGCCTTCTGCTCGGGCGTTTCCTTCTTGGGCTCGGGAGCAAGCTCAGGCTTGTCAAGCATCTGGCCGGCAACCGTTGATTCAAGCATCTGCCGATAGGTGCTCGCCATGGTTCGGCCGACGCTTTCAAATTGTCTGATGCCTTCAGCCGGAGTGTCAGCAAGAATGTCAATGTAGCTGGTTCGCCCATTGCTCATTCTGGCGAGCGTTCGGTAGTTGTTTTCGGCAAACGGATGATCCCTGAAGCCCGCGGGCGTCTTCAGGTGCACGGCCGTCAGGTAGATCTGGTTGGTTCTCAGGTAGTCGGCCATGGCCTCGGCACTCATGCCGGTCTTGGAAAGCGGATCGCCGGCAACGAGCGGTCCGGCATCGGTCACCAGCATCATCGCCCGGGAGTTGTAGTCTCCCCAGGAGAGCATGTCCACGGCATCCTTCACGCCGGCGAACGAGTCCTCATCAAAGGCATGTGTCGAAGCCTGCGCTTCCGAGAGGCCATCGAGCAGACCGACCAGCTCCTCGCGGTTCTGAATGTTCTTGAAATCGCTCACGATCTTGGTCGTATATTCGGTCCCCGGCCTGACATCGACATTGCTGCGGAAACCAACGACTGCGATGGAGAACTGATCCTTGGCGGGCGAGCGCTGAAGCTCATCAAAGATCTCGCCGATCATCCGCTTGGCCTGATCAATGTACGGCCCCATGGAGATTGTCGTATCAATGACAAAGGCAAGCGCCGTCTTCATCCCGGAGGCCGCCGGCTGGGCAGGGGCCCCGGCGGGATCCGTGCCTGGATCAAGACAGGCAACCTCCAGAAGCTGTGCGCCGCTCTCCTTGAACTGAGTGTCGATGTTAAGCACCGGCAGCAGATAGAACGAATCCCGGGCCACCTGGCCGGTCTTTCCCATCGGCTCGGCAGCCAGAACGGGGAACTCTTCAGGAAGCGGCTGGCCGGATGTGACCTGCGTTGTCAGCTTGCCGACATAGTCACGAATGCTGGGAGCCTCGCAAGCCTTCTGCACTTCCGTATGGTTCTTGAAAAAGAGCACCGGATCGCGTCCCATCTGATCAGTGAAGACCATTGTGACCGCCTGCGGCCACTCAGTCGCCTCAGACAGTTTGAGCCAGCCGTCTGAACGCTCGGCCGACACGCCGACACGCACCATGTCATCCTGTCGGTCGTACACGTAGAGTGACGTAAATGTGCGCGGCTTTGAAACGACCTCGCTCGTGACGCTGGGTTTTGAATAGATTGTTGCGTTCGGGTGGGAGACCACGCGCTGGAACACTGCGTGCTTGCCCGGCTGAACGAGCGGCTGCTCGGCCCAGGCGGGCATCGAAATCATTCCCGAGAGAGACAGAGCAACCAAGGCCGCCATCATCGTTTTTTTCATAAAGCCTCCCGTTATCGCAACGACTTCAGAAGCCGCCGAGCCGATCTGTTTCCTCGCGCAGCCTCCTGCGTCGCCCATGTCTTCAGCATTGACAGCTCAGCGATCGCATTTGCCTTCTTGTAGTACTGCCAAGCCTCCATCGGATCCTTCTTGATCGTTCCCCAGGGAGCCTGGGTCGGGTCGAGAGCCTTGGCGTAAGGCAGGTATGCCGCAGCATGCTCCTGCCGCACTGAGTAGTACCAGAGGCGATAGACGGCATCCTGATCGCTCTTGCTGAGCGGATTGATCTTTGCAGCAAGCTCCATCGCAGCCTCGGGAGTCCTTTGCTTGGAGCTGAAGAACTCACGCACGCGTTCGCGCGCCGTCTTTTCAGGTTTCTGAGGCTCGGGAGCCGACACGGCCGCTGGAGCAGCGGCGGGCGGTGCCGCCGGCGCGGCAGCTGGCTCGCTCGGGGAGGGACTTGCCGGAGCAGGGGCCGCCGGAGAAACGCTGCCGGGCTCAACAACCGTTTCAACAGTCACTGCCGGTGCAGAAACAGCAGGCTGAGGGACAGGTTCGGGCTGCACTGCGGGCGCAGGCTCAGGCTGAACCGCCGGTGCAGGTTCGCTGACTGCGGGAGCAGGCTCGGGCTGAACCGCCGGCGCAGGCTCGCTGACTGCGGGAGCGGGCTCGGGCTGAACCGCCGGCGCAGGCTCGCTGACTGCGGGAGCGGGCTCGGGCTGAACCGTCGGCGGAGGCTCGCTGGCTGCGGGAGCAGGCTCAGGCTGAACCGCCGGTGCAGGTTCGCTGGCTGCGGGAGCAGGTTCGGGCTGAACCGCCGGTGCAGGCTCGCTGACTGCGGGAGCGGGCTCGGGCTGAACCGCCGGAGCAGGCTCGCTGACTGCGGGAGCGGGCTCGGGCTGAACCGCCGGCACAGGCTCGCTGACTGCGGGAGCGGGCTCGGGCTGAACCGCCGGTGCAGGTTCGCTGGTTGCGGGCGCAGGCTCAGGCTGAACCGCCGGTGCAGGCTCGCTGGCTGCGGGAGCAGGCTCGGGCTGAACCGCCGGTGCAGGTTCGCTGGCTGCGGGCGCAGGCTCGGGCTGAACCGCCGGCGTGGGCTCGCTGGCTACTGGAGCAGGGGAATCTTGTGCACCCTGCGCGGGAGCTTCCGCCTTTTGCCCGCTGGCCTTAGGCGGCGCATCGTCCTCATCTTTGGAACGATCGGCGAAAATCCCCCCCATAAAATCGTCCTTGTCCCCTGCAGCATATGCACTGCTGACAAAACTATGGTGGCCAAAATCCGCCACCATCGAGCAGGACATCATGAGAACGGCTGCAATGGAAACAAACGTCCGGCCTGAAATCCGTTTGCCAGCCTGTCCGGAAACACCGGACGAAAACTGCCCCAGCTCATCGGCGAAGGCTTTTCTTTGAACTCGGTTCTGTGTCATGCAACCGCCCTTAGAAAAAAACAAAAGAACAGATACCCTGTCCGACTGAAAGCCGCTACCCAGCACGGCCCTGTTGTCTTATCTCATTAGTTGAATTCAGATTATTTCTCGCTCTATTATAAGCGGGTACACTGGTTGGTCAGTTAATCGGCGCATTCCCCTCGTGCGATAGGTGTGCTGTTTAGTCGAAAAAACAACTTTTCTAACGGAGGTCCGGCGCCCCTCCCCTGCAGGTATGCGGAGGTTTGCGCGCCAAAACATGTCTATGAAGAAGAATCTGTTGTGCGCACTGGTTTCCATGAGTCTCACCATCCCCGCCTGGGCTGCGCTCAGCGACACGGATTTCCACAAGCTGTGCCGCAAGGGAGCTCCAGAGGAAATTTCTTCAGCACTCAAGGATGGTGCGAACCTCAATGCACGCAACCGGCGCGAGGAAACACCGCTCATGACGGCAGCTGCCTACAACACGATGGAGGCCGTCCAGGTGCTGCTCTCTGCCGGAGCCAATGTCAGGGCTGCCGGAGAGGATGGACAGACGGCTCTTCTCGCCGCCGCCACAAATCGCAAGAGCCCGCTCATTGCTACCGCACTTTTGAAGGCGGGAGCCCGCGTCAATGAGAAAGCCAAGGGCGGCGTGACGCCGCTGATGGGGGCCGCATCAAACAATAAATTCCCCGAGATCACGAAGGCTCTGCTCGAAGCCGGCGCGAAGGTAAATGCCACAACGGATACGGGCATGACCGCTCTCATGATCGCGGCAAAATCCAACAGCCATCCCCAAATCATGGAATTCCTCATCAAGGCAGGCGCTGACGTGAACGCCAAGGACGATGACGGAAGAACCGCCCTGATGTTTGCCGCCCGCAATCGCCGGGTCACTCCGGAAATGATCGAACTGTTGCTCAAGTCCGGTGCAAAGGCTGACATCAAGACCCCGAACGGCGCAACTGCATTTTCCATTGCAGCCGAGTATGAGAACCCGACGGCCTTCCGCGTTCTGGCCGCTGCCGGCGGCGATCTCAAGACCATTCCGGCCGAGAAGATCGCCGCTCTCTTTGTCAGTTCCATTGACAATGGCGATGCGGACACCTTGCTTCTTTTGTCCAAGCAAGGAATTGATGTCAACGCCCCCAACAAATACGGCGATACACCGCTCATGAGGGCAGTGCACAAGGGGAAGCCGGAAGTTGTCAAGGCACTCATTTCCAGCGGAGCGAATGTCAACGCCGCCGACAAGTACGGCGAAACGCCGCTCATGAAGGCAGTGCGCAAAGATCTGCCGGAAGTTGTCAAGGCACTCATTTCCAGCGGAGCGAATGTCCGGGCTGTGGATGAAAGATCGAGGAGCGCTCTGTCCATCGCTGTTTCGGATCACAAGCCGAATCTGCAGATCGTCGAAGCACTGCTCAAGGCGGGAGCCGATGTCAATGCAGCCGACTCGTACGGCCGCACGCTTCTGATGAGTGCCGTGAAAAACAACGCTCCCGAGGTGGTCAAGCTGCTGCTTGCCAACGGAGCCAATGCGCAGGCCGTCAGCGAGCGGTCCTCCGACACGGCTCTTGGGTATGCCATGCGGTACAGTCCTGAAAGCATCCCCCTTCTTGTGAAAGCCGGCGCCAACGTCAACGAAACCGACAAATACGGCTGGACACTGCTTAACCGGGCGATCCGCAGCGAGTATCCCGTCGAGGCCATCAAGGCGCTGATTGATAACGGCGCCAATGTCAACGCCGTCAGTCCCGACGGAGTATGGAACCCAATCGCCATCGCTGCGCGCACCAACAAGGCCGAAGAAATCCTTGACTTGCTTCTCGCTGCAGGAAGCAATGTGAACTACAAGGACAAGGATGGCTCGACGCCTGCATTCTTTGCCTTTCACAAGCAGCATCCCGCCCCCGTCCTCAAGAAGCTGATTGATGCCGGTCTCGATGTCAATGCGGCGGACACGAAGAACGGCCGCACGCTGCTGATGGCCGCAGTGACGAACCCCGAACGGGATGCCCTGGCCGTGACGCAGCTGTTGCTTGCTGCCAAGGCAGACCCGAATGCAGCTCTGACACGCGATCAGCGAAGCGTTCTGATGCAGGCAGTCACCCAGGAGAAGGCAGACCCTGCTGTCATTTCTGCTCTAATCGCAGGCGGCGCCAATCCCCACGCCACACTCAAGGATGGTGAAACCGCACTCTTTCTCGCCAGCGACCGCAATCCGAATCCTGCGATCATTGATGCACTCATCAAGGGGGGTGCGAATGTCAATGTTAAGGACCGCTATGAGCGCACGCCGCTCTATCAGGCGGCAAGCAGGGGCAAGCATCGGCTGGAGGTGCTCAATGCCCTGATTGCCGGCGGAGCCGATGTCAACATGCCTTCTCAGTCGGGCAATACCCCCCTGATGGCAGCTTCAGGTGACAGTCCCGAAACAATTGCCGCCCTGTGCAAGGCTGGTGCAAATGTCAACGCCCGTTCGCGCGAAGAGCGCACGCCGCTCATCCTGCTTGTTTCTCAAAGAAAGACCACGGTTGATTCGGTCGCAGAGATGATCAAGGCAGGTGCCGATGTGAATGCCGTCGGCAAGGACTCGCTCTCGGCGTTGCTGCGGGTCGTGAGCAACAACAATCCCAATCCGGAAATCGTGTCCCTGCTGGTGCGCTCAGGCGCAAATGTCAATGTCCGGGCCAATGACCAAAGCACGCCTCTGATCCGTGCCTGCGCCGCTGCTCAGGAGACAACCAAACCGATCGAGGTGCTGATCCAGGCCGGCGCGGATGTCAATGCTGTTGACCGCAACGGTGTCTCTGCGCTCATGAGAGCAGTCTCCGTCTACAGGCCAAATGCCGAAGTGATCGAGTTGCTGCTCAAGAGCGGAGCCAACCCCAGAGCCGTCAACAACAGGCAGGTTTCCGTTGCCGACATGGCCCGCAAGAACCGCCGGATGCCTCCAGAGCTTTTGCAGCGCATTGAGGCAGCCGCCCGATAGTGTTGTATTGAGAAGTAATTCTCACATTTCTGAATGGACTGAGCGCAGAGTTCGTGTTGCAACGCACTCTGCGCTCGCCGTAATGACGCGCGATGCGTCCTGTCAGCTAGGCTTTTTGGGCGCTCTTTTCTGCGTTCTGCCGGTCTGAGCAGCGGCAACGTGATCGCGGATGAATCCGAGAACGAAATCAAAGTCCTCCTGCTCAACATAGATCTGGTTCTGGTGGAGTTTCTCGCCCACATTGATGAGGTTACGCGTCGGCAAGGGCTCGACGGTTTTGACTGAACGCCATCTCGAGCGCTTGCTGAAACGGCTGCCGGCAAGAATTCCGGACCCGGACACCGAGGGGCGGCCCGCGGCCACACCGGCAAGTGCGACGAGGACAGCCAGAACCTTCGCCTTCTTGACCTGCGAGGCTAACTGAGTGTGGGTAATTCCTTCCTCGTCCATCTCAAAAAGCACGCAGTAGCGCCCCCCCATGACGGCCGCATAGACGAGGTATCCGATAATGCTGATCACAAAGAGAACAGCTGCGATTCCTCCGAAAACGAGAAGCAGGTTTCCCAATTCCTCAAGGGACAGATCTCCCTCGATGGCAAGGAGTGCCACGAGAAAAAGCAGCACAATTCCAAGCGAAATCGCAAGAACCTTGCCCACCAGGATGATGATCGAGGGATTTTTGTAAAGATTGACCTCGTAGACCCAGCGAAAGATTCCCTCTTCAGTTTTGGTAATGGAACTCACTGTCATTTCTCCTGCAGCGTGCTAAAAACAAAAGGGTGCGTTTCCACTCAGTGGATTGTACTTCTGGCTCCGCAGAACGCGCCCCCTCAGAATCCAAAGACTCTAGGCCTGAACTTGTCAACTGAGGTTATGAGCGTACCGACTCATATCCAGCCATAGAAACACTCTGGCATTTTGCTCGTGTGATCGCTGCTACTCCTTCAGATATCCCGCCTCTCCGAGGATCTTCCTCATGTACGCCGTGTAACGCTGAAGGACTTCCTCGGCAGGGCCTTTCCTTTCTTTCTCCGAGGAGATCAGGCTCTTCATTTGAGCGATTCCGATGAAGATATTTCCTGTGGGGACGGTCTGTCCGATGCCCTCCAACGCACCGGCAGGCGTGTCCGCCGTCGAGAGGATCACCTTGTTCTCCCTACTGAACAGACCTCCCGCCTTGCGCGGGTACACAATGGTCATAAACCTCTGAGTCGCGGGAAGAAGGATGTACTCCTCAATGGATGCCTTGGTCGGCCTCCCGAGCACGAACCGCCCCGCCTCCTGGGCATCCCAGTGCTCCTTCATGAACTCATGGAGTTCCTCAAGCGTGAAAGGCCTGTTGGTCAGCAATACTTGTCTTCCTATCATTTTGAACCTCCATTCAGCCAAGCCCAATGGTTATACGCACTCGGGGAAACATATCAGCGTGACAGCCTGTAGCTGCCGACCCACTTCCCATACTGGATTGATGTGACGCCGTTGCGCGTAAGCGCGGGATAGCTCGCCTGCCCTGAAAGAACGGTCACAGTCACGGTGCCGGTCTGACCTGCGCGCAGAAGACCCGCGTGGACTGCAGCCGCCGCGATGCTCGAATCATCAGTGTAGACGTTGCCGCTGCCGCCCCAGATCCTGCCCGAAGCGCTGCCGGTCACGCGCATCACGAAACTCTTTCCGTTCTGTCCCCGGTAGGACACCATGCTGGCCGGAGCCGCAATCACCGCAGAACCTGTTGACGGTTGCCCGCTCGGAGAGACTGTCGAGGATGGCGGAGAAGAAGATTGCGCAGAGGGAGAGGACTTTGAGCCAGGCATGCTCCCGGATGGAGAAGGCACGGAATTCTTGCAGTTCATGATCTCAAAACTGCCGCTGTATGCTCCGTAGTTCTGGGGAGTAACCCCGTTTCTAGGGAATCCCCAGTATCCGCTCCGACCAGGGCGAATAACAACCCGAACCACGCCCCACTCGCCAAGCGGAACGGCTCCCGCATGAACGGCAGCGGCGGCCAGGTCAGAGTCGTCCGTGTAGTAGCAGTCGGTTCCTCCCCAGACTCTGCCGCTTTTTGCCCCCCGCACCCGGAAGCTCAGAAGATTTCCGTTGTATCCGCGGTACTTGCGGACGCTTTCCGGAGCCGGAAGAGCGCTCTTCATGGCATCATCCCCTGCGCTTGCAGTATGGGGGGAGTTGTTGGCCGATGAGGATGTCGGGCTGGCTGAGGCTGGAGCTGGGCTGGATGAGGACTGGCCAGAAGCGGCCGACAGCCTGTAGCTGCCCTGCCACTTTCCGTACTGGATTGATGCGACGCCGTTGCGCGTAAGCGCAGGATAGCTTGCCTGTCCTGGCAGAACGGTCACAGTCACGGTGCCGGTCTGACCTGCGCGCAAAAGACCCGCGTGAACTGCCGCCGCCGCGATGTTCGAGTCATCCGTGTAGACATTGCCGCTTCCGCCCCAGATCCTGCCCGAGGCGCTGCCGGTCACACGCATCACGAAACTCTTTCCGTTCTGCCCTCGGTAGGACACCATACTGGCAGGGGCATTCTGCTCTGCCAGGACGCCTTGGGAAAAGAACACAAGAGCAGCCAATGCAAAGATGCGTCGCATATCCGCCTCCGGCAAAATGATTTCGTGCCCGAATTCTCCACAGTTTTGTCGTATTGAGCCAAATCTTTGGAACTGCCCACGCATAAATTCGGGAGTAGATAGCAACAAAGCGCTAGCGAGACTGCATGACCGGGTGGCAATGGCCACGACAGGCGATCAGATGCGGCAGGCTCCTCAAGCAGCTAGTAAGTTTCAAAGACGAACATCGTGAAATTCGGTCTGTTGTGTTTCTTGGCAAGCTCATCTCCGCTGTAGCGCACGTTGATGCGCGGCAATTTTCCGTAGGCCCCCGTGAAATAGACCGTGCCCTTGGGTCTGGGCCCGGCAGGAAACCGCGCCGTACCCTCTTCATTGATGACGCGCCATCCGGAAAGTTTCTCCAGGGTCTTGCAGTAGTTCACGTACTCATCCCAGCTCATTCCGTCGATGCGCACAGTGACAGCATCTTTCTTGACGGTGTATTCGCATACGGTGTTCCGGCCCTCCGGTGCGGGCAGCGTCACGCCAAAGAAGTTTCCTTTCCAGGGAATCGGATTGTTCCCCTTTCTCACTGCCTCATCTTTGGAGAACATAAAGCCACCCTCAACAGGCTTCGTGCCGGAGACTGCCGCAGCCTTTTCAAGCCGGTCAAGTTTTTCGAGCTCCTTGTCGTAGTACTTTAGGTTGGCGCTGTACATGGCGATCTGTTGCTCGCACTCCTTGCGATCGGACTCGTAATCTGAGGGGCCTGCGGCGTGCCGCATCACGTTGGCGGCGTCCTCGCCGGGCTTTGCATAGTCCGAAAAGCGGCGGCCGACAGAGGAGCCGGACTGGCCCATGCCAACCGTCACCATGCGCCGCTTCCACTGCTCAAGCATCGACTGGTCGTGTTTTTTCGCCTGAAGCAGCTGCGCCCGTTGCGCGGCAATGGACGAGGCTGCGGAGCCTTCGCCCGCAAGACACGGTCCGCTGCCAAGCAGAGTTGCCGCTGCGATCGAACAGAAAAGGACATTGAGGCATCTCATAGTGTTCTCCTGAATTGGCAAACTCGATCAGCGCCATAGCACTCCATGCGCCGGATTTCGCAGAACACTATACCTAGATTCTGTTTTTTTCGACTTCTGACAAATTTTCAGGATCACAAACGCAAAGATCCTGTCCGGAGCTAGAATGGCTCAGTCTGGCTCCATAGGGGCCGAAGGGGTGCCATGTCTAGCTCAAAGATAACAAACGAAGGACTGAGACCCGCGTTTTCGCCGTTGGGAGTGTTTGCCCTGTCGATAGGCGCGAGCATCGGCTGGGGATCCTTCATCGTGACCTGCAACACCTATTTGCAGAAATCCGGCATCCTTGGAACTGTAGGCGGCCTTCTGATCGGCATGGCGATCGTCTTTGTCGTCGCATGGAACCTGCAGTACATGATCCAGCTGGCGCCTGGTGCCGGCGGCGTGTACTCATTTCAAAAACGCATCAACGGAGACGATGTCGGCTTCGTCACCTTCTGGTTTGTGCTCCTGGTCTATATGGCAATCCTATGGGCCAACGTCACCGCCGTACCGCTTTTTGTCCGCCTGTTCCTGGGCGACTCCTTCCAATTCGGGCTCAGCTACGAAATCCTTGAATACAAGGTCTGGTTTGGCGAAGCGTTTCTTTCCGTAGGTGCCGTTCTGCTGATCGGCTGGCTCTGCACCAGGAGCGCGCGCTGGTCCAACCGAGCCATGACGTTTGCCGCCTTGACATTTGTCCTCGGCTTTGCAGTCTGCGCGATCATTGCGGCAGTCGAGCACGAGAGCAGATTCAGCTACGCACCGATGTTCCCGGAGGACTCGGACGCTCTTGCTCATATCGTGCGCATTGCCGCCATTTCGCCCTGGGCCTTCATCGGCTTTGAGAATATTGCGCACTTTTCCGAAGAATATGATTTCCCCATCAAGAAAGTCCGTGGAATTCTGCTGGGTTCCGTCCTGGTGACTACCGCGCTTTACCTGCTCGTATCCATTCTCTCGATTTCCGCCTACCCGCCCGAATACGGCAACTGGCTTGACTACCTCCGCGACATGGAAAATCTTGAGGGGCTCAAGGCCGTTCCCGCGTTCTATGCAGCTCATTACTACCTGGGCAATGCAGGCATCGTGATTCTGATGCTGGCGCTTTTCGGCGTTATCCTGACAAGCCTGATCGCCAATTCTCTGGCACTGAGCCGTCTGCTGTACGCTGCCGGCCGCCAGGGCGATGCCCCTGCCCCTCTTGGCCACCTTAGTGCCAGCCACGTTCCCGACAACGCCATCCGTGTCATCGTGATTGCCTCCCTGCTCATCCCATTCCTCGGCAGAACGACGATTGGCTGGATCGTAGATGTTACGACGCTGGGCGCAACCATGGTCTACTGGCTCGTTTCCCACGGCGTTTACCGGCACGCAAAGAACACGGGGCGGCGTTTGGAGAAAAGAACCGGCATTGCTGGCATGGTGATCATGACGGTCATCCTGCTGCTGCTTCTCGTGCCGGGACTGTTGCCGTTCCATGCCATGGAAACGGAGTCCTATGCCCTGTTCATCGTCTGGGCGCTGCTCGGAATGCTTTACTTCAGCATCCTGCTTCACAAAGACCACAAGCAACTTTATGGCAAGAGCGTCATTGTCTGGATCGTCATGCTGATGCTGATACTGTTCGCTTCGCTGATGTGGGCGGCTCGAGAGACGGAGTCGGCAACCCGCGAAGTTGTGGCCGAGATTTCCGAGTATTACCAGAGCCGTCCTGGGGCTGACTCAAAAGAGGATGCGGCCCACCGGACACTTTTCCTTCAGGAACAGGCCCAGGAGATCAACACCACCAACACGCTCTACATCGCTTTTGCCTTGTTCATGTTCCTCTGTGTTTCCGGAGTTCTGCTCTACAAGGATCACAAGAAAGTCGAGGCGATGGCCGCAGAACGACAGAGACTCATCGATGAGACCGAGCGCGACCGGCTGACCGGCTTGTATCAATGGAATTACTTCCTCATCTATGTCAACAAGCTTTATCACAGCGACAGCCAGAAACCCATGGATGCGGTTGTCATCAACGTCGAGCGCTTCCGTTCGGTCAATTCGCTTCATGGCCGGGAATTCGGGGATAATGTTTTGCGTGAAATCGGCAGTCAGATCAAGAGATTTGTTGACAAGAACGGAGGAATGGCCTGCCGCTCCGAAGCCGATTACTTCAGCATCTACTGCCCTCACAGGGATGATTGGCAGTCCTTTTTGGAAAACTTCCAGACACACATCAATGAAGCCTTTCCCTTGGCCGACATCCACCTGCGCATGGGCGTGAGGCCCTGGCAGGCGGGGCAGGAACCAATCCCCCAGCTCGATTGCGCCCGCATCGCAAGTAAAAAGCTCAGCGGCATCTACACGACCAAGGCCATCATCTTTGACGAGGATATGAGATTGCGTGAGCAGCGCGAACATCGGCTGCTCAGCGACTTGAGCCATGCGCTGGAAAACAGGGAGCTTAAGGTTTACTACCAGCCCAAGTACGACATCCAGGGCGATGAGCCGCGGCTCTGCAGCGCTGAAGCGCTCGTGCGCTGGCAGCATTCCGAGCTCGGCCTGGTTTCTCCCGGCATCTTCATCCCCCTGTTCGAGCGAACCGGAAAAATCACGGAACTCGATGAGTTTGTGTGGAGGGAGGCAGCCCATCAGATCGCCATATGGCGCGACCGGTACGGCACGACTCTTCCCGTATCGGTGAACCTGTCCCGCGCCGATGTCTTTGCGCCTGGCCTGTCCGCCATGCTGGAAGACATTATCAAGCAGCATGGGCTCAAGCCGGGCGACCTCAAGCTCGAGGTGACTGAATCGGCCTATACCGACAACCCCAGCCAGCTCATCCGCGTCATCGAGCATCTGCGCGGCAGCGGCTACCAAATCGAGATGGATGATTTCGGTTCGGGCTATTCATCGCTCAACATGCTCTCATCCATGCCCATTGACATACTCAAGATGGACATTGCCTTCATCCGGAACATCGAGCACAACGAAAAGGATCTTCGCCTCGTCGAGCTCGTTGTCGACATCGCCCGCTACTTCAAGTTGCCCGTCGTTGCCGAAGGCGTGGAAACCGAGGGCCAGCTCAAGCTGCTTCGCAAGGCCGGCTGCAATCTGGTGCAGGGATATTACTTCTCGCGTCCGCTTCCGCCCGAGGAATTCGAGCAAAAGTTCCTGGCCAACAAGGGTGCGTAAGCACTGCGAAGGGATCGGACGAAGGTGCTTGCAGGAGGCGGCGCAGGCTGGCCGCCGGAACGCTTTGTTCCGAACCAGCCTTGCCGCCTGAAAGGACGCATCAGCGCGAGCCGTTCGCTAGCCTCTGTTCGACTTGAGCCATTCCTTGTTGTCGTACATCCGCTGATCGGCAAGCTCAAACACCGCCGCAACGTTCTTGTGTTCGTTGTTCCTGGCCATGCCGCAGGCAATGACGATGCCTCCCGAACTCAGCGCCACGCTGTTGTGGTCAGCAATCTTGCCGAGAAGCTCTTCGATGCGTGCGTAATCGTTCCCCGTTGAGATCACGGCAAACTCATCGCCGCCAATGCGGAACACGGGGCTGTGCTTGAACGTATTGCATATGATCATGCAGGCACCGCGGAGATATTCGTCGCCAGCCTGGTGCCCCTCGGTATCGTTGACCTTCTTCAGATCGTTCACATCGAGAATCGTGATTGCAAACTCAGGATTCTCCTGATCGAGAATTCGCCGATTGAGCCGATCCTCATAATCCAGATAGGCGTGCTTGTTCTTGACACCTGTGAGCGCATCAACATTTGCCTTGCTTTGCGCCTGTGCGAGCCGTCTCGAGTACTCCTCCTCCTGCCGGACATGGCTGTCAATGTCAACGACGCCAACAACGAGGCGCGGACCTTCCTTTTCCCTGACCATTGCCGCCTTGAGCTGTACATGTGTCGGCTTGCCCCGGATCATAAGCCGGTAGGTCAGGGTGAAGATGCCGTCGCTCTGGATTACAGTCCAGACGTTCTCTCGAGTGACACAGTCAAGGAAGCGAGAGAGATCACCCGGATGAATGCATCTGGCGGCAAGCTCACGCGTGTCTCCAAAAAAGTCCCCGCCTTCTTTTGGCAACGCGATGGTTTCATATCCGGAAGTCGCGCTGTACTCTCGGTAACGGCCGCTCGGCTCAATGATGTACACGCAAAGGAAGTCACCGGTGAGCGCATTCAGACGCGCATAGGCGAATCGCTCCTCCTTGGCTCGCTCCACTGCCTTTTGCTGCCTCATCTGCTCATCGACATTCGTCACTCCGAGGATAATGAAGCGTTCATCGTCCTCCATCCGGGACACCTTCATGGTGACGTAGTACGATGATTTGCCGGAAAGCAGCCGAATCGTTATGACATAGACTTTGTTCCGGTCAAGGGCGTCCATGAGAGTCCGCTTGTCCATGGCCTTCACAAACACAGGCTTGTCATCCGGATGGACGAATAGATTGGCCTCGATCCTGGCCCGGCCGAAGAAATGATCCCCCCGACGAACCTCATTGAGTCGGCCGCTCGCATCATCCGTACGGTACTCGATGAACTCCTCGGTCTCCAGATTGATGTAATACAGATCCGAGTAGCCGCGAGCCAGAGTCTGGGCGATGTGGGTATAGATGATCCCGGCGCTTCTTGTCTTTTCGTAGGCCTCCTTGGTGGTGACGTTCTCCCGGCGAATCCGCACGAGTTCCGTGACGTCCAGGCAAAGACCGAGCGTGCAGAGCCGTCCGGCATCATCAATAAACTTGAGCTTGGTGGTCTGGAACTGCCGCTGATTGCCTGTAGGATCCAGCACGTCTTCGTAGAAGATGTACGGTTCATCCATCGACAGAGCCATCTTGTCGTCTTGAACAAAGTGCGCCGCCGTCGCCGCATCAAAAATCTCGGCATCGGTCAGGCCGATCACCTCATCGGGTGTGCGCTTATGCGCGTACTCGGCAAACGCCTGGTTGCAGGCCAGGTAGACGCCGGTTTTCGCATCCTTGGAAAAGCTTGGTCCGGGGATGTTGTTGAGAAGCGCCACGAGGGAGGCTCGCAGCTCGGCAATTTTCCGGGCGGCCTTTTCCGCCTCCTGTGCGGCGGAAAGCCGCTCACCGAGATCCCTGGTGTCCCGGTAATTGTTGAGCATGATCAGCATGGCCAGAATGCAAAGCGCCAGCGAGACCCAGGTGTGCATCGTGTTCGTGCTGCTGATCCGGTCAGCCTGCATCTGCAAAAAGGCGGTCCTCGCCTCCCTGACATGGATATCGGAGTCCCCGGACGGATGACTCATGTGATATTCGAGAACCTGTCCGACGACACGGTCGGCCTCCTGTTCCGTTGCCCTGTGAACCCACATCATGGACGCAAACAGGATCAGCATGAGAAGAACGATCCAGACCAGATAACTCTTGCCATACCCCCGATGCAGATCCCGCCGGACAAGCTTGCGGAAATAGAACAGTCCCAGCACGGACCACAATATGAACAGAACATAGGATTCCGTCTCCATCGCATGGAATGCCAGCAGGCCAGGCGTGAGAAGCAGAATCAGGAAAATCGACATCAGAACGAATCCGATAATGCCGGTGCACTTTTCAAGCTTGCGATCTTGAGCTTTGGCATGCCGGTACACCGCATGGCAAATCAGGCCGTAGACGATGGTTGCGCCAAGCGTAGTCACATCCACAATCCACCCGATTGCCGTTCGTCCCAGGAACGGAATGAGGAGCGAAACCGCCACAACGCAATAGATGGCATTGACAGGGATGCCCTGGCCGTTGAGCTGCTTGAGCGCCTGAGGAGCCTCGCCCTCACGGCCCGCCGCATACAGCAGGCGGCTCAGGGCCATCATGTTTCCGATGAGGCTGGTGAGGATCACGCCAAAGAGCGCCAGCATCAGAACCACCACGCCGGTCGCTCCAAGATAGTGATTCGCCACATAAAACGCGGGAACGGCCTTGAGGCCGGAAAGCTTCCCCATGTCCCGGATGTACTCGAGCCAGTTCCCGTACTCCGGAGGGTACGCGGAAATGGAGAGCAGGGAAACCAGCACATACAGCGCGGTGGTGCCCAGCACAGACCAAAGCAGGATTCTGCGCACCTTTTTCGCCGGGAAGGAATACTCCTCGGAAAAATGGGAAATGTTCTCATAGCCGATGAAGGCCCACGGCGAAATGGCTGCGATGAGAACGATCTGGGCAAACGCACTGGAGCCCTCGACATACATCGGGGCATAGCTGTACGCATCCCCATGCCTTGCGATCGCAAAGCCCGCGCAAACCATGAAGCCGACCGTAAAAGTCAAGGAAGCAACGATGACAAGGCGAACCGACAGCCTCGTGCTGCGTGAGCACAGATCGCCAATGATCAGCAGGGCGGCCACTGACAGCAACACCTCGCCGAACCAGACTTCATATCCGAAAATTGTGTAATGGAAGCCGAAGCGGAAGACATCCCCAAGGAAAAAGCGGGCGAACAGCGGAACTGAAGTGATGTTTGCCCACAATATGGCCATGTAGGTCAGCAGCACAAACCACGCCGCAAGGAACCCCAGGTCCTTTCCTCCGGTCTTCTTTTCAAAGGTATAGATGCCGCCTGCGTCAGGCCTGGCCTGAATCATGTACTGAAGGTTCCAGGTGATCACCAGGATGACGGCCATCCCGAACAGCAGGCCGAACGCCGTGCCGAGGACGCCTGCCTTTTGCAGGTAGACGTTACACGTGACGATGAAGGAGCCCCAGCCAATACTAGTGCCGATGGAAAAAGCCCAAATTCCTAGAGGCGAAAAAACCGACTGCAAGCCGGTGCTCTTGTCGCTGCCAGTCATACGGCGAGTTCTCCTGCAACCTTGCTGCTATTGCATGCAGAGGGAGCGTTGTTGGGGTGTTCGCCCCCCCCCATCCGTACGGTTGAAGATGCTTTTCTAGATCAGGCCACGCACCTTCAAAATTATCATTCAGGATTGTAACATGGAACAAAAACAGGACAAAGAAACAGAGCCTTATCTATACCTCCCCCGGTTTCGAGATGCTCTCTGCGAACGCCTCCCTCCCTGGCTGATCACGTCCCGAAGGAAAATCCTGAGTCTGTTGACGCACGGCGGATTACTTAAGTACCCCCCTTCCATAGACTGCCTCCCATCAGCGTCCGGACACATCAATCGCCGGCGCTTTCCAAAGGAGTCAATCACATGAAATTCAAGGCATTATCCGTGCTCGTATCTGTTGCACTCGCGGCAAGCGTGGCTCAGGCCGCGGCCCCCAAGGACGGCACCTACACCGCCCGCGTTCTCGGCCACAACGCCCCGATCAACGTGATCGTCACGATCACCAAGGGCAGGATCGCCGACATCAACGTCACCCATAATCTCGAGAGCCCGGGCGTGGGCAAGGTCGCCATCGACCTGCTCTCCCGCGACATTGTGGCCAAGCAGTCCGTCGCCCTTGACAAGGTCTCCGGCGCAACGCTCACGAGCTTTGCCATGATGCAGGGCGTGCGCAAGTGCCTTGAGCAGGCCGGCGCCGACATGAGCCAGTTCACCAAGAAGGAACCGAAGAAGGTTTCCAAGATCGCCGCGAAGTCCAGGACTGAAGTCGTCATCGTTGGCGGCGGCGGTGCTGGCCTTGTGGCTGCCGTAAGCGCTCTGCAGAACGGCGCGAACGTCACCATCATCGAGAAGCTCGGCTTTGTCGGCGGCTCGACCAACGTGTGCGGCGGCGCATTCAACGCGTCCGACACGAGCTACCAGAAGGCGCTTGGCATCGAGGACAACCCCCAGAAGCACTTTGAGCAGACCATGAAGGGCGGCCACAACACCAACGATCCCGCCCTGGTTCACTACCTCGCGGATCATGCCAAGGAAACCCTGCAGTGGATGATCGACATGGGCCTCGTCGTCAATCCCAAGGTCGGCGCAGCCACGGGCGCCCTCTACCAGCGCTCGCACTATCCCAATCCCGCCGGCGGCAACACCTACATCCGCACGCTGCAGCACAAGCTCGGCATGTACGGTCCCGACCGCCTGAAGATCATGCTCGAGACGAAGGCGACCGATCTGATCGTCAAGAACGGCGCCGTTGTCGGCGTGAAGGCCATGGGCAAGAACGGCCCCGTTGAAGTCATGGCCACCAAGGGTGTCGTGCTCGCCACGGGCGGCTTCGGCTCGAACGTCGAGTACCGCCAGAAGGTCAATACCGGCATCTGGAAGGAAGCCAAGCTTGACGACCGCATCGGCTGCTCGAACATTTCCGTCGCCGCCCAGG
>Ga0310786_10002148_pt1 | contig 30729 bp, 21 predicted proteins | sample AusTroGonzalo_MG_FD_203881 | JGI IMG/M metagenome (GOLD analysis project Ga0310786, IMG submission 203881) | Bovine rumen microbial communities from tropical cattle in Woodstock, Queensland, Australia - Gonzalo_03 (v2) (version 2) | ecosystem: Host-associated > Mammals > Digestive system >...
ATTCCATTCACCAGCCTTGTGCCAATGGTGTTCCTTGGCCCAGTTCCAAATTTTATCGAATTCTTCCCTATGGTTTGTCTGCACGGCAATCATCATGCCCCAAGCCAAACCTTCGGAACGAACATCGGAGTTGTTGGCATCCAAAATGTAAGCCTCTTTACCAATGTCGTAATAGATTTTCTGGCTCAATCCACCCTTGAAATAGTGTTTCCATAGCTGGTCTAACTTTGCCTGAATTTCTTCGTCGGTCTTGCCCAGATATTTTTTGAACGGACTCTCGTATTTGCCGGTGTAATATGCACCGGTATAGTTTGTATCTTCAACCGTCGGGCCAAAATACGCACTATCTTTATAGAAGTAAATGGATGGGATAATTTTCGCCATGGATTCCGATGCTACAAAAGCAATCAGACACAATGCCGAAATAAAGGCAAAACGGTTTGTTTCTCTCATAATGGCAACATCTTTTTTTTGCAGAGATTATAGAAAAATTTTGGTTTTTTGCAAGCAAAAAAAAGACTCTCGTTGCCGAGAGTCACCGTTTTGATTTACCTCCTTATTCTACATATTTCTTGATCAAGCGCACCATCAAGTCAGCAAGTCGTTCAACCTTGTAATTACCCACAGACGCCTTGATGTGAGAATTACCGATGCCGCTATCGTCCGTGAGGAACGCATACGTACCGCCCGTTGCAAGATCAAAGAATCTCAACATAAATTCGGTATCCTTATTAACGCCACTTGCCGCTACTGGAATCAACTTGATACCATTTTTCGCATAAAGGTAAATGGAGTTCTGAAGACTCTTGATAATGTCTTCTTCATAGTGGGCAGGCGCATCAAGGATAAGGAATGCAATTCGAGCGCGGGCGCCCTCATCCCAAGAAAGGTCCTGCAACGAAGCTTCCAGTGCAGAATGGACAGCTTCAGGATAATCGCCACCGCCATTAGCGCTCTGCTTGGAGACAAATTCCTGCGTCTGGGATACATCATCGTTAAAATCATCATGACGAGTGAGATAAGCATCACCTTCATCGCGATAAAAGAGAGCCGCCGTACGCAACGGGATATTGCTTTCAGAACTAGCCTGTTCAATAATGTAGCTGAGATCCGATTTGAGGAATTTAATTTCGTCACTCATTGACCCCGTCGCATCCACGATAAACGCAACATCGGCTTTGGCCTTAGCACGTCTCGCTTCTTTATCCACAACGATATTCATATTGAGTTTTTGGCTACTTCTAGTCGTGAGCTTGAGTTGTCCATTAATTACGTTACCATCAACAATCAGCATCAAATCATTGCTTTTGACATTCGAATAAGTTTTATCAAATAAACCAATCCAACAGTAAGCATATCCCGCATTATCCGTCTTGGTAGCAAATTCCACTTTTTTCCCGTTAAGAAGCAACACAGGGACATTCGCAACACCAACCTTATTTTTGTCAATCACCTTTACCGCTACAAGCTTCTTCGGAAAGAATCTCCAATAATTCAATTTTTCGTAGTAATTATTTTCATTGAGGAGATCCACCCAAAATCCCCAATTATCTAAATCATTCCATTCACCAGCCGTGAGCAATCCCGATATCTGACTATCGAAATCATGTCTCTTTCTCCTCTTTTTTTTCCATGAAGATTCTTCATCATCGATTTCTTCACTATCTGAAACAAGATACACTGCTTTTGACGAGGTAGCGTGTGAACCAGAACCTTTTTTAGCCTCCACCATCCCAGACTTTCTTCCTGAAACGGCCTTTGACGTTTTCAGTGCGGAGGCAGAGCCTCCAAGCAGTGAGCCCAAGCCATCACCGATGCCTCCTGAGCCTGCAGCCATAGCAAAACTGCCAGACTTCTTTGGACTTGAAGTCAGCATTTTCATCACGCCTCGTTCCGGTGCAACAGCGCCTTCGTTAAAACCAGCAGACACCTTACCACGCCTACCGCCAAGAACTGTTTTGCCAGATGTAGTAAGAGCGTTTACGCTCTTAATTACTTTATCTATATCCTTCGAAAATTTCATCGAAAGTTCCGTAGACGGTTCCGAAGAGACTTCTGATAAATCCGAAGACATATCCATCAAAAAAGATGCTGACACTTCAGTGGATTCGCTTTCATCGGCATGTTTTGCAACTTCCGTGCGACCATCATCAGACTCATCAACTTCTGTAGTTTTGCCGTCAGTCGTTTTTTTATTTTCGCTTTCACCGCCGCTAAAGATAAACAATATAGCGCCAGCAAAAGCAACGATTGCAATGAGAATGAACAGTTTGTTTTTCATGATGTCCTCCTTTTTTCCTTCAAACTAGCACATTCATTTTTGAGAAACCAACGATTTTGCGAATAACGCGGCTAAATGATTTTTACATTATCCCGATGTAAAAGAGAGTTTTCAAAATAAATCTACTTGCAATTTTTTGACACAAAAATGACATTTAACCGAATCAACAACAACGTTTTTTAAACTAAAATTTTGTAGGCAAAACAAAAGACAAACAAATTAACAATATAATTACAAATTTTAGCAATCTATATTTCTTTAAAATTTCTTCTATAAATTTTATCAGCCCTGTTTTTTCATTTTGTAAATTTGTAAATTCATTGCAATTAATCACATCATAGGAGGAAAATACATGAAAAAAATTCTATTTCTTTTAACCTTTCTAGCAAGCATCAGTTTTGCTGAATCCGGCACTGGTATTTTTGCAAGCATTGGTGGAGGATACCACGGGCTTATCGGCGTGGAACAAACGTTCCTCAACGAAAAAGTTTCCGCAAACATTCACTGGCTCGGCTACGATTCCGACTACGACTTTATGGGTGGTATCGGTATCGCTTACCGTTTCAATGGACTTACCGGCCCTTACGTATTCCATGCATCCGAACTCCTTACCGGCAGAGTCAATGACCATATATACCATGAAGATCTAGGCGGAGTAAAAGAAGAACGGTTCTTCTACTGGCGCTTGGTGTTCGGTTTCGGTCTGCAGCACATGTTCACAAAGAACTTAGGCGTATTCTTTGATATCGGTTTCCAGTTCTATGCAGGCGATGGCGGCTACTACACTTACCTCGACATGGACGATGGAGGCTTAAGCAATAAAGAGATTTGCTTGCCCATGTCATTCGGTATAACAGTACAATTCTAAAAAACGCGCACCCTAGCAGAGCGCTTCCAAAAAAGTTATTATTGGCATATCATCCATATTTCGCGGAGTTGATATGCCAAATTTTCTTTTGGAGAAGTTTTCGAAATGGGTAGCCTGCTGGGGTAACGCCACCTCCATTACAGACCGCAAGGAAGCTACTTACGCCAAAGATTTAACGCTCCGCTATCCGATTCGCGCTTGCTTTTCGGGCAACAAATTACGCTTCCATTTTTCGAATCTTACCGGTACAGAACCGGTAACCATCAGCGAGGCATACGTTGCAAAATCCGCGCAGTCCCAAACAACAAATGCGCAGTCTTCAACGGCACAATACAATCCTCACGTCATCACGTTCAGCGGTCGCACCACAGCCACAATCCCGGCTGGCGAAGAAATCCTGAGCGACGAAATCGCATTCGACGTGACTGCGGGCGAAACATTCGATGTTAGCCTGTACTTTGCCGATTTCACACAAATGAACGCCGGTACGGCCATCACGGGGCCGCTTTCGGGTGGCAAATACAGCTACGGGAACTTCGCAAAAAGCGCAGCGCTTCCTGACAATCTCACGCGAAAAACAAACTGGATTTATTTCCTCAACACCATCGACATTTTCACCGAAGAGAAAAACTTCGCGCTCGTGTGCTTCGGCGATTCTATCACGGCACAAGACTGGCCCGATTATCTCACGCTCCGTTGCGCTCGCGAAGGTTTCAACAATGTCGCTATCATCCGTCGTGCGGTAAGCGGCACACGCATCTTGCGCGAATACAACTGCATTACCTACGCCGCCTACGGTCTCAAAGGCGCCACACGCTTCCCTATCGAGATGAATGTTGCAGGCGCCCGCTCAGTCATTGTGCAACACGGCATCAACGACATCATCCATCCTGTCGGCGTTGAAGTCAACAAATTCCGCCCTTGGAGCGACATGCCAACAGCAGACGACCTCATCAACGGTGTCCGTTCGCTATACGTCACGCACGCTCGCAAGCTTGGTCTTAAGATTTACAGCGGCACGCTGCTACCAATTTACGGCTGGCGCACCTACAACGAAAACCGCGACATCATACGTACCGCATTTAACGAATGGCTCAGAACGGCTCCTGATTTCGACGGTTGCATTGACTTCGACAAAGCCGTCCGCGGTCACGACGACCCAAAACGTTTCGCCAACAATTTTGACTCCGGCGACCATTTGCACCCCAGCGCCAAAGCATACGAAGCCATGGCCGAATGTGTTCCTACAGAATTACTTAAATAAATTTGTCTTTAAAGAAGTTAATTATTTATTTTTAAAATATGAGTTTGAAGGAATCCATTAAGCAAATTCAAAAACGGGAGCTCATCACGCAAGACGAACTTATCCGTCGTCTTGGATGCACCCGCAGTAGCCTTATGGAAACAGCCTCCGCCGAATCTGCAGAAGCGCTTCAACTCGCTTTCGGCGACTGCCACGATTCAAACGCAACTCTCGCACGCTCCAAGGAACTCGAAAAGCAACTCCCGTGGGTTCGCAAATTCCCTATCCGAGCCTTGCAAAACATGGGACATATCCCCACAGATATCAAGGATGCCAACCTTGTACGTGCCGTATTCAAGTTCATGCAAATCGGAAGCATCGACGGATTCAACAACTATTATGGCACCACGCTGCATTCAACAAATCCACAAACACATGCCGCCTGGATCCGCCTTGGTGAACACCACATCAAGCGCGCTGCAACCGACATAGACTTCAATCACGAAATTATTATTGCAAACCTGAAATTTTTACGTACAAACATATTCCTGCACGGTCAAAACTTGCGCAAGCGCACCCGCGAAGTACTCCTCAACTGCGGAATCGAATATATCGAAGTCGAACCGTTCCTCACGGCCCCGATTCCGACTTGTGCATTTTACTGGAGAGGCAACCAGCCCGTCATCCAGTTCCCGACCACCAAAATGGACGATTCACAATTCCTTGATGCATTGTTCCATGCAGTAGCGCATTTGCTTTTGCATCCAAGGCGCACCATGTGCTTGCAACTCAGCAACCATGCCATGCAGATTCCGCAGCAATCCGACATTGCCTCATCAAAAGCAAGTACACTTGAAAAAGAAGCCAACACGTTCGCGCAAGACCTGCTCCTTTCCGAAGCCGAAGAATGCGAACTCATCTGCTGCGGGCGTTTTAACGAACGCCGTTGCATTCAACATTTCTCCGGCGTATTCCATGTGCGTCCGGGAATCCTCGTCAAGCGCTTGCAGCAACAAGGAAAAATCAAGCGCCGCACACCACTGAACGATTTTAAGATCGCCGTGTAAAGCGATCCAGCGCAGTATTCAACAAAAAAATCACTGGATGTTTCGCGACATCTCGCCACTCAACATGACGTCTTGACATAAAAAAAATCCGGCCAAGCCGGATTTTTCACATTCATGATAGCGCGCTGTTCTTACGCGCATCCTGAATTAGTAATTCATTCCAAAGAAGAAGTTCACGCTCTTGAAGCTCTTGCCAAAATCCACCTTGGAAGCGATGATATCAAAACCAACACCGGCTTCCAGCTGGAATGCGGAATTGTGGAAAATGTTCACACCGATTTCGCCGCCAAGGCTCATGCCGAGTGCCCAACGTTCACCAAAATCCCAATCCTTGAAGTGGGAATCAATCTGCATGCCAAAGCCGAGACCACCGCCGACAAACGGAGTAACATCGCTATCAAAGAAAGCATAGCGACCGCCCAAAAGCATATTGCCATGAATCTGCCATCCTTCACCGATGGTGAAGTTCCATGTGCTCAAAGCAGTAATTGCGCCATGAGTCGTCATTTCCCAAATATGGCCATAGCGGATAAGGGGGAACCCCATCTCGCCATCTTTGGAAGGATTCTTTTCAGAATCTTCCCAGTTGCTCCAGTACGAAAGACCGAATGCAGCCGTCTGGAAGCTGTAAACCGCACGGTGGAGTTTCTTCTCCGGGTCAATGGTATCAGTGTTCTGGGCGAAAGCCGCAAGAACGAGGAAGGAAATAAGTACTAATATCTTTTTCATAATAGGAAATATACAAAAAGATTACGCATTAAGTTCAAATAACATGGAACCATTCTATATTTTACACTATCCATGAATAAAGCCGCTATTATTGTTGCCGTTTCTATGCTTTTGAGCCGAGTGCTCGGCATTTTCCGTGAAATGCTCCTCGCCCACGCCGCCGGCGTGTCGCTCGAAAAAAACGCACTCGATCTCGCTTTCATGATTCCAGACATCCTGAATCACGTGGTCAGCACCGGATTTTTGTCGATTATCTTCATCCCGATTTTCACGGGCTATAAAGTCGCAGGTGATGAAAAAAGCGGTTGGAAGTTCTTCAGCAACGTACTCAATACGTTCGGACTTGCGCTGCTCATTCTTGTAATTCCAGCATTCATCTGGATGAAGGAACTGATTGCACTCCTCACGGTCGATGGAGTCACGCCAGAACTTTTGGAACGAGCTACATACTACGGCCGCATCATTTTGCCGGGGCAAATCTTTATCTTCGTCGGTAGCATCCTCGTCGCGGTGCAGCACACGCGCAAGCAATTCCTGATTCCATCACTTACAGGTCTCATTTACAATATTGCAATCGTTGGCGGCGGTGCCGCAGGGATTGCACTCAGCAAATACACTGGCAATGATTACGGCCTTGCTGGCTTTGCTTGGGGCGTGCCCGTCGGCGCGTTCATCGGATTTTTCGCCCTCCAGATTTTTGGAGCAAAACGTGGCGGCGTCCATTACGAACTCATCTGCGAACCCAAGCACCCGGACATTATCCGTTACTTCAAGATGATGCTCCCGATGTCGCTTGGCGTGGGTTCGATGTTCGGTCTTGAATTTATCATCCGTAGCTTCGGCGCGAACTTTGGCACCAGCGGCATTTCGAGCCTCAACTACGCTTACCGTGTGATGTACACGCTCGTCGCAGTATTTGGATTCTCGGTCAGCGTTACAAGCTACCCCGACATGGCGCGCCTTGTAAAAGAAGGCGATTTCCCTAGCCTCAACCGCAAAATCTGGAAGAGCCTTTCACGCATGTTCTGCATTTTAATTCCGGCAGTCGTAGCCGTGTGGGCGCTCAGTTTCCCCGCCGTGCGCATACTCTTTGAACGTGGCGCATTCCACCGCGAAACAACCGAAGCTATTTCTGAAATTCTCCGCTGGTACTTGCCCGTGAGCCTTGGGCTTTGCTTGCAAGCCGTGCTCGTCCGCAGTTTCTATGCTTGCGAACGCATGTGGGTCCCGACGCTTTTGAACACAGGCATCTTTGCAGCGACCATCCCCGCTTACATTTGGCTCGGCACCCCCGAAGTCGGGCTCGGCATCAAGAGTGTCCCGATCATCGGCGCTACCGGTGCAATCCTCCAAGTGGTTTCGATGATATTTATGTGGGCAAAGAAGAACGGCTCCGACGGCATGAAAGAAGCTCTGATGAACATGGCACGCGCACTCGTGGCATTCGGCATCATGATTGCAGCGGCCATCGGTCTCGACCATGTTTCCAATGATTTTGTCCGCAACACGGGACTTGTGACACTCGTTGTCTATGCTTGCGCCGCTGGTATTGCGCTCTTTACGCTCACGCTCATTGTCCAGCGTTATCTCGGCAGCAAAGACGCCAAGGACATTCTAAACGAACTCCTCGGAAAAGTTTTGCGCAAGCTGCACTTGGCAAAGTAAACTCACCTACAGTTTCGAGCCGTATTCATTATCCGGTTTTGTCGGCGGTAAAATTTCTTCGGGCAAAGCCGGTGATGATGCAATATCGTCATTTTCAAAACCGTTAAACATCCATTTGAAAAAACCTACGGTTCCACCGAGCACAGCACCCACAAGAAAACCACCAGCCGCCGCACCAAGACCAATCAAGCCCAATTTTTCAACATCTTTATCTGAACCATCTTCATCTAGAGCCCCCGCAATACACAAAGCAGCAAAACCAGGCCCAGCCAAAGTTGCACCAGTATTCGCCCCGTAACGAATCACGGGATTCGGGTTCCTGCTCACGGCACACCCCACAAGGCTAAGCGCAAGCAACATGCAAATGATAGATTTCAAATAATTCATACACGTAATATAAAGCAGATGTTTCAAATCGCCAACAACACTATTAAAAAAATGCGACAATACAACAAAAAACCGTGATAAAATGCTAGCAATATAGATTGTCCTTATTCCATGTCCTATCACCAAGTTCAAAAACCTTTGCTCGCCCCATAAGCCCCATGAACCATTAGGATATTGTAATTTTCAATGGATTCCATTGGCTTAGGATTAGTCTCCAAATTTAAATTCAATCAATTTGTATAAAAAATTCAATTACAAAGAAATCTGAATATCCTTAGATATAATACAGGCTTATTTGTACTAAATTCTTCAGCCTTCGGCTTCAGAAAGACTATGCAAAAACAATGTGTAAGGAGATGCCCGAACACGTCGGGCTCGACAATGTTATACAAGAAATTACTGGATTTTTTACCGTCTGTTATCGCGCAAGCGGTAAAGCACACACGCTATGTCAATTGGGCGAGGCAAGCTCATTTCACGGCTTAGGCCTTGCGGCAAGTTGCGGAAGCCAACGTTCTTGATTTTTTCGCAGAGCGCATTGATGCGTTCCATAATAGTAGCAGACTTTTGCGACTCGCCATTTGCAGAATCATTGTTACTTGCGGCATTCTGGCAAAGATTCAACAGCATGAATCCGGCACCAAAGCGCTGTTGCTTATCCACGAGTGCACCTGCCTTGGATGTATCCGAAACAAGGAATCCGATTTGCAACAATGTATCACCCGAAATTTTCACCTTGACCTGACGTTCCACAGCAGAAGCCGGGCGAAGCGACGGGAGCAAAGGCTTCACGTATTCTGCAAAATCGCGGCACTGAGGTTCCACAAACGCAGGCAAGTTCGGCACAATTTTCGCAGCAGCCACAACGGCATCCCCAACAGACACAGCATTTAACCCGGTAGCTACATTCTTCCCATTGATTCTAGCACATTCCGCCTTGTACGATGCCATCACAATAATGTTATCTGCCAAGTCCAAAAAATCGCCGCAGGCGCCCGCCACCAATATAAAGCTACGATTCTTGATTTCACGGATGCGGTCCGTCAGCGGGATAAGCGGTTCACGGTCATCGCCCAAAAGCTTGCGCACACGGACATCGCGAATAAGGAAGTTCACCGCGGAAGAGTCTTCGTCTATCAAGAACACATCGCTCCCGGCTTCCATCGCTTCCATCAAGTTCGCGGCCTCGCTTGTCGAGCCCGACGCACAAGCGGTCGTAAAGTTCTTTGTCGAAATTCCACCCGGCAAGTCGCGCACAAATTGCGACAGGTCCGTTCCGCGAACGCTGCGGCCATCTTCGACGCCCACACGCACTGCCGATTCGCTAATGACAATGCCTTCGCGGCCGTCTCCCGGAATGTGCGGGTACACGGCTTTCGTGAGCGCCTGCAACAAAGTCGATTTTCCATGGAACGCACCGCCCGAAATCACGGTAATGCCTTTCGGGATTCCCATGCCGCGAATTTCACGGCCGTTTGCATTAAGCGTCACTTCCATTTCGGCAGGAGCGGTAAACGGCACAGCCCCTTCCATCGGGAGTTCACTTAAGCCCGATGCACGTGGCAAAATAGCGCCATCCGGCACAAACGCGCAAAGGTTACGGGAATCGAGCTGCGACAATATTTCCTTGCGTTCTGCAAGCACGCGATAATGTTCAACAAGTTCGGGTTCAACGCCATCCGGCTTCGACTCGCCCGAATTATACAGCGCCGCCGAAACCAAATCCGGAAGCACCATCGTCAAAATTTCGGCAGCGGCTTCCGCCTGAATCTTGCGACCATCGCCCGGCAAACGCACTTGCAGGCAGGCACGCAATTCGCCATTATCGACCCAAAGCGCGTTTCGCACCAGCATTTCAGGTCCAGCAGTATCAAAAACGACCGCCGCATCTTTATCTGGATATTTTTCACGCACAAGCGAAGAAAGCCTGCGGTAAAGGTAATCGCTCAATGCCAAACGGCGCTCAAAGGAGCCTCCCCATTCGCTCGAAAAGCCAAGCATTTGCAAACTAGACTTTATCATCACGCGGGATGCCGGCGCATACGGGTCCCCCTGCACATGGAGAAACTCCAGCACAAAGTCACCAAAATCCCACGTTCTGTCCGCCAAGGATTTGTAAAGACCGTAATTTTTCCCTTGTAAACTGCGAATTTTTTGGTAAAGAGCTTTCATATACATAAAAGTAGTTAATCTAGACCAATTATAGACCTAATATTTACGTACATTTTACGGCACTTTAACATTTGTCTTGTAAAAAAAGAATTAAATTCTTATTGTGAATTAACTCATGTACAAGCAAAACAGGAGTACACCCCATGAAAAAGCTTTATATTTTCGCCTTGATGATGGCATTCCTCTTCACGACCGTCGTCGCTGACGAAGACGATCCACCTCCACGTGGCAAGGCAGCCACCGTCAACATCATTACCGAACCGCCTAACAGCGAAGTGTTCCTCGGCAATGAACCTCTCGGTAAGAGCCCGATTAAGGACATGCAGGTCAAGTCCGGCCGTCAAACGCTTGTCGTTATCGACCAGGGCTTTGAACTCGTCAATAAGCGCGTGAACATTTGGCCGGGCAAGGATCCGCGTAACAATTTCGACTTCAGCACCAAGATTCCGAAGGGCCATATCAAGATCACGACCAATCCGCCGCGTTGCCTTATCTTCGTCGATGGCGAACAGGCTGACAAGACCGATGGTGCAGAACTTGTTGTCCATAACCTTGACGCTGGCGACCACACGGTTCGCGCACAGTGCAGCAACCGCAAGAGCGCAGAAACTCTCGTAACAGTCAAGGGCGAAGAAACGGTCGAAGTCCACCTCGACGCCACCTCCGGCAAGAAGAAAAAACGCTAGTTTCTACTAGAAAAAACACTTTTTTCAAAGAACTCTCCGTTTGGGGAGTTTTTTTTATGTTTTTTTTGTATGTTTATAACATAACATTTCCAATCTAGGAGAAAAAAATGTCCAAAATTTGGTTTTTCGCCCTTTGCGTAAGCTTCGCTCTCTTTACCGGTTGCGCAGGCGATGGCGGTAAAAAAGTCACCCGTCTCGACGCCAATTCCGTAACTGACCTTTCTGGCAGCTGGAATGACACGGACTCCCGCCTCGTTGCCGACGAAATGATTAACGACTGCCTTGGCCGTCCATGGTACAGCCAGTTCGCAGCACAGAAGGGTTCCGTCCCGACAATCGTGATTGGAAAGGTTCGCAACAAGAGCCATGAACACATCCGCGTCGAAACGTTCATCAAGGACATCGAACGCGCCCTCATCAATTCTGGCAAGGCTGAATTCGTAGCCAACTCCAATGAACGCGAAGACCTCCGCAATGAACTTGCCGACCAGCAGGGCAACACCACCGAAGAAACCACCAAGGACGCTGGTATGGAAATCGGTGCAGACCTCATGCTTACGGGTTCCATCAACTCCGTCATCGACCAGGAAGGCGGTGAACAGGTTGTCTTCTACCAGATTGACATGGAACTTACCGACATCCAGAGCCATCGCAAGGTTTGGATTGGCGACAAGAAAATCAAGAAGTACGTTGCTAGAAGCAGCGTGAAGATGTAACCAGTTGATAGAACTTAGTTGGTAGAACTTAGATAAAGTGCCCGAGACTTCGGGCATTTTTTTTGAGAGATTTATTAGGGTGTTTAGTTTTTAATGTAGATTTAAAAGAAACCAATAATTTTTGCATAAACTTATGAAACGACTTCTATTAATCCTTTCAGCCGCTTTATTTTTTGTCGGGTGTGCAAATAAATCCATGACCCGTTACGAGACGCTTGCCCCCGTATTCGAGCAGAAGGGATGCGAAGCAACCATCGCCGAAGTCATAAAACAGCAAGAAGACCTTTACGGTGAAAAGACGGAGTTTCTCTATTACTTTGACTTAGGCGTTCTCTACCACTATAACGGGAACTATAAAGAAAGCGCCGCCAATTTCGACAAGGCCGACAAGATTTACGATGACCTTTACACGCATTCCATAACTAACGAAGCGGCCGCCATCGTCACAAACGACAATATTCGCCCATATAGGGCTCGCCCCTTCGAAATCCTTGTCCTTCACGAAATGCAAATCATGAACTACCTCGCCCAAAGGAACATTGATGGAGCTTTGGTCGAAGTAAACCGCGCCCAAAAGGCAATGACGGAACTCTACCAGAAGGACAATGACAAAACCAACGATAACGGATTTTTGCGCTACCTCTCTGCCATTGTCTACGAAATGGCAGGTGAACCGGACGAAGCCGCCATTGCATATTACAAGACGGTCAAAGCCTACGACGAAAACATCCTGAACCTCCCGAAAGAAGCACGCGAATTTATCATCGAAAGTCTAAGGCGCTCTGACCGCGAAGATGACCTCAAGACGCTCAAGCTCGACAATTCCGCAGAAACGCCTAAGGCAAAAGCCGTCTACGATCTTGGACAAGAAATCATCGTCATCGGTTACGCAGGACATGGTCCTATTCTCACCGAACTCAGGATGTCCGGAACATACGTAAACGGAGGCATGCTGAACCTCACCTATAAAGACGGAAAAACAGGCAAGGTGGAAAGCACGAACATCGGTGCTCCGCCTGTCGCAGGGGCAAGTAACGGCCAAACATTCCACATAGCATTCGCCCTTCCCGAAGCGCACTCGTTCAGGAGCAAGGTCCTGCGCTTCAACGTTTCCGTAGACGGGACATCCGGAATCCGCCCCGAAAAGGTCATGGCGCTCGATAAAGAACTAGAAATGAACCTCAAGGATGACTTCACAAACACCATGACGCGCACGGCCATTCGAGTCGTTCTCCGCACCATAGCGTCCCAAGCGGCCAAAAAAGCCATGAAGTCAGACAACGCCCTATTCAACCTCTTCACAAATATCGGCACTGACATTGCACAAGACCAGATGGAAAAGGCAGATCTCCGCATCGCCCTCTTCTTGCCCAACTCGTTCCAGATGACCAGAATCCCTGTTGAGCCAGGTTCTCATGAAGTGAGCGTCGCCGCCGAAGGCGAAGACGGAAGCACGGTCAAGGTTTTCAATTTTGGCAATGTCCCCGTGAAAAAAGGCGAAAAGAAGTTCATCTTTGTACCAGCAGTCAAATAAAGCACAATAAATAGGTGAAAAAGCATCATTTTCTTAATTGTAAACACCTTTTTTCTAAATAATTATTTAGTTTCAAGGCAAAAACAATTCCTAGGAGCAAAAAAAATGAATTTCAAACTGATCATTGCAGCAGCAGCGATGCTCGCTACTCAGTCATTCGCTATCGCCGGTTTTGGCGCCCACTACACCCCGAATGTAGGAACGACTCTCAAGAAGGCCCCAATGGCTCCTCTTAAGAACAAGGATGGCAACGAAATCAAGCAACTCCAGTTCAGCCATGGTAGCTTTGACTACATCCAGGGTTTCGGTTTCAAGGCATGGGTCGATATTCTCCCATTCATTGATATCGAAGGTACTTTCAACATCCAGTTTGCCTCTTACAATGCATCTCTTTGGGCAGGCGATGAATCGGTCGGCTACAAGGAAATCCCGATGAAGATCGAACTCGGTGGCACCCCGTTCGCAAAGGCAACCCCGAAATACATCGCCATGAACGCAGACATCTCCGTCACCAAGCCGTTCTCCATCCCGCTGTTCCCCATCCGCCCGTATATTGGTGGCGGTATCACCATGCACTGGAGCACGTTCATCCTGAACAACCGGTTTGTGGAAGGCGTCATGAACAGCATGGACACTCCGATGCCGGAAGACATGTCTAACGAAGAACAGAGAAACGAATATGTCAAGAAGCTTGGCAAGCAGGTCGTCGACTATGCCAAGGACGAAGGCCTCAACAAGAGCGTCGGTATCCACTTGCTCGCCGGTGTCCGCTTCAAGCTTCCGATTATCCCGATTGCAGCTTATGCAAACGTCAAGTGCTATCTCGGCGGTGACTACGATACGGACATCGATGCCGGCCACTTCGCATTTGAACTCGGTGGCGGATTTGCCCTTTAATTTTGTAGATTAAAAAAGTTGGTTAGAAGAGAGTAGGTATCCAAGAATGACTCAAAATACAAGCAGCACAAACATCCTCATCATCGAAGATGAAATTGCCATTGCCGAAGGCCTCGTAGACCTCTGCGAGCTCAACGGTTACCGCGTCAAGCACGTCGTTGACGGCGAAACTGGCCTTGCCGAAGCACTTTCCGGACAGTACGGACTTGTACTCCTGGACCTCATGCTCCCGGGCATGGACGGCTTTACCGTTTGCGACAAGATTCGTGAAAAAGACAAGAGCCTCCCGATTATCATCCTTTCTGCAAAGAATTCCGATGACGATATCATCAACGGTCTCAAGTTCGGCGCCGATGACTATATACCGAAGCCGTTCTCCGTACCGATGCTCCTTGCCCGTATCGAAGCAGTGCTCCGCCGCAGCCGCCAGACAATGGAAAACGAAGGCAAGCTTGTTGCCGGCAATCTCCGCGTGAATTTCCGTGAATACACGGGCGTCCGCGGTACAGAAGAACTGGCATTCACCCGCAAGGAAATTGAAATTCTTGAATACCTCTGGAATAACCGCGACCATGCTATTCCGCGTTCCGAACTTCTCCGCAAGGTCTGGGGTTACGAAAACGCTGAATCCGTCGATACGCGTACGGTCGATATCCACATCACCAAGCTCCGCAAGAAAATCGAAGACGATCCGGCTCATCCGAAGCTGCTCGTCACGTTCCGCGGTGAAGGTTACCAGATGCGTTCGGCACCAGAATGCGAGAAAACAGTATAAATAAACTTTCAACATACCTCTCTAGCAAGTACAAGGCTCTTCGGAGCCTTATCCTTGCATCTAAAGATCGTCTCATTTTTGTGGCGATTTTTATCGTTATTGCGATTCCCGTAATAATGCTTTTAAGTCATTCTTATGCACAGTTGCAAACGTCATCGCTCTTTGGTTACAAGGAACATGCGTTCTCTGTGCTCCAGAATTTGAACAAGAACATTACGGCAGACTTGGCCATCGAAGACAGGCGTTCATACGCCGACTACCGATTCATCCGCTCAGTTCCTGTGTTCGGCGGTGAAGAAATCACGATGTCCGAACTAGCGGAATTCCCGCAGAGGAGCCATTACGTTGGCCTTGTCGGGCATTTCCAGCTAGACCCTGCAGGCAATTTAAGCACTCCGGTCCTTCCCGATGGCGTGCTTGAAAAAATCCCGATGGTCGATAGGGACAAGCGCCTTGCCATCCGCAACAAGATTAGCCAGATTCTCAACACGTCTGGATTCTCCACGATTTCTTCGCCTGCTGTAGCCATGACTTCGAGCAGCTCCGAAAAAATCGCAGACTCGACACGCAAAAACGACAGTAGGCTTATTGACCAGATTTACAAGCAGGATCTCGACATTGCAAGCACACGCAAAAAGAAAAAAGCAAACAGACCGCGTGTCGAACAAATTACCGAAACCGGCGACTTTGCTTTCGGTGTCGAATCTACAAAGCTTGATACGACCGGCCTCCTCGTGCGTTTAATCAATACGGAATCGACACACTCCATGGAAGCTGAAATAGACTTTTTCCAGGCCATCGTCGATTCGAACTATATCATTTTCCACCGCACAGTGAGACGCGGTGCAGATGTATTTATCCAAGGCTTTATCGTTGACGCCCGCGCGTACCTCACAAATCTCGTCAAGAACGAAATTGAAAAGTACAAGGGAGTCACAAAGGGCAATCAGCAAGACCCGCTCGTACTTGCATTTTTCCACAAGAACAAGTCCTTTGTCGCCTTTGGCGAACGCAACAATATCACGACGGAACTCCTCTCCGAAAGGTTACAATCGCCGCTCTCGGACATTACGTTCAAGATGTACACCACACAGCGTGCCCCCGGCGGTGAATTTGTCTTTTTCATCGGTTTCTTGATGCTTGCGGTGCTTGCCATCGGTTTAATCTCGATTTACCATGTGACGCAAAGCCGCGTGAAACTTGCCGCCAAGCGTCAGGACTTTGTCTCAGCAATCACGCACGAACTAAAGACTCCGCTTACCGCCATCAAGATGTATGCGGAACTGTTGCAGAACTCCTGGGTCGCAAGCGAAGAAAAGAAACAGAAGTATTACGGACAAATCGCCAGTGAAGCCGACCGCCTTTCTAGGCTCATCCAGAACGTGCTGAACCTCTCGAAACTCGATGGCAACCGCTGGAACGTGCAACTTCGCATGGCAAAGCCCAAAGACGTTTTGGACGACTTCATTTCGACTTACAGCAAGAACGTCGAAAAGCAAGGGTTCGAACTTACCGTTTCTTCGGACACCGATGCAGATAACATAAGCCTCATGATTGACCGTGACGCCATCATGCAGATTCTAATGAACCTCGTCGACAACTCGCTCAAGTTCTCCAAAAACGCCGATTACAAGATGATTAACGTGGAACTGAGAATTAAAGGCACGGACATGTACCTCGCAGTACGAGACTACGGGCCGGGTATTCCGCCTTCCGAAATGAAGAAAGTCTTCCAGGAATTCTACAGAGTCGAAAACGAAATGACGAGACAGACAAGTGGCACGGGCATCGGACTTTCAATGGTAAAGAAATTGTGCACATTATGTAATATGACCATTGAATTGGAAAACGCAAACCCCGGTCTGCGCACAAAAATACACTTCCCCAGCCTGTCCATTTAATTAGACGAGAGAACGGCTCTTCGAGCCTACAGACGAGAGACGAGAAACGAAAGAACATGGTTTTCTCGTTTACTATATTTTTTATGGAGCTCCGCACAAGACGCGGAACTCATAAAATTCTAAGAGGCGCGGTATGACTCAGGACGATATCATCAAGAATCCTTTGGATTATGATCTTTCTATTGAAACCGTAGGTAAGGGCACGTTAAAGTCCCCGATGAACGGAGTTCCTTTCGTTTCGGAAAACGACAAGGTCAGCCTAACTACTGACGTCAACCTCATCTCTGAATATCTCGCTAAAGGGATTCCGGTTCCCTCTCTCGAAGCAGCCGGTCCTCGCGAAACAATTTTCCACGACCCCGCTTGGACCCGCGCAGGCATTGTGACTTGCGGTGGCCTTTGCCCCGGTCTTAACAACGTCATCAAGGGCCTTGTACAAGTGCTCTGGTTTGACTACGGTGTCAAGAACATCTTCGGTATCCCGTACGGTTATCGCGGCTTGAACCCGAATTACGGTTACTCTCCCATCGTGCTTGACCCGGATGTGGTCGATGCCATCCAGGAAGACGGCGGTACGATTCTCGGTAGCTCCCGCGGAATGCAAGATCCGTCCATCATGGTCGATACGCTCATGCGCCTCAACATCAACGTGTTGTTCTGCATCGGCGGCGACGGCACGCTCCGCGGCGCACACGCCATTGCTGAAGAAGTCAAGAAACGCAAACAGCCCATTTCGATTATCGGCATCCCGAAGACCATCGACAACGACTTGAACTTGATTGACAGGACGTTCGGTTTCGAAACCGCCGTTCTCAGCGCAACAGATGTAATTACAAGCGCCCACATCGAAGCAAATGGCGCATTCAACGGCCTTGGCCTCGTGAAGCTCATGGGTCGCGATTCCGGCTTTATCGCGGCATACGCATCGCTTGCAACAACAGTCGTAAACTTCTGCCTCGTGCCCGAAGTTCCGTTTGAACTCGAAGGCGAAGGCGGACTTTTCAAGGCTCTCGAAAGCCGTTACGGAAGCGGCAAGACGCATGCCGTGATTGCAGTTGCCGAAGGCGCCGGACAAGAACTCTTCAAAGACCAAGAAGAACGCCGCGACGCTAGCGGAAACATCTTGAAGAACGATATTGGCGAATTCCTGACGCAAAAAATCAAGGAACACTTCGACAAGGTCGGCAGAGAAATTAACATCAAGTACTTTGACCCGAGCTACACGGTGCGCAGCATCCCCGCTAAAGGCACGGACGCCATTTTCTGCTTCCAGCTTGCAGAATGTGCCGTACACGCAGGCATGGCGGGCAAGACGGACATGGTTGTCGGCAGCATGAACGGCGCGTTCTCGCACGTGCCTATAGAATACGCAGTCAATGAACGCAAAAAGATTAACCCCAACGGAGCACTTTGGCACGCAGTACTTGGAGCAACACGCCAACAGGACTACTTCTCCGGCAAGGGCAAACGCAGCAAAAATCATTAATTAATAAAACCATTAATTTATTTAGACACTATGCTAAAAAAAGAAGAAAAAGTCATTATCCGCACAGCATTGATGGAATACCGCAATCTTTTGTTCAAGACATTCCACGGAACTGACGAAGAAAAGACGCGCATTGCCACGGTGAACAAGCTGCTGCAGAACTGGAAAGTCTAAGCGTATTCATGAAGATTACGCCCCACATTCTTCTCGTATTGTTGCTCGCGTTTAGCTTTGCGGGAGCAAACGAATACTTGCACATAGCAGATTCCTGCTATGCGGCAAGAGCGTTACGCGCTAACGGCGACAAGGCCGATGCCAAGAACGCAAGAATCATGAAAGAGAATTACCGCAAAGCGATGGAAGATTCCACCGTTTTGGAACAAGCAACAGAAGGCTACGTCAAGACGCTTTACTTTTGCTTTAGATTCGTACAGTTCGACGAAAAGAAGCGCCAGCTCCATTTGGACACGCTGATGGATGCAAGCAAGAGCGCCTACGAGATGTTTCCGAAAAATAGCGAAATCGCACACGTTTACGCCTCGACACTTTCGATGTGGGGTTCTGAACGAAACGTATTCTCGTCGATCAAGGAAGGCATTGCAGGCAAAGTACGCGATGTAGCAACAGCTGCCGAAGACTGGCAAATTCTCGGGCGCGCGCATTTCATGCTCCCATACGTACCGCTGATTCTTTCATGGCCTGACGAAAAACTGGCGGACAAATACTTGACGATGGCGCTCGAAAAGAACCGCAAGGACATTTACAACTATTACTTCCTTGCCGACTTGCGCTATGACCAAAGCCGCTACGACGATGCCGTAGAATTGATTGTCCAAGGTCTTGATGCAGGCGTACGCCCCGGCTACATTCTCGAAGACAAACGCGCGCGTTGGCACTTGAAGGAACTCTGGAAGAAAATCGATTACAAGCACAGGGACAAGCTCTCGCCAAAGCATCTTGAAGACGGCGAAAACATTCGAAAAGCGATTGAAGCGCTGAGAAAAGCAAACCAGAAGAAGAAATAATGGATCCTATGAAGGATCGCGCGGGGTATGCAAAAAGCGGACTTAATAAGTCCGCTTTTTTAATGGTTATCCAGGCATAGTTCGGCAAGTTCAGAAAGCTTCACTCATACCTCAAAGCGAAGCGTGCTCAAAGTGGCGAAGCCACGACCTCAAACCTATATTACTTCTGTGAGCCACAAGTGCCTCGTATTAACGAGGCATGGTGGCGAGAGTGAGGCGAAGACGGAGGTTCTATCTTACGATAGAGCCGAACGGTCTTATTTTTGTGCCTGGACAGCAGTCAAAGCGATCGTGTAGACGATGTCTTCGACGAGGGCGCCACGGGACAAGTCGTTCACCGGCTTGGCGAGACCTTGGAGCATCGGGCCGATAGCGATTGTACCGTGAGCAGAGCGCTGCACAGCCTTGTAACCGATATTACCGGCAGAAAGATCCGGGAACACGAACACGGTAGCCTTGCCAGCGACCGGGCTGTTCGGGGCCTTGAGGGAACCGACGCTCGGGACGGTAGCGGCATCGTACTGGAGCGGGCCATCGACGAGCATTTCCGGGCGGGCAGCCTTTGCAGCGGCTGTTGCAGCCACGACGAGGTCAGCATCCGGACCCTTGCCCGAATTGATTGTGCTGTAAGAAAGCATGGCAACGCGGCTCGGGAGGCCGAAAGCCTTTGCGGTGTCATCGCACTGGAGAGCGATATCGGCAAGTTCTTCAGCGAGCGGGTTCAGGTTGATAGCGCAGTCGCCATAAATGTAGGTCTTGTCCTTCATGCACATGAAGAACACAGAGCTCACAGACTTCACGCCCGGAGCGGTACGGATGATCTGGAGAGCCGGACGGAGCGTATCTGCAGTGGAGTGGATAGCACCAGAAACGAGGCCATCGACTTCACCGAACTTGAGCATCATCGTAGCAAGCATTACGTTGTCAGAAAGTGCAACGCGTGCAGATTCCGGAGTCATACCTTTTGCCTTACGGAGTTCCACGAGAGTCGGCACATACTTTTCGGCAAGTTCTGCACTCGGCTCGATGATTTCAATATTGGCCGGGAGCTTCACGCCCACAGACTTTGCAGTAGCTTCGATGTCAGCCTTCTTGCCAATGAGAACCGGCACAGCGATGTTGCGTTCGACAGCGAGGCATGCAGCCTGCACGGTACGCGGTTCGGAACCTTCCGGGAGCACGATGCGCTTCACGCACTTGGAAGCCTTAGAGAGGAGGCTTGCGCGGAACATAGCCTGGCTAACGCGGCGTTCGGCAGCCGGTTCAGCGAGGTCACCGGCGAGACACTTTTCGCAGCGGAGCAAACGCTTCGGGCAGAAGAGTTCTGCATCTTCGCCATCGGCAAAAATCTTTGCATCGAGAGCGGAGGCGAGATCGTCGTTATACTTGTGAGCAATGACATCGTTCATGCCTGTTGCACCTTCCACGACAACTGCATCGACAGCATCAAAATCTTGAGCGAGGAAATTAGCGCAGATCTTTTCCATAAGCACGGCGGACTTGCCCGCCTTGATTTCTTCTACGCTATCTGCAGCGCTGATAACATCGAGCGGCTTGTAAACAGAGGCAATGAGACCAGCCTTGGTAACAGCGTCAACAATTTCCTGGACTTTGGCTTCCATCTTGGAGGCAGCCGTGGCAACTAGGTAAACACGATTCATTTTTTTCTCCATTTTGAATTTACAAGTGTAAAAGTAGGATTTTAGACCCAATCAGGCACCTCTTTTAAAGAAAAAAGAGCTTATTATAGCCCTGTAAACGAACTTTTAATTTTACTACACGAAAAATGACCCATTTTGTCCCAAGGGCCTCTTGACAAATAATCTTTATTGTTATTTTTTTTGCGAAAAGTGTATGGGAAACACTGTGGGCAAGGAGGGGGGAACTAATATCTTAGGAGTCACGGATGAGGATCAGTGGGCTTATTTATAGGGTTTTGGTGTGTTTGGCGTTACTCAGTGCCTGCGCGTTTGCGCAGACGGTTGCAATTGCGCACATCATTTACGACGGCAATGTCTTGTTCTATGCCGACAACGAAAGCAATTTCGTGTATAAATCGCTTGAACAAGGCGAAGATGGGACTTACACCATCGAATTCACCGACGAGCGTCTAGCCAGTGGCAAAAAAGACGTGCGTCACTTGCAATTCGGGGTGGGCTGTAACGGCAGCACCTGCCACACGGACCTGAGTCCCGACAATAAGCCTCTGCTTGGAACGCTATTCCCCAATTACAGGGAAAACTCCATCCAAGACGGAAAATACATTTACGACAAGGAAGAAGTCTGGATTGTCATCAACGACGACAAGACCCTGACGATTTCCGACACTAAACCTACGGTCGCGGTCAAACCTAAAAAACATATCCGCTTCCTCACTCCGTGGACAAACACCAACGCCATCATGTTCATGAATGGCATGGAAAACTACATGAGCCCGGTAGGTTCCCCGTATTGCGGTTGGTTCGAAAGCAAAGTTACAAAGCCGGCCGACAGCGCCTGGGTTTACTTTAAGCAAACTATCGGTACAACATACGTCGGGGCCGAAGGCACCGTCGAAAGTGATTCCGCACTCGCCCCTATATTGCTCGATTCTGCACTCGCCCTTAGCGATACCATCTGGGTTGTCGCTTACCAGTACGGCACTCCCGAAATTCATACCGAATATCCAGGCGTTCTTGGCGAATGCCTCCCGAAGATCCTCCCCGTGATGATGTTCGACTGGTACGACGGCTCCATGAATTCCGACGGCTCCAAGAACGGACTCAGCTACGGAGAAGGCGGTGCCGGACGCACAGGATTTGACATTCGCGGAGTCCCGATGTTTGGCACTGGAACTAGCGAAGACTTTGGCCAAGACGGTTGCAAGGGCGATCCGATGACAGGCATGGTCGAAAATCAGCTCGGCGCAAACGGCGTTCCCGTGATGGCAAAGAACTTCCCCGACAATTGCAAAAACGCAACGCACCTCAATAACTGGTTCCTCCCCGAAGTCGTTGCCGAAAAGGATGGCAAGCAATACACAAACGTCACTTGCCGTGACCTCGAACTTACGCTTACGAACGACGGTTTCTGGCTCGGTCAAAAAGACGACGAAAGCCCGGAACACGGACTTTTCCTGCTGGACGACTTCCGCTGGCTCGATAGCGCACAAACTGTTGAAAACCCGCACTACGATTCCCTCAGCGGCGGAAAAGATGCTCCGGGTTACCACAATTACGGCTTCACCATGAAGATCCAAGCAGAATTTGTCTATGTCAAAGGCCAGTACTTTGAATTCAACGGTGACGATGACGTGTGGGTGTTCATCAACAACAAACTCGTTGTCGATATTGGCGGTCTACACAAGAAAGTCAAGCGTTCCGTAAACCTCGATGACCTTGGACTTACGCCGGGTGAAACTTATCCGTTCCATATTTTCTACGCCGAACGCAAGCGCACACAGTCGAACTTCATGATGAGAACCTCCATCGACTTGAAGGTGGAATCAAGCATGTTCCTTACGGACCATTCAAGCGACACGACTCTCATCAAGAAAGAAGTATGGCAAAACATCCGCGAAAAGACTCTCGCCTGCGACTTCTCCGCAAACTCGGATCAAAAGCGCACGGAACGCGGACCTTCGAATTTTACTTTGTTTGGAAAGAGTCTTCCATCATCCGGTATTGCATTAAGCAAGCTTGATACGGCCTATTACAATGGCATCACAATTACGAACGACTTCACGATGCTCACGATTAATACGACGACCATTTCTCGCATGCAGACGCTTCCGCCGGGAACTTACTACGTTCGCGTAGCACTTAAGAACAACCCGAAAGAATATAAGGATGTTTACTTTACCATCCCGCCGACAGAACTTCCGAATATCGCTTTCGCGAACATCATCGATTCCAGCTACTGCTTTATTGCAGACATCATCCAAAAAGATACGGTTTGCGTCAATACATATTGGAAACCGCTTGGAAATGAAATCAGCCGTGATATCAGCAGCGATACTCTCCCCATCAACTTGAACAAGAATGAAAAACTTTGGGCAGGCCGCATCTACCCCATCAACGTCACTTACGTTGAAGATTGGGCATCAAACTATAACAGCATTGCCGTAAACGTCACGAGTTCCGATCCAAAGCTTGTCCCATGCGATTCTATGGGTACACCTCTCCCAGACGGAACATTCATGCTCATGAACGGCAAGAACACGTTCTATGTGAAAGCCACAGGTGCTATAAACAACGGCATATTGACCGTTTCTACAGCAGCCTCCAAAAACAAGAGCATCAAATGGACGAACATCAACATCGCAGAGCCTCCGGTTCCGCAAATCGAGACCGCCTTCATCTATGACAGGAACGGCGATGGTCGCGGCGATAGCATTTGGATCAGCTTCAACAAGCCTCTTGGAGGCAACAGCGTTCTAAACGCCCTCTCGTTTACATTCGGACTCACGCGCTACAGCACATCCAATGTCCGGTACAATGAAGGAGCACGTTCACTCGCGCTTGTTGCTGACGGATACGCTTTCAGCACGGCTATTTCGACAGGCGGTGCAACAGAACCTTACGCCGGAAAGATAACCGCCCAGTACACCTACACAAATCCCGAAGACCACACTGTCTCGGATTTCGCAGTTGACGGCCTGTTGAACGACAAGATTGGCCCAATTATCATGGCGGCAGAAATCTCTTACACGAGCGACGGAAAGACCTTGCTCTCTCTCACGTTTAGCGAAGGCCTCAGCGCAAGGAACGCCAACTCTAGCCTTTTCGGTTTCCGCAGTCACGGAAGCGGTTCACTGTCTTCTATCGTCAATGAAGCAGACTATGTCGCAACCCTCCCCGCAAACCGCTGGAAACTCATTTTCTCTAAGAAAGCGGCTACAGATATTCTCCCCATAGTCGGCGACTCCATCCGCATCAAGCCTCCTTCAGAAGGCGGATACGCCCATGACCTCGTCGATATTACAGCACACGACTGGAACCCGTGGGTACGCATTACCGGTGAACAACGCATTACCGTGACAACCCCGGCCGTCGTCACCATGGACAAGAACTCGCCGAACTTCGACAAAACTCGTGAAATCATCAGTAGCACCAAGCCCACGGTCCCAATCATCGTCAATAGCGAAAGGCCCCTCACCGCAAACGAAGTCGGTGAAATATACGGCACAACGGGACATTACCTTGGCGATATGAGCATGTCCGAACTCGTCGAAAACGAGATTAGCGAAATTTCGAAAGTCGTAAAGACGACCACCACGTTCGAAGACAAACAGGCCGCCCAGAACGGCTCCCCAACAACGTCTGTTACGCTCGAAACAATTATTTCCATGATTGACAGAAACGAAATTACAATCAAGGACGCAAAAAACAGGTTCGGAGTCAGTGACGTTATTCTCAACGCAATCGCTAACGAACTCTTGAACAAGGACAACTTGCACAATTACATGCAAGGAACACCCGAAGACATCAAGACCATCGCCGAAGCCATGGCCGACAAGACAGAGCTCAGCTACAAGACAATTTATTACACCAGTCTTGGGCATTTCGTCAACAATGACGAAGGTCGAATCGCCTGTAACGATGACATTTTCAAGACCGATGGCGCTGAAAACTGCCTCGGAAACAAAGGACACCTTTTCCTCGCTTGGAACTCCCGCAATACGCAGGGCAGGCTCGTTGGCACCGGCGTTTACATCACCCGCCTCGAAATTCGCCTCATCGTGAACGGCAAGAGGATTACCAAGCGTACGCAGGACTTCTTTGCAGGTGTCCGCCACGGTGATATTACAATCATGGATATCGAATTTAGATAGTCCTTAAAAATCGGAACTTTTTACCCTAGCCGCCCGCTCTCTGAGCGGGCGTTGCTGTCTTCTCAATTTATTTTACACATACAAAAAAAAATTTTGATAAATATCACAATATTAATGTATTTTCATTAAGAGCACATTCAGGGAGATTGTGGATGCGGTGTAAAAACATTGTCTTAAGTATATTTTTAATACTCTTATGTGCAGTCATTCCGTCAATGGCCGCAGAATATCCTATACATATCGAAAGTCGACCCAATACTTACGATGCTCTATCCATGACCATAGGAAATGGTCGTGAAGCCACATGTATAGCACTAACCCCTAACGCAGACGGCTCGTTTGACACGCAGCAAGACATAACGAACAACCAAAGAATCAACTTCTACGCCAACGAAAGATGCACCGGCAGAGCGTTAGGCAATGTCAACTTACGCCTAAATCCAGACGTTACTAAAATCAATATCACCATTAACAATACTAGAGCAAACGCATCTATAACCGCAGCCTACGAGAACGCTCCCAAAAAGACAATCCGCTTCTTCGCTCCGTGGACAAATACTTCCGCCATTCTCTATACCGCAGGCGGCGATTCCGCGAAGATGACTACAGTCAAGAATTACTGCGGATGGTTCGAAGCAAGCATCAAAACGCCTGAGGGTCCGTTCCAGGTTTATTTCAAGCAGACTCTCGGCTATGAATACGTCACCGACATCCATAATTCAATCAAGGTAATGTCAATCGCCCAATCGACTCTGCTCTCGCTCAATGAAGCCGCTGCCGAAACAGACACCATCTGGGTCAAGGCTGGCAAGGATATCGGGGCAGCAACAACCGTTTACACCAAGTACCCGGGCATTTTAGGCGATTGCCCCACCAAGACTCTCCCCGTAATGATGTTTGACTGGCTCCATGGTACAGACGGCGATGGCGACGAAGAAGGTCGAAATGGCGACCCCGCAAACGGCGTAAGCGCAGACTTCGGTTCTGGCGGATGCGCACACCATACCTTAGGAATGGTCGAAGAATACCTTGGCCCGAACGGGGTCCCCATACCGGCTGCAAACTTCCCTGAAACCTGCAAAATTACAACCCACCTTGCACAATGGTTCTTGCCCGAAGTTATCGCTCAAAAGAATGGACAGCCCGTTACAAACGCCACCTGCCGTTCCATTGATCTCAATCTTGACAACGACGGTCTTTGGCTAGGACAAAAGGATAACAGGAGTCCTGAAGGCGGCCTCTTCTTGCTCGACGACTTCGAATATCTCGATGCCGAAAAGACCATCCCCAATCCCTACTTTGACAATATTTCTAGCGGTGGAAAGAGACACAACTATGGATTCACCATGAAGATCCAGGCAACGTTCGAATACATTCCTGGACAGTACTTCGAATTCTTCGGTGACGATGACGTATGGGTGTTCATCAACAACCGCCTTGTCGTGGATATCGGTGGCCAGCACGCCCAAGTTTCTGGAGCTGTAGACCTGGATACACTCGGTCTTGAAGAAGGACACAACTATCCGTTCCACATCTTCTACGCCGAACGCCATACTTCCGAATCGAACTTCAAGATGAAAACATCCATCGACTTGAAGACCGAAGCAAGTATCCTCGCCAAGGACCTCTCCGATGCCGGACTTATCAATTACGAAATCTACCAGCGCGTCAGCAAGCAGGCACTTTCTTGCGATTTCTCTGGAGCTACAACCACAGATACAGTTTTAGCCCCATCGAACTTCACCTTAATTGGCAGCGGTGCATACGCCGAAGGCGTTCCACTCGATAGCGTTGGCGTTTGGTTTGGCGGAATTACTATCAAGCCGGGCTATACTGGCTTTACGATCAACACGGACCAAATCAAAGACAAACGCGCACTCCCACCGGGAACATACCAATTACGCTTTTCCTTGCAAGCAGATGAAAGCCAGTACGACGAAATTACATTCGTCATCGACAAGTACGCAGCACTCCCCATTGTTTATGCACGTGTTGACAACAGAAATCAATGGATTTCCCTCGGAGCAAACGTCGATGGAACTGTCGATACACTTGGCAAGTGGGTCAATACCCGTTACCCCGTAAATATCATGCTCGATCAAGAAGCAACTTTTGATGACATGGTTTACATCGCTACGAACAACGTTGCATTAATTCCCTGCGATGAAAACGGCAATAAGATTACGGCAATAACGCTCAAGAACGGAAGGGCCACCTTCTACGTCAAGGGCATTGCTCCGATTCAAGACGCAAAGATTATCGTCACCAGCGCAGACGAGACACAACAGGCCATTTGGAATAACATCACGTTAAAAGAACCGCCTGTACCGCAAGTGGTATTCTCCTGCATCTTTGACAGGGACGGCGATGGCCGCGGCGATAGCGTGTATGCAAAACTTTCTAAGCCAATCGGTTCATTGAATCAAAACTACATCAAGATGGACTCTTTGCAGTTGGAATTCGGTGAAAAATTCCCGATAATCCTCAACGGCATTGCGTCAAACGACAGAGACAGTTCCATGACGATTACAGCCGACGGCGGATTCGGAAATGTTCCGTTTACGGGTGGCGCAGACAATGTCTACAGCGGAAAGATTACGCCGTTCTGGAAATACACGGAAGGTGTAGAACCCATCACAATCAGCCTGACAGCCGATGTGGCAGACTCTATCGGACCGGTCATCACAGCAGCAGACATCGCATATAACAAAGACGGTTCTACCGTACTTACCCTTACATTCAGTGAGGGTCTAGACTGCGAAAATGACTTTGAAGCGCAAAACTTCATCTACTTCTTCAAGCAGACGAATACCGTAAGAACCGATATCGTTCCTGACATTCTCGCCAAGGAAACCAAGGCAAGATGGAAACTCATCTTTAGAAGCACGACCAACGACAAGTCCAACATACCTGTCATGGGCGATTCCATCAAATTGGTTCCTGGAATCCACATGGACCTCTTGCATAGAAGCACAACGGAAAACAATCCGTTCGTTCGAATTGCCGGTGAACAGAACGTTGTCGTGACGAGCGCTCCGGTCGTAATGGTCGGTGAATCCGATTCATCGAGAAATATCATCAACAATCCAACAACGACTATAGTGAAGCTCGTGCAAGACGATAAACCCATGACCGCCAAGGAAGTTGCAGATTCTTATGGCGCCCAGGGGCATTATCTTGGCGACCTGAGCCTCTCGAATTTGGTGAAGGATGAAGCCACGAACCTCGAATCGGCCATCAAGAACTTCAACGCCAAGAGCGTCGAAAATCACGGCAAACATCTCGAAGAAATCCTGAACGAAGTGCAAACAGGACAATTAACACTTGATCAAGCAAACAAGATGTACAATCTCGGTGACGAAATCGTTCTCGCCTACTTGGATTCCATCATTACAATAAACGACGTAACAGGCATTGCCAATGGCAATTTGTCCGTTATCGAAAAAGTCAAGAAAGAATACGCAAAAAGAACGACTCTTAAATACAAAACTCAGTACTTTACAAGTCTGGGCGTATTCGTGAACGACAATTCAGGTATGCTCTCATGCACCGACACGCTCTATAACGGAAACTGCCTCGATGACGACAACGATGGCAAGATATTCCTCGCTTGGAACATGAGGTCAAAAAAAGGTCGATTGGTCGGAACAGGCGTCTACATTGCAAGACTTACGTACAAGATTACAGTCGGACGTAAAGTCAAAGCAGACCGCACGCAGGACTTCATGTGGGGTGTGCGTCACGGCAAGACAAAGGGATTCGTCATCGATTTGAACCTATAACATTTTGTTCTCTCTAAAAGGCGCCTGCATTTGCGGGCGTCTTTTTTTATGCGTATTTTTGCAAATAAAAAAATCCGCGGGCAGAGGCCTGCGGATTTTTCACATTCTGCGCGGGGATGACAACTTATGCGAAGTTGTACAAATCCGTAATGTCTTCGTTGTTCTTGTCGTACATCCAGAACTGGTTTACGTGAGCATGTTCATCTTCCACGAGGGAAATCTTGATGTTGTGCTTGTATTCCAGATAGTTGAACATACGGTTCAAGTCCTTGCAAAGGACATCGACGACCGGAGCGCTGACCACGAGAGTAACCTCGCGGAGACGGCCCTTGGCATGCGCACGAGCAAGCCAGCGGTCAATCATGCCAAGCGTCGATTCGAGCGTAGCAATGCGGCCACTGCCGTTGCACACCGGGCAGCATTCGGTCTTTTCGGTCATGAGGTTCACGCGGACGCGCTTACGGGTCACTTCCATGAGGCCGAACTGGCTAATCGGAGCCGGGCTGATCGGAGCCTTGTCGCGGCGGATAGCCTTGCGGAATTCCTGATAGACGGCTTCGCGGTCTTCGTCCGTTTCCATATCGATGAAGTCGATGATGATAAGACCACCCACATCGCGGAGGCGGAGCTGCTTTGCAATTTCGTGGCAAGCATCGAGGTTCGTTTCGAGAATGATCTTGCCCTGGTCCTTGCCGTGGACCTTCGGACCCGTGTTCACGTCGATGGACACGAGAGCTTCGGTCTGTTCAATGACGAGGTTGCCACCGCGCGGAAGCGGGACCTGACGCTGCAGAGAGCGAGCGTAGTCGTTTTCAATCTTGAAGTATTCGAACAAGCTTTCGCTAGAGCTCCAGAGCTTCACCTTGTCGAGCTTATCCGGAGAAAGGACCTTCAGATAGTCGCGGAGAGCGAAGTACTCGTCGCGGTTGTCGATATACACGTAGTCCGTGTTGTCGCCAAAGTATTCGCGAACAGTTTGTTCAATAGAATCAGATTCTTCGTAGATGCATGTCTCGGGCGGCATGGTTTCGAAGTTGTACTTCGTCTGTTCCCACTTGCTTTCGAGTTCACGCATCTGCTTGTTGATTTCGAATTCGGATTCGTTGAGACCGTTGGTGCGAACAATGTAACCCACATCGCGGCCCTTAAGACGGCGAACGACCTTCTTGAACTCGCGGCGCTTGACCGGATCGCGTTCACGCTTGGACACGCCGACGAAATTTGTACCGGGCATGCAAACCAAGAAACGACCAGCAAAGCTCAAGTGCGTCGTCAAACGGGCACCCTTAGTGCTAATCGGTTCCTTGACCACCTGCACCATGATTTCTTGGCCTTCCTGGAGAATTTCATCAATCGAAATTTCCTTAGATGCATCGCCTTCGTCATCATCGTCACCATATTCGCGGCGCAACAGTTCGTTGCGATCCATGGCGTCTTCCTGATGCAAAAAGCCAGCCTTCTCCAGACCAATGTCAATGAATGCCGCCTTGAGTGCTGGGAGCACCTTCTGAACGACACCCTTATAAATATTGCCCAGAACTCGATTAGACGAAACACCTTCCACAACCAATTCTGCGAGTTCACCATCTTCCATGATGGCGATGCGCTTTTCGTATGGTGTTTTACTAATCAAGATTCCGCGCTTACACTTATTTGCCATTAAAACTCCTAAAGGGTAAAGCAAAACTTGATAGATATCCCCA
>Ga0310786_10002149_pt1 | contig 30729 bp, 27 predicted proteins | sample AusTroGonzalo_MG_FD_203881 | JGI IMG/M metagenome (GOLD analysis project Ga0310786, IMG submission 203881) | Bovine rumen microbial communities from tropical cattle in Woodstock, Queensland, Australia - Gonzalo_03 (v2) (version 2) | ecosystem: Host-associated > Mammals > Digestive system >...
ATGTCGTCACCCGTCAGCGGCTTGATGCCTGTATAGAGTTTCTTGGCACGCTCTTCATCACCCTTGAAACGCACGTTGCTGAAGTTGGTCTCTACCAGTCCGGGTTTCAAGTTTGTTACACGGATGGCAGTATCTGCCACATCGATGCGCAGTCCATCAGTCAACGCCTTCACCGCAGCCTTCGTCGCACAATACACGTTGCCACCAGCGTAGGCAGCGTCACCAGCCACCGAGCCCACATTAATGATGTGGCCACGGTTGCGCTGCACCATTCCTGGCACCACGAGTCGTGTCATCGTCAGCAGTCCCTTGATGTTCGTGTCAATCATCGTTTCCCAGTCAGCGAAGTCGCCCTTGTACTCTGGCTCCAGACCCAGTGCCAGCCCAGCATTGTTCACCAGCACATCAATCTCCTTCCACTCCTCAGGCAGTTCATCGATGAATTTCTTTGCTTTCTGTCGGTCTCTCACGTCAAAGGCCAGCGTCATCAACTGCGTACCCCTGGCAGTCAGTTCCTTTCGGATCTTAGCCAGGATATGCTCATTCCTTCCTGTCAGAATCAGTCTGTCGCCGTTTTCTGCGAATTTCCTTGCACAAGCCAGTCCTATACCGCTTGTTGCTCCTGTTATCAATACTGTTTTATTCATAGATCTAATGTTTTTGGCCGAGCCGAGCGGGCATTCGGTGTTGTTATCTGTTTCTGTGTTAAATCCTAATAATTATCAAAAATCAGCCACAAAGGTAGCAAATATTTCCAACGCTTTCGGCAAAATAGATTGAGAAAATTTATGCCTTTGCCATTTTTAACACAAAATACTTCATGGGAAAGAGGTTGCGTATGGGGAATAATTCGTAATTTTGTCCCCATGAAATTACGAACACTTATAGCAATAATGATTATGATGACTTCGTGTAAAGGACAAACACGTGAGCCTGTGGTGCGCCCGGCAACTCAGGCAGACCGTTTCTATACGGGCAATGCGAAGGAACTGAGTGATGAGGTGGATAGTCTCTTGGCACTTCACAGCCATAGTACGGTATATCAGAATGTGGCGGCAATCATTGTGCCCCATGCTGGCTATTACTTCTCTGGCAATGTGGCTGCGTCGGCCTATATGTCGCTGGATGCCAAGAAACGGTATAAACGTATCTTCCTGCTGGGCCCCAGCCATCATGAGTGGCTCGACGGGGCGTCGGTGAACACGGAGGCCGACTACTATGCCACGCCGCTGGGGCAGGTGAGGGTAGACCACGAAACGGCTGTTACTCTAACGAACACAGGTGACACGGATTCAGACTGTGTGTTCAGTTATAGGCCGGAGGCGCACGACAGGGAACATTGTCTGGAGGTGCAGCTGCCGTTTTTGCAAAGACTTTTCGCCCAGCACGCTCAAGAAGTGCCTCCCATCGTACCTATTATTATCTCAACTAACGACTATCGCAAGCTGAAGCGGATTGCAGAGGTGCTGAAACCCTACTTTACTGACGACCGCTCGGCCGAAGGACGCTCTCAAGGAGAGAACTTCTTTATTATTAGTAGCGACTTCTCTCACTATCCTGCGTATGACGATGCTTGCGAGGTGGACGCCAGGACGGGCAAGGCCATTGAGACGGGCGATGTGGAGGAGTTTATTGCGACCATTAATGCCAATGCCCAGCGAGGCATGAAGAACCTGGCAACGAGTGCCTGTGGCGGCTTTGCCATCATCACGTTGATGATGATGCTCGACGATAACTACGCCGTGAAGCACATCATGTATCAGAACTCAGGTGATATTGACGACCACGATCATAGCCGTGTGGTGGGCTATCATTCGTTTTCCTTCCTGCGCAAACAGCCAGGAGAGTTTTCTATCTCAGATGCCGACAAGAAGCTCCTGAAGGACATAGCCCTGCAAAGCATCAAGGACTCGCTGGACGGCAAACGGATAGCGCAGCCAACTTTCCGCTCGAGCTCTGCTCGCTTGCTACCGGAGGGACGCAAGAACTCTCATCTTTCAACTCTCAACTCAAAGTGTGGTGCATTCGTGTCTCTTCACAAACATGGCAGACTTCGTGGCTGCATCGGTCACTTCGGCGAGGATTATCCCCTGCATGAGATAGTGGCAGAGATGGCTCGTGCCGCTGCCTTTGAAGACCCTCGTTTCATGCCTGTGACCAAAGACGAGCTCGACGATATAGATATTGAGATATCGGTGCTTACCCCCATGCGTCGCATCAAGAGTCTGGATGAGTTTGAGCTGCATCGTCACGGCATCTACATCAAGAAGGGACGCAGAAGCGGCACGTTTCTTCCTCAGGTGGCCGACGAGGTGAACTGGACCAAAGAAGAGTTTGTAGGACATTGTTCTCAGGACAAGGCTGGTCTTGGATGGGATGGCTGGCGCGATGCGGAACTGTATGTTTACGAAGCGATAGTATTTTAAGTGAAAGGTGAAAAGTGAAAGGTGAAAAGTGAAAGGTGAAAAGTGAAATGTGAAAAGTGAAAGGTGAAAAGTGAAAGGTGAAAGGTGAAAAATATTCTACCGCCGTAAGAGATTAAAGAGTGTAGGTATTATCAGAAGTTGGAGGGTGGGGCAGTAGCGTGTCTGCTTTGTCCGCACCACTGTCATATCGCCGATGGTAAGACGGGACGCTGTCGCAGTCGACGAAATGATGGTGGTATACTTCTTAGTGAGGTTTATGGCAAGCCCTGTTCCCTGGCCATCGACCCCATCGAGAAGAAGCCACTCTACCATTTCCATCCAGGCACAGAGTGCCTTTCTCTGGCCTGCACAGGCTGTAACTTCCGTTGCCTCAATTGTCAGAATCACGACATCTCGCAGGTTTCTCCCACGGATGTTCCTCACTATGACCTGTCGCCTGAAGCACTCATCGCCCTCTGCCAGAAACACCATTGTCCTGGCATTGCCTATACCTACACGGAGCCCCTTACCTATTTAGAATATATAACAGACTGTGCACGATTGGCTCATGAGGCAGGACTATGGAATATCCTCGTAACGGCGGGCTATGTCTGTCAGGAACCGCTGGCTGACCTGTTGCCTTATCTCGATGCTGCCAATGTGGACCTCAAGTCATTCAGCGACGACATCTATATGCGAGTCAGTTGCGGTCGTCTGCAGCCCGTCCTCGATACGATTATTGCGATGCGCGATGCTGGCATTTGGCTGGAGATCACCAACCTCCTGATTCCTGGCATCAACGATGATATGGACATGATTCGTCAGATGTGCTGCTGGTTGAGAGAAAACAATCTGGCCAACGCTCCGCTGCATTTCAGTCGTTTCTTTCCTCGCTACAAGATGCAGGATATACAGCCCACACCTCTTTATACACTTAAGGAGGCTAAGCGCATTGCTGAGGAAGAAGGCATTGTTCATGTGTATCTGGGGAATGTGTGAGGTTTTTGTTCGGTTTGCACTACCTCTGAGGCTATGCCTCGAAGGTACTCCCGCTCGAAAATACTCAAATAAATTTGGTATTTTACTCGCTTATTCGTACCTTTGCACAGAATTATGAGAAAGAGCTTCTTTTCGGCGGTGATAATGATGGGCGCGATGCTGATTGTATCGTGCTCGACGACGAAGTATGTGCCGGAAGGAGAATACCTGCTGAACAGGGTGAAGATAAAGACGGAAGGCGAATATCGCGACGTGAACACGGAGACGATGCGCAGCTACGTGAGACAGATGCCTAACCAAAGGTGGTTCTCGTTGTATAAGTTGCCGCTGGCCACCTATTCGCTGTCAGGACGTGACTCGACGAAGTGGATGAACCGCTTCCTGAAGTCGATAGGCGAGGAACCGGTGATATACGACAGCACGATAACGCAGCGTACCGTGGGCGACTTGGAACAACAGCTGAGAAACACGGGATTCCTGAACGCAAAGGTGGGGTGCGAGATGGAGCACCACGGCAAGAAGGTGGACCTGACCTATGTGCTGAAGCCTGGCGAGCCGTACTTTATTTATCACGTGAACTACGACATTCGCGATAGCGCCATAGCCAGGATCATGGAGCAGGAGGATGCCAACAAGAGCCTGATAAAGGAGGGTATGAAGTTTGACGTGAGCCGACTGGACGCTGAGCGCAAACGCATCACCACGATGCTGTCGGACAGTGGCTACTGGCGATTCCATAAGGATTTTATTACCTATCAGGCTGACACCATCAGTGGCTCGCGACTTATAGATCTGACATTGAGACTGTCGAACTATCACCTGGCGGACATGACGGAGGAGCCTCACACGCGCTATTGGATAAGAGACATCAACTATGCCAGCGGCGACGTGAGAGACCCTGAGCTGCACCTGAGAAAGCACGTATTAGAGGAGTGTACGCACCTGACGGCAGGCGGCACGTATTCGGCCACTGGACTACAGAACACGTACAACCACTTTGGACGACTGCAGTCGGTGAAATATACGAACATCAACTTCAGTCAGGTGCCTGGCGCCGACTCGCTGGACTGCAGCATACAGTTGCAATCGAACAAACCCTCGACCATCAGTTTCCAGCCGGAAGGTACGAACACGGCGGGCGACCTGGGTGCTGCTGCGTCGATAACCTATCAGAACAACAACCTGTTTCGTGGCAGCGAGCTGCTGAGTGTGCAGCTACGTGGCGCCTATGAGGCCATCAAGGGGCTGGAGGGCTACTCGAACCAGGACTTCGTGGAATATAGCTCGGAGGTGAAGCTGCAGTTCCCGCGATTCATATCTCCCTTTGTGAACCAGCACGTGAGGCAGACGGTGAACGCCACCAGTGAGGTGTCGCTGCTCTATGACACCCAGAACCGTCCGGAGTTTCACCGTCGCTTGCTGTCGGCAGCATGGCGCTACAGATGGAACTTCCCTCATCGGCATGACCACTACCAGCTGGACCTGCTGGACCTAAACTATGTGTTTATGCCCTGGATATCGCCAACATTCCGCAAAGAATACCTGGACAACGACAATAACAGGAACGCCATTCTGAGGTATAACTACGAGGACCTGTTTATCACGAAGATAGGTTTCGGCTATTCGTGGAGCAAGAACCGCACCGCTTTCAAGTCGAACATCGAGACCTCGGGCAACATCTTGTCGCTGGGATCAAGGCTGTTTGGATCGTCGAAGGACGAACAGGGACAGTACCGACTGTTTAACATCGCCTATGCGCAGTATGTGAAGTGCGACCTGGACCTGAGTCACGCCATACTGACCGACCATAACAACGAGCTGGTGCTGCACGTGGGACTGGGCGTGGCCTATCCCTACGGCAACTCTACGATACTGCCTTTCGAGAAGCGATACTTCTCGGGCGGCGCCAACAGCGTGAGAGGATGGACGGTGCGCTCGCTGGGACCAGGAAAATATAAGGAGAAGGACGGACGCATCAACTTCATTAACCAGACGGGTGACATGAAGCTGGACCTGAACGCGGAATACAGGACGAAGCTGTTTTGGAAATTCAGCAGCGCACTGTTTGTGGATGCTGGTAATGTGTGGACGATACGCCAGTATGAGATGAGTCCTGGCGGACAGTTCCATTTCGATGATTTCTACAAGCAGCTGGCTGTAAGCTATGGCTTGGGCATTCGCCTGAACTTCGACTATTTCATTCTGCGTTTCGACATGGGCATGAAGGCGGTGAACCCTGCCTACGAGACGGAGGATGACGAGCACTATCCGCTGTTGCACCCAAGACTGAGCAGGGATTTTGCCTTCCACTTTGCAGTGGGAATGCCCTTCTAGTGGAAAGTGGAAAGAGGAAAGTGAAAAGAAAGAACAAAGAAAACGATGATAAAATTTATATCTTTTGGAAGCGGAAGCAGTGGAAACTGCTATTTTCTATATACTGAGACTGACGGCCTGCTGATTGATGCAGGCGTGGGCGTCAGGGCGTTGAAGAAACATTTCCGCGACTATGGGCTGAACATGGATCTGGTGCACAGGATTCTGCTGACCCACGACCATGCGGACCATATCAAGTGCGTGGGCAGCATGAGTCATGACTATCATCTGCCCGTATTTGCCACCAGACTGGTTCACGAGGGAATAGACAAGAACTACTTCGTGACGCGTAAGATAGTGCCCGAGTTGCGAAATTATGTAGAGCCAGGCGTGAGCTTTCAGGCGGGTGAGTTTAAGGTGACGCCATTCACCGTGCCCCACGACAGTAACGACAATGTGGGCTATCAGATTGAGGTGGAAGGCAAGATTTTCTGTCTGATGACTGACGTAGGTAGGGTGACGGAAGAGATGGCGACATTTATCAGTAGCGCAGACTATCTGGTGATTGAGGCCAATCATGATTATGAGATGCTGCAGCAGGGACCTTATCCGCAGTATCTGAAAGACAGGATTACTGGCGGCAACGGTCACCTGAACAACAAACTGTGCGGCGAAGCCATTGCACAGAACATGAAAGAGACGCTGCAACATGTGTGGCTGTGCCACCTGTCGGAGGAGAACAACCACCCCGAGCTGGCACGTAAGACGGTGGAGTCGATACTCCGTTCTTATGGTATTATAATAGGAAAAACGCTCCAGCTGGATGTGCTGAAGCGTACTATGCCTACTGGTGTTTTCGAATTGTAATTATTCTTCGCCGTAGTCGGCCAAACCCTCGGCCTCCTCGTCAGGATCACCACTACCCAGGTCCATCATCGTTGAGTAGTTGTCCTCGGTGATATCGTCATCATCGGGATCTTCTATCTCTACATCGTCCTCATCGGGCTTGTTATAGGTATCCTCAATCTCTACATCGGCATCCTCATCCTCCTCGCCTTCGCTGTCGTATGACGAGAACTTCATCTTGGGCTTCTCGGCCTCGGGCTTCGTCTTGGCGAAGATGGCCTCGACCCACAGACCCTTGGCAACCTCTAACACCTCGAAACCGTCGGCCACCTTCTTCTCGTAGAGTCCGCCCTTCTTGTGCAGACGGTCTTTGGGAAGGGTAGTGGTAGAGATGTCGAAACCACTCTCAATGATATCCTTGATGCTTTGCGACAGCGAGTCCCAGCCGCCGCCAAAGTTACGGTCGAGCACCTCGATGAGCTTGGCTGCCGTGATGTGGCGGATATTCTCGTAGGTGAGGTCGGTGACGCGCATGATGGGACGCTTCTTGATGGCCAGCGTCATCTTCTTGTTGTCGTCGATACGTACCACACCCACCTTGTAGCCCTGTTTCTCGAGCTTCTCCTTGATAGCGGGAGCGTCGTTGGCAACCTCCTCGATCATGAAGGCCGAACGGATGATATCGATGATATGACGGGGATTGTCCCTTAACTCGGCATCCTTCTCGGCACCATCCCACATGCGGAAGATGTCATTCTCCTGCACATCCCATACGCTGCTCTTCGTCAGAGTCTTGAGCGTAACTGCTTTTTTCTCAGTCTGTTGTTCCATAAATTCTATAATGCTTTTCTTGTTTTGGTTGCAAAGATATGAAATAATTGTGAATTCCAACGTCTTTTCATGCTTTTTTTTAAAAAAGGGGTAAAGAAATGTTATAACTCTTGCATGAGTCGTTTTTTCTTAGTACTTTTGCACTTCGTAATACGTATTCGATATGGGATTGTTTGATTTTTTTAGTAAGAAGAAAAAAGAAGAGACGCTGGACAAGGGTCTGGAGAAGACAAAAGCTAGTGTCTTTGACAAGCTGACACGCGCCATCGCCGGTAAATCGAAGGTGGATGACGACGTGCTGGATAACCTGGAGGAGGTGCTCATCACAAGTGATGTTGGCGTGGATACTACGCTGAGAATCATTGAGCGCATTGAGGAGCGCGTGGCACGCGACAAATATGTGTCGACAAGTGAACTGAATTCCATTCTGCGTGAGGAGATTGCCGGACTGCTGACGGAGAACAACGCAGTGGATAATGATAACTGGGACCTACCCGCAGACCATAAACCCTATGTGATATTAGTGGTAGGCGTGAACGGCGTGGGTAAGACAACCACCATAGGTAAGCTGGCCTGGCAGTTTAAGCAGGCTGGCAAGAAAGTATATCTGGGCGCTGCTGACACCTTCCGTGCCGCTGCCGTAGAGCAGCTGTGCATCTGGGGCGAGCGTGTGGGAGTGCCTGTCATCAAACAACAGATGGGTTCCGACCCCGCTTCGGTGGCTTTTGATACGTTGCAAAGTGCGAAAGCCAACGATGCTGACGTAGTGCTGATAGATACGGCTGGACGTCTGCATAACAAGGTGGGACTGATGAATGAGCTGAAGAAAATCAAGGATGTGATGAAGAAGGTGCTGCCCGAGGCTCCCGACGAGGTGATGCTTGTGCTGGACGGCTCTACTGGACAGAACGCCTTTGAGCAGGCTAAGCAGTTTGCTGCCGTCACCCAGATTACTTCGCTGGCTATCACCAAGTTAGACGGTACCGCCAAGGGCGGTGTGGTCATCGGCATCAGCGACCAGCTGAAGGTGCCCGTGAAGTATATCGGACTGGGTGAGGGTATGGAAGACCTGCAACTGTTTAATACGAAAGATTTCGTTGATTCACTGTTTAAAGTGAAGAGTGAATAGTGAAAAGTGAAGAATTGGCTACCGCTAAAATGACGATTGATTTTATCTCTTTAGGTTGTTCGAAGAATCTCGTTGACAGCGAGGTGCTGATGGGACTGTTTGAAGCAAACGGCTTCCATGTGACCCATGACAGCGACGACCCGAAGGGCGAGATTGTAGTGGTGAACACCTGCGGCTTTATTGCCGACGCTAAGGAAGAGAGCATCAACACCATACTGGAGCAAGTGGCTCGTAAGAACGAGGGACTTGTCAAGCAGATATATGTGATGGGATGTCTGTCAGAGCGCTATCTGGCCGACCTGGAAGCAGAGATTCCAGAGGTTGACGGATGGTTCGGAAAGTTCAATTATAAGGAACTGCTAAAACGACTCACCCCCGACCCCTCTCTGCATAAAGAGGGGAGGGTTCTGACTACCCCTTCGCACTACGCCTACATCAAGATATCGGAGGGCTGCGACCGTCATTGCGCCTACTGTGCCATACCGCTGATTACAGGCCGACACCAGAGCCGACCAATGGAGGAAATCCTCGACGAGGTTCGTACATTGGTGAGCAGAGGCGTGAAGGAGTTTCAGATTATCGCACAGGAGTTAACATATTATGGCATAGACATTTATGGCGAGCAGCATATAACTGATTTGGTAGAGCAGATGGCTGACATCGAGGGTGTGGAGTGGATTCGCTTGCATTATGCCTATCCCACACATTTCCCCTGGGACCTGCTTCGTGTGATGCGAGAGAAGAAGAACGTGTGCCGCTATATGGACATAGCCCTGCAGCACATTAGCGACCACATGCTGAGCAGGATGAGAAGAAACACCACCAAGCAGGAGACAATGGAACTGATAGAGCGGATGCGCAGGGAAGTACCTGGCATTCATCTGCGTACCACGCTGATGGTGGGATTCCCTGGCGAGACTGATGAAGACTTTAACGAACTGATAGATTTCGTGAAGTGGGCACGCTTTGAACGTATGGGAGCCTTCGCCTATTCTGAGGAGGATGGCACGTATTCAGCAGAACATTATGAAGATGATGTGCCCGAGGAGGTGAAGCAGCGCCGACTGGATCGTTTGATGCGTGTACAGCAGAACATCAGCGCAGAGATTGAGGCTGCTAAGGTGGGACAGACGCTGCCTGTGATTATTGACAGAATAGAAGGCGACTATTACATTGGTCGTACTGAGTTCTGTTCGCCAGAGGTAGACCCCGAGGTGCTGATAGCCAAAGAGAATAACAAACTGAAGATTGGAGAGATATATCAAGTGAACATAACGGATTCCGAGGAGTTTGATCTCTACGGATGTGTGGTGAAAGTTGTAAAATAGATATGAACAATAAGGAATTTTTAAGTATCATAGCTGGAAAAACGGGTATGAAGCCAAAGGAGGCTCAGAAAGCCGTTGATGCCCTGATAGCAGTGATGGGCGATAGCTTCCAGGAAGGTGACAACGTGCAGATGTCCAATTTCGGATGCTTCGAGGTGAAGAAGAAGTTGGAACGTGTGATGGTGAACCCATCTACGGGTCAGCGCATGTTGGTACCCCCAAAGTTGGTGTTGACGTTTAAACCCAATCCTGCGTGGAAAGATATGATCAAGAAAGGAGGGGCCGAGTAATGGGTAAGATCAATATGAGTGAGTTAGCCGACCGTCTGGCTGAGAAGGCTGGCATCAGCAAACGCGATGCACAGGCTTTCCTGTCGGCTATCATCGAGACTATACGTGATGGCGTAAACAATGATAAGATTGTCAAGATCAAGGGTCTTGGCACCTTTAAGGTGATTGACGTCGATGCCCGTGAGAGCGTCAATGTGAATACAGGAGAACGTGTTGTCATTGATGGTCATCAGAAACTGACATTCACTCCCGACAGTACCATGAAGGATTTGGTGAACAAACCCTTCTCGCAGTTTGAGACGGTAGTGCTTAACGAGGGTGTGGCCTTTGATGATGAGGAACCAGAGCCCGAACCTATTGTTGAGCCGGAACCAGAACTTGTCGTGGAACCTGAGCCGGAGTCTGTAGTTGAGCCAAAGCCTATTGTTGAGCCAGAACTGGAAATAATATCTGAGCCTGAACCAGACGTAGAACCCGAACCAGAGCCTGTTGCAGAACCCGAACCAGAGCCTGTCGTAGAACTTGAGCCAGAATCAGTTCCTATTGTCGAAGATGTAGAACAGACGGAAGAGCTTGAGCCCTCACGTTCTTATTGGTGGCTGTGGCTGCTACTCGCTATTGTGGCCTGTGTGCTGAGCTTTGGTGGCGGATATCTGCTGGGACGTCATATGGACAAGGCAGACGTGGACGATGAAGTAGTGATGGAAGATTCTATTGCTTCCGAACCTGTTGTAGCGTCTGTGGCTACTCAGGATACACTTCATAATGACTCTGTCAATACCGACACGATAGTGCCCGTGAAGCCAGAGGTCGTGGAGCCCGTGAAGCCTGTTGAGCAGCAGCCCAAGGCAGAGGAGCCAAACCCCGAATGGAAGAAATACGAAGAAATGGATGCCCGCGTGCGTACTGGAGCCTACAGAATCGTGGGTACTGACCACGTGGTGAAGGTAAAAAGCGGCGACACCACTCGTCGTATTGCAAGGCGTACGTTGGGTGAGGGTATGGAATGTTATATAGAAGTATATAATAATGTGACAACCCAAACGCTCAAGGAAGGTCAGGACATCAAGATTCCGAAGCTGGAGTTGAAGAAGAAAGTACAGAAAAAGACAAAAGAATAATTACGAAATAAAGAGTAAAAACCAATATTATTATGGCAGAAAACATTGATATCCGCGAGTTGAACATGCGGATTGAACAACAAAGTGCATTTGTCACGAATCTCGTGACGGGAATGGATAAAGTCATTGTAGGACAGAAACATCTGGTGGACTGTCTGTTGATAGGACTGCTGAGCGATGGTAACATCCTGTTGGAAGGTGTGCCCGGACTGGCTAAGACGTTGGCCATCAAGACCCTCTCGCAGTTGATTGACGCGAAATACAGTCGTATTCAGTTTACGCCCGACCTGTTGCCTGCCGATGTGACAGGTACTATGATATATTCGCAGAAGGACGAGCAGTTCCTGGTGAAGAAAGGTCCCGTATTCGCCAACTTCGTGCTGGCTGATGAAATCAACCGTGCTCCGGCAAAGGTGCAGAGTGCTTTGCTCGAGGCCATGCAGGAGAAGCAGGTGACGATAGGCAGTTCTACATTTGATTTGCCCAGTCCGTTCTTGGTGATGGCTACACAGAACCCCATCGAGCAGGAAGGTACCTATCCGCTGCCTGAGGCCCAGGTGGACCGTTTCATGCTGAAAGTGGTTATTGACTATCCCACGCTGGAGGAAGAGAAGAAGATTATCCGCGAGAATATTGCCGAGGGTCTGCCCAAGGTGACGCCTGTGACTACCTCCGAAGAGATTCTGAAGGCTCGTGAGGTGGTGCGCGAGGTGTATATTGACGAGAAGATTGAGCAGTATATTGCCGACATCGTCTTCGCAACACGTTTCCCTGACCGCTATGGTTTGAAGGACATGAAGGATATGATATCGTTTGGCGGTTCACCACGTGCTTCTATCAATCTGGCTAAGGCTTCGCGTGCTTACGCTTTCATCAAGCGTCGCGGCTATGTGGTGCCAGAGGATGTGCGTGCTGTGGCTCACGACGTGCTACGTCATCGTATTGGTCTGACCTATGAGGCAGAAGCTTCGAATGTGACCAGCGAGGAGATTGTTTCCAAGATTATCAACAAGGTAGAAGTACCCTAATACATTAAACATTAATCATTAAAGATTAAAGATGGAAACATCTGAAATCATCAAGAAGGTCAGGAAGATTGAGATTAAGACTCGCGGTCTTAGTTCCAATATCTTTGCAGGTCAGTATCACTCGGCCTTCAAGGGTAGGGGAATGGCGTTCTCTGAGGTGCGCGAATATCAGTATGGCGACGATGTGCGCGATATTGACTGGAACGTGACGGCACGCTTCAACAAACCCTATGTGAAGGTGTTTGAGGAAGAGCGTGAGTTGACGGTGATGCTACTCATCGACGTCAGCGGCTCACTGGACTTCGGTACACAGAAGCAGTTGAAGCGTGATATGGTCACTGAGATTGCAGCCACGCTGGCTTTTTCGGCTATTCAGAACAACGATAAGATTGGTGTGGTGTTCTTCTCTGACAAGATAGAAAAATATATCCCACCCAAAAAGGGGCGAAAGCATATCCTTTACATTATCCGAGAGATGTTGGACTTTCATGCCGAGAGTCGACGTACAAATGTGGCACAGGCCATCGAGTTTCTCACGGGTGTCAGCAAGCGTCGTTGTACGGCCTTCCTGTTGAGTGACTTCTTCGACCGTCAGGAATTCTTGCAGCAACTCACTATTGCCAATAGAAAACATGATGTGGTGGCTATTCAGGTGTACGACAAACGTGCCTGTGAGTTGCCTGATGTGGGTCTGATGAAGGTTGTCGACAGCGAGACGGGCTATGAGCAGTATGTCGATACGGGCAGCAAGAAGTTGCGCGAGTCGTACAAACGCTACTGGCTGAAGCAACAAGCGGATTTGAAGGAAACCTTTACGAAAAGTAATGTAGACAGCGTCAGCATTGCCACAGACGAAGACTATGTGAAGTCGCTGATGGGACTGTTTAAACAACGTGGTTAGTAAATGAAAAGAAGAATCATCACATATCTGTTGTCATTTGTTGTTACGACCATCGCCGCACAGGTGAAAGTGGAGTCGAGCATCAGCGCTGTAGAGATGCTAGTGGGGCAGCAAGTGCAACTGACAGTCTCTGCTACTGCCGATGAGAATGCCACAGTAGAATTCCCCAAAGAGGCTTACTTCCCGCAGGGAGTGGAGTTTCTGGGAGCTATCGACATACCTGATGAGGTGGTGGAAGGCGGTCAAGTGAAACATCAACGCGGATATGTACTCACGTCGTTCGAAGATACCCTTTACTACATTCGCCCGATGGTAATCAAGGTGAACGACCAGGAGTATAAAACCAACCAGTTGGCGCTGAAGGTGTTGACGGTTGATGTGGACACCACTAACTATGAAGAGTATTTCGGTCCGAAGGATGTGCAGGACAACCCCTTTGACTGGGAGTTGGACGACTGGGCCGAGCCTTTCTGGATGAGTGTCATCCTTTTGGTATTCATGGCGTTGGGCTATTATCTCTATTTGCGTCTTCGTGACAACAAACCTGTTATTGCACGTATCCGTATCGTCAAGCGACTGTTGCCTCATCAGAAGGCAATGAAGGCTATTGAGGAGATCAAGGCCGAGCACATGGTGACGGCAGAAGACCCGAAGGAGTATTATACCCGTCTGACAGAAGCGCTGCGTAAATACATTGAAGAGCGATACGGCTTTAATGCTATGGAGATGACCAGTAGCGAAATTATTGACAAGCTGATGAGTAATGACGACCCACAGATGATGGACGAGTTGCGTCAGCTGTTCCAGACTGCCGACCTGGTGAAGTTTGCCAAGTACTCTACGCTGATTAACGAGAACGATGCCAATCTGGTGAGTGCTGTAGACTTTATTAACAAGACTAAGATAGAGACGCCTGTCAACGAGCAGATGGTTAAACCGCAGCTTACTGCCGAAGAGCAACGTACAAAGAACAGCCGCATAGCATTGAAGGTGTCTATTGGAGTGGTCTGCTTTGTTTGCGTCGTGCTGTTTGGTTATATAGCATACTGCGTCTACGACTTAATTTAGGAACTGAAAGATGGAATTTGCTAATAGAGAATACTTTTTTCTACTCCTGCTCATCATACCTTATATATTATGGTATTTGATGTTCAGGAAGAAAAATGAGCCTACGATAAGGATGGCAGACACATTTGCCTTCCAATATGCATCGCGCAGTTGGAAGGTAATGCTGATGCCACTGCAACTCTTCTTGCGCATCGCGGCATTCACTTTGCTGGTGGTGGCGCTGGCACGTCCGCAGACTCATGACAATCTGCAGAACGAGAGCATCGAAGGTATTGACATCATGCTGGCGATGGACGTTTCTACGTCGATGTTGGCAGAAGACCTGCGCGATGACTCGCACAATATTCAGAACCGTATTGAAGCTGCCAAGAATGTTGCCGCAGAGTTTATTGCGGGACGTCCGAACGATAATATCGGATTGACCATCTTTGCTGGAGAGGCTTTTACCCAATGTCCGATGACCATCGACCACGCATCGCTGCTGTCGCTGCTACAGAATGTGCGTACCGATATTGCGGCACGTGGACTGATTGAGGACGGTACTGCCATCGGTATGGGACTGGCCAATGCCGTAAGCCGACTGAAGGACTCAAAGGCTGAAAGTCGTGTGGTTATCCTTCTGACTGACGGTAGTAACAACCGCGGAGATCTGTCGCCTATGACCTCTGCAGAAATAGCCAACAGTCTTGGCATCCGCGTCTATACCATTGGTGTAGGCAGTAATGGAACGGCACGCTATCCTTTAAGTGTAGGCGGTGGTGTGCAGTATGTCAACATTCCTGTTGAAATTGACACTAAGACCCTTACCGACATTGCAAAAACAACGAATGGTAAGTTCTATCGTGCCAAGAATGCAGACGAGCTGCGTCAGATATATAAGGAGATTGACAAGTTGGAGAAATCAAAGATTGAGGTACAACGCTACAGTCGTCGCTATGAGGACTATCAGCGTTATGCCTTAGGAGCATTACTCGTGCTGATGCTTGAGATTCTTCTTAGAATAACCATATTTAGGAGGATTCCTTGAAAATATAGTAAGAGATGTATAGATTTGAAAATCCGGAATATCTGTGGCTGTTGCTGGTGGTGCTGCTGTTAGGCATCATCCGCTTCGTCACATACTTTAATCAGAAGAAACGCCTGCGTAAGTTTGGCGACCCAGAGCTGCTACGTCAGCTGATGCCTGATGTCTCTCGTTGGCGTCCACTGGTGAAGTTCCTGCTACTGGAACTGGCATTGACTATGTTGATTATCATGGTGGCACGTCCACAGCAGGCCAATGGTGTGAGTCAGGACAAGCGTCAGGGCATTGAAGCTATCATTGCACTTGATGTCAGTAACTCTATGTTAGCCAAGGATGTATCGCCCAACAGACTGGATCGTGCAAAGATGATGGTAGAGAACCTGATAGAGGATTTTACCGATTCGAAGGTGGGACTGATTGTCTTTGCAGGCGATGCCTTTGTGCAGTTGCCTATCACCAGCGACTATGTGTCGGCAAAGATGTTCCTCAGCAGCATAGACCCTTCAATGATTGCCAATCAGGGTACTGATATCGCAGCAGCTATTAATATGGCATCGCACAGCTTCACACAACAGGAGCATGTGGGTAAGGCCATCATTGTGATTACCGACGGTGAAGACCACGAGGGTGGGGCGATGGAAGCTGCGAAAGATGCCCACGAACAGGGATTCAATATCTATATGCTGGGCATCGGTTCTACGAAGGGTGAACCTATACCTGACCCGCAGACTGGCAACTTCATGACAGATAATCAAGGTAATATGGTGATGTCGCGACTGAACGAACAGATGTGTCGTGAGATAGCACAGGCTGGTGGCGGTGCCTATATTCATGTAGATAACAGTTCGAGTGCACAGCGTCTGCTGGACGAGGAGCTCGACAAACTGGAAAAGGGTGAAACCATCATCTACAGTGATTATGAGGAGTTGTTTCAGTATGCCGGCTTGATGGCTTTAATACTGTTGATTCTCGAGATATGTATCATGGATTGTAAGAATCCGTTACTGAAGAATATTAAACTGTTCAAAAGATGAAGTTATCAAAACTGATATTGATATTGATTATAACCCTGATAGGTACTGCTACGGTATCTGCCGATAACCGACAGTCTCGCAAGCATATCCGTAAGGGTAATACCTTGTTCCGTTCTGATAAACGAAAGGAAGCACTTGTTGACTATGTCAAGGCGGTACGTGCCGACACAACCAATGCTCGTGCCCTTTATAACTTGTCAACATCGATGTTTCCTGCAGCCTGGAGGAATGTGCAGGAGAACCAGCGCGATACGATGATAAACTACTTTAAGGCTGCTGCCCGACAGGAGACGAATCCCTACAGAAAGGCGCAGGCCTATCATAACATGGGTGTGGTGCTGCAGGGAGCGCATGACTTTAAAAACGCCATCGAAGCCTACAAAGAAGCGCTTCGAAATAATCCGAATGATGACGAGACACGTTACAACCTAGTGCTCTGTCAGCGTCAGCTGAAGAATGATGGTAATGGTGGTCAGAATCAGCAGCAACAGCAGGACCAGCAAGACCAGCAACAGCAGCAGGAACAAGAACAACAACAGCAGCAACAACAGCAACAACAGGAGCCTCCGATGAGTAAGGAGAATGCTGAACAGTTGTTGAATGCCGCTATGCAACAAGAGAAACAAACGCAGCAGCGTATGCAAGAAGCCAAGCAACAACAGTCGAAACGTCGGCGCATTGAGAAGAACTGGTAATAATGAAAGGTAAAAAGTAAATAGGTAAATAAAGGATAAGGACAATGGTACTAAATAGAAATAATAAGGTAGAAAATAATAGATGGGTAAAATGGCTTTTACCTTTTTACCTTCTTGTATTCTTACCTTTATCGGCAATGGCGCAGACGCTGAAGGCCAACGCTCCGCAACAGGTGGCTATTGGTCAGCAGTTTCGCTTGACATATACCGTTAATTCGCAGGATGTGTCGAACTTCCACATTGGTCAGATTCCCTCAGATGCCTTTGAGATTCTGATGGGACCAAGCACATCTACACAGTCGAGCTTCTCTATGGTCAACGGTCGTACCACACAGTCATCGAGCGTCACCTATACCTATATTCTCTCGGCATTGAAGAACGGTACGTTTACTATTCCAGCTGCAACTATCAACGTAGATGGTAGTCAGATATCATCGAATGTGCTGAAGATACAAGTATCAGGAACGGCACAGAGTAATGGCGGACGAGCTCAGGGCGGCAGACCACAGCAACAGGAAGAGTTGCGTTCTGCTGGTAGTACTATCAGCGGTTCCGACCTTTTCATTCAGGTCAGCGCCTCTAAGAAGAGAGTCTATGAGCAGGAACCTGTATTGCTGACATATAAAGTATATACGTTAGTTGCCTTGACACAGCTGGAGGGAAAAATGCCCGACCTGAAAGGCTTCCATACACAGGAGATTCCTTTGCCTCAGGAGAAAAGTTTTAAGATTGAGCAGTTCAACGGTCGTAACTATAAGACTGTGACCTGGAGTCAGTATGTGATGTTCCCACAGATGTCTGGCAAGCTGCAGGTGCCTCCCATTACATTCAATGGTATCGTATTACAGCAGAACCGCAACGTAGATCCCTTCGAGGCCTTCTTCAACGGTGGCTCTGGTTATATCGAGGTAAAGAAGCAGATTCAGGCTCCTGGTGTTAATATCGAGGTAGACCCGTTGCCAACCCGTCCTACGGGATTCTCTGGCGGCGTGGGTAAGTTCTCTATGAAAACAGAGATAGACAAAACGGAGTTGAAAACCAACGATCCACTCACCATTCGCGTCACGATCACTGGTACTGGTAATATGAAGCTGATGAAAGCACCAGAGGTGAAGTTCACCAAAGACTTTGATACCTATGATGTGAAGGTAACTGACAAAACAAAACTGACCACCAGTGGTTTGGAGGGCAGTATGATTTATGAGTATCTGGCTGTTCCCCGTCACCTGGGTAAATATCATGTGCCTCCTGTAGAGTTTACTTATTTCGACACAAAAGAAAAACAGTATAAGACGTTGACGTCTGAAGCCTATGATTTAGCAGTTGCTAAGGGTGATGGCGATGAGACTACTGTTCAAAGCTATGGTGGCAGTCAAGAGGATATCCAGATGTTGGCCAATGATATCCGATATATTAAGTTGGGTAATGTCAACATGCAGTCGGAGGGCTCCCTGTTCTTTGCTTCTACGTTATACTGGATTGCCCTGGCTGTTCTGGTTCTTGTGTTCATACTGTTGTTTGTTATATTCCGTCAGCGTGCCATTGAAAATGCTGATCTGGTGAAAGTTCGCGGTAAGAAAGCAAATAAGGTGGCAGTAAAGCGTCTGAAGAAAGCAGCCAAGCTGATGAAAGACAACAAGCCTGGTGAATTCTATGATGAGACGTTGCGTGCATTGTGGGGATATGTGGGCGACAGGCTGAACATCCCTGTAGAGCAGTTGTCACGTGATAATATCAGCGACCGCTTAACAGAGCGCAATGTCAATGCCGAGACTATCAAACAGTTTATCGAAGCTATTGACGAGTGTGAGTTTGAACGTTATGCCCCAGGCGATCCAAAGGGTAATATGAACAAGGTTTATCAAATGGCAATGACTGCTATTACTCAGATTGCTGGAACAATTAAATCAAAAAATTAAGAATGTAATAATTATGAAGCGATTGATAATCATTATATCATTGTTTAATTTTTACATTGTGACGGCTCTGGCTGTCACTAAGGCTGATGCTGACAGTTCTTATGTTAACGAGAACTATCAGCAGGCTATCAGTCAATACGAGGAACTGATAAAAGAAGGCGCTGCTAATGCCGATATTTATTACAATCTGGGGAATGCCTATTATCGAATGGATGACATCACACATGCCGTATTGAATTACGAACGTGCACAGTTGTTGTCGCCTGGAGATGATGATATCCGTTTCAACCTGCAGTTGGCTCGTAGCAAGACTGTTGACAAGATTGTGCCACAGTCAGAGTTCTTCCTGGTTACATGGTATCTCTCTATAGTAAACCGACTGAGCATTGACGGATGGGCTTACGCCTCCTTAGGGTTCCTGGCACTGGCTATCATTCTGGCGTTGGTTTATCTGTTCTCCTCGCCAATATGGTTGAGAAAGGTAGGATTCTTCGGTTGTGGCATTATGGTCGTTTGCTTCGTTCTGGCTAATGTATTTGCTTGGCAACAGAAACAGATTGTTGACAATCGCGATGGTGCTATCATCATCGAGTCGGCAGTTCCTGTTAAGAGCACACCAGCACAGAATGGTACAGACCTCTTTATCCTTCACGAAGGTACTAAGGTGTCTGTGCTCGACAATTCCATTGGCGATTGGTGTGAGATTAGAGTGCCTGACGGCAAACAAGGATGGGTGGAAGTAACACAAATAGAGATTATTTAGCACAATAGTATGGACTGGTCTGCACTGATAGAATTAGACAAACAACTGCTGTTGTGGTTCAATGGTAGCGACTCGCTGTTCCTTGATGGAATAGCAAAGACGCTGACAACGGCATCGACCTGGATACCAATGTATCTTGGGATGTTCTATTTAGTGTTGAAGAATAATGATAACTTCCAGCGTGTGTTGTTGATTCTGGCGGCTGCAGGTCTTTGTGTGTTCTTTGCCGGCTCTCTGAACGACCTGTTTGTAAAACCAGAGGTAGCACGATGGCGTCCTGCTCGCGATACAGAAATTGCTATGATGGTTGACGTGGTGAACGGCTATCGCGGCGGCAATTATGGATTCTTCTCGTCGCATGCATCCAATACGTTCAGTTTAGCTATCTTCTTCTCGCTACTTGTCCGTAGTCGTGTGTTGACTACAGCTTTGATAATATGGTCTCTAATCAATTGCTGGACGCGTATGTATCTTGGAGTACACTATCCATTAGATATTATGTGCGGTCTCTTATGGGGTGGTCTTGTCGGTACAGGCATCTGGTTCCTGCATCAAAGCATCAGAAAGCGCATGGGTAACACACTAGGATTTATTTCTTCACAATATACAACAACAGGCTATCAGCTGTCTGACGTTAATGTTGTCATCAGCATTATGGTATTAACGTTGCTTTATTCCATCTTCAAGTCCTGTTTCATGATACTATTTTAACTTAACATGGATACAAAACACATACATATCAGTGATTATAACTATAATCTTCCAGACGAACGTATAGCTAAGTTTCCGCTTGCACAGCGTGACCAATCAAAGCTGCTTGTATATAATCATGGTGAGGTAGGTGAGGATACATTCTGTAACTTGCCTGACCATCTGCCTTCTGGGGCATTGATGGTCTTCAATAATACCAAGGTTATTCAGGCTAGACTGCACTTTCGTAAGGAAACCGGTGCACTAATCGAAGTGTTTCTGTTAGAGCCTGCAGAGCCTTCAGACTATGAACTGATGTTCCAAACTCGTAGCCATTGCTCATGGTATTGTCTAGTGGGTAACCTCAAAAAATGGAAAGAAGGAAAACTGACAAGAACATGGACTATAGGTAATGAGCAACTGACGTTTACTGCATTACGTGGACCGCTTCACGGTACAAGTCATCGTATTGATTTTGAATGGGACAACTCTCAGATTTCATTTGCAGAGATTCTTGAGTCAATAGGTGAATTACCGATTCCACCATATCTGAATAGAGAGACACAAGAGAGTGATAATACTACATATCAGACCGTTTATTCTAAGATAAAAGGCAGCGTTGCAGCCCCTACGGCAGGTCTTCATTTCACGCCTCAGGTTCTAAGTGCTATTGATGCTCATGGTATTGACCGTGAAGAGTTGACTCTTCATGTGGGTGCTGGCACCTTCAAACCCGTGAAGAGCGAAGAGATAGAGGGACACGAGATGCACACAGAATATGTCAGTGTGCGCCGTCAGACATTAGAAAAACTGCTTGCTCACGATTGTCAAGCCATTGCTGTTGGTACCACTAGCGTACGTACCCTTGAAAGTCTTTATTTCATGGGATGCAAAGTGCTAAAGAATCCAGATGTCACGGAAGGTGATCTTCACGTGAACCAATGGGAACCGTATGAAGATGAGGGAGGTGAGAAGGCTGATATAAGAAGTGCCATCCAAGCTTTGATTGACTGGCTGGACCGTAATCACCTTTCTGTATTACATTCCAGTACTCAGATTATTATAGCTCCTGGTTATGACTATAAGATTGTGAAGATGCTCGTTACGAATTTCCATCAGCCGCAATCTACTTTGTTGCTGTTGGTCAGTGCTTTCGTTCATGGCGACTGGCATAAGATATACGACTACGCCATAGCTCATGATTTCCGATTCCTGAGCTATGGCGATAGTTCGTTGTTGATTCCTTAGGGATTATTGTATTTCCCAACCAACGGCAGAGGCACCTAACACAGCAGCTGAAGCACCATCGAGTCCGCTGATCAGGAATTTTGCCTTGCCCTTGAATATTTTCAACACATGGGCATCGTAGGCCTCACGGATGGGATTCATAATCAAATCACCGGCTTTCACCATACCACCGAAGAAGATAAATGCCTCGGGGGATGAGAATGCTGCGAAGTCGGCACAGGCTTCACCCAGCATCTTGCCAGTAAACTCATATATCTCTTTGGCCAACTCGTCGCCCTTTCCTGCTGCGATGCTCACTTCAAGTGAGGTGATTTCTTCTGGATTCAGGTCGCGTAGAAGTGACGGGCGATCGGTGGTTGCTAGTAACTCGCGAGCAGTACGTGCCACACCAGTAGCCGAGCAATATGCCTCCAGACAACCTGTGCGCCCACATCCGCAGAGTCTTCCTTTCTCTCCACGAACCATTGTCACATGTCCCAACTCTCCGGCAAAGCCGTCGCTACCGTAGAGCAGTTGTCCGTTGACTACAATACCTGAGCCGACACCTGTTCCCAATGTAATCACGATGAAGTTCTTCATGCCTCGTGCTACGCCATATACCATCTCTCCGATAGCAGCAGCGTTTGCATCATTAGTCATGGCCACAGGGATACCGCCAAGTCTGTCGCTGAACATCTTGGCCAGAGGCACTACACCATTGTGTGCCCAAGGGAGATTGGGTGCATATTCTATGGTACCTGTGTAATAGTTGGCATTTGGCGCACCAATACCCATCGCCTTGATGGTCTCTATGCCACCAACCTGTTCGATGATGGGCTGCAATGCTGTCACACATGCATCTACATAATCCTCTGCATGGTTATAACCGCCGGTCTTGATGGCTGTCGTAGCTTTAATATCGCCACGCGAGTCAACAATACCGAAAACAGAGTTTGTTCCTCCAAGATCTAAGCCAATAACGTATGGCTTCATTGTTGCTTGATCATTCATATTCATAGCAATGTGGTCTTTTGTGTTAATAATTTTATCTTGTTTGCTGCAAAGTTACAACATTATCGGTAAAACTAAAACGGTTTAACTCCTTTTAACTCGTATTAAGTCCAATAACTCCCTAAAAAAGCGTACCTTTGCACTCGATATGTTCGTTGTTAACACTATTCCGAATATACTGGACATCGTATTCAAGGGTCTACTCATTGGTATTATTGCTTCTGCACCGATGGGACCTGTTGGCGTGCTTTGTGTACAGCGCACCCTGAACAAAGGCCGTTGGTATGGATTTATTACTGGCTGCGGTGCTGCTTTGAGTGATATTATCTATGCCGGCATCACAGGTTTGGGTATGGGTCTCGTCATAGATTTTGTGAGCAACGACACCAACCGTTTCTATTTGCAGATAGTAGGTAGCCTGCTGTTGCTGGCTTTCGGTTTGTATACCTATCGTACCGACCCCACGAAGAAAATGCGTAAACCCGGACAGAACAAGGGTACGCTGACACATAATGGTATTACGGCATTCCTTGTCACACTGAGCAATCCCCTTATCATATTCTTGTTTATGGCACTCTACGCCCAGTTTGCCTTTGGTCTTCAGCCCGAGAAACCTATTGAGATGGTGATTGGTTTTCTCAGTATTGTTGCTGGCGCACTGTTATGGTGGTGGGGCCTCACATGGTTGGTGGATAAGGTCCGTACGAAATTTGATACTAATGGTATAAAACTTATCAATCAGATTATTGGCATGTTGGTTATTCTCGGTAGTGTGATTATTCTGTTGTCTACCCTCACCAGCCTGCATCTTTATAATATTTTCTAGCAACTTTTAGTTATGTTTATAGCTCAGGAATTACGTAAGAACAACATTGCGGAATACCTGCTCTATATGTGGCAGGTAGAGGACACTATACGTGCCTTCGGCTGTTCCCTGTCGCGTATCAGACGCGAGTATATTGATCATTTTGATTATTCTGAGGAACAAAAGGAGGAAGAGGTCGACTGGTTTGGTAACCTTATCAAGATGATGAACGAGGAAGGTTGTCGTGAGCAAGGTCATCTGCAGATTAACAAAGTTACGCTGCAGATGCTGTCGGAACTGCATCATCAGTTACTCAGCTCACCTAAATATCCGTTCTATAATACAGAATATTATAAGGTCCTGCCTTTTATTGTCGAGCTCCGCAACCGCGGTGCCAACAAAGAGGAGAACGAGGTGGAAACCTGTATGAATCTGCTTTATGGTGTCATGATGCTTCGCTTACAGAAGAAAGAGATTACCCCTAATACGGCACATGCCGTAAAAGAGGTGTCAACCTTCATCGGGATGTTAAGTGATTATTATAAGAAAGATAAAGAAGAACCGCTGGAGTTTTAAGATATGAATATATTGGTAACGGGCTGTAATGGTCAGCTGGGAAATGAGATGCAACTGCTGGAGAAACAGAATCCTCAGCATACATATTTTAATACGGATGTGGCAGAACTGGATATAACAAACAGCGAGGCTATAGAGCGTTTTGTAATGGAACATAGCATTGACGGTATCGTGAACTGCGCTGCATATACGGCTGTTGACAAGGCCGAGGATAATGTGGATTTATGCCAAATGCTCAATGCTGTCGCACCAGGTTTCTTGGCATCAGCTATTGAAAAGCGTGGTGGCTGGATGATCCAGATTTCTACCGACTATGTGTTTGATGGTACTAACCATAAGCCTTATGTGGAAACAGATATAGTATGCCCAAATAGTGTGTATGGACGTACCAAGTTGGCAGGTGAGCAGGCTGTGATGGAAAATTGTAAGAATGCAATGATAATCCGCACAGCGTGGCTTTATAGTACCTTTGGCAATAACTTCGTGAAAACGATGATTCGTTTGGGCCACGAGAAATCTGAATTGGGTGTGATTTTTGACCAGATTGGATCACCGACCTATGCACGTGATTTAGCTTTGGCTATCTTTGCAGCTGTGAATCAGGGTATCATATCAGGTATATACCACTTTTCTAACGAGGGCGTTATCTCCTGGTATGACTTTACCAAAGCAATCCATCGTTTGGCAGGTATCTCTACCTGTCATGTACGTCCGTTACACACATCGGAATATCCTACGCCAGCCGCTCGTCCGCACTATAGCGTGCTCGACAAGACAAAGATTAAACAATCATATCATATTGAGATTCCTTACTGGGAGGATAGCCTTAAAGAATGTATTGAGAAATTATGAATCAAGAGATAGATAGAAGAAGAACATTTGCGATTATTTCGCACCCCGATGCCGGTAAGACCACACTGACAGAGAAGTTCCTGCTGTTTGGCGGACAAATACAAGTGGCTGGCGCAGTGAAAAACAATAAGATTAAGAAGACCGCCACGAGTGACTGGATGGAAATCGAGAAGCAGCGTGGTATCTCAGTGTCGACCTCTGTGATGGAGTTTGACTATACACCTGATGGAAAAGACATTGAATATAAGGTCAACATACTTGATACCCCTGGTCACCAGGACTTTGCTGAAGATACCTTCCGCACTTTGACAGCCGTTGACTCTGCCATTATCGTTGTCGATGGCGCCAAAGGTGTTGAGACCCAGACACGCAAGCTGATGAACGTGTGCCGCATGCGAAAAACGCCTGTCATCATCTTCATCAACAAGATGGATCGTGAGGGCCGTGACCCCTTTGATCTGCTCGACGAACTGGAACAGGAGTTAGAAATCAAGGTACGTCCCTTGTCGTGGCCTATTAACCAAGGTGCAAAGTTCAAGGGTGTGTATAACATCTATGAGCAGAAGCTTGACCTGTTTACACCTGACAAACAGCGTGTTACAGAAAAGGTAGAAGTAGAAATTGATAGCGAAGAGCTTGATAAGCGCGTAGGCGACACCGATGCAAACAAACTGCGTGAAGACCTGGAACTGGTTGATGGCGTCTATCCTGAGTTCGACGTAGAGACCTATCGCTCTGCCGAAGTGGCTCCTGTGTTCTTCGGCTCAGCATTGAATAATTTCGGTGTCCAGGAACTGCTGAACTGCTTTGTAGAGATTGCCCCTTCGCCTCGTACCACAAAGGCAGAGGAGCGGGAGGTTATGCCAGAAGAGTCAAAGTTTACTGGATTTATCTTTAAGATTACGGCTAATATTGACCCCAACCATCGCTCTTGTATCGCCTTCTGTAAGGTGTGCAGTGGAAAGTTCCAGCGCAATCAGCCCTATCTGCACGTGCGTCAGGGAAAGACCATGCGCTTTACTTCTCCCACACAATTTATGGCACAGCGTAAGAGTACTATTGACGAGGCTTGGCCAGGAGATATTGTAGGTTTGCCTGATACTGGTGGCATTTTCAAGATTGGTGATACTATTACTGAAGGTGAACAGTTGCATTTCCGCGGATTGCCTTCATTCTCGCCAGAACTGTTTAAGTATATTGAGAACGACGATCCTATGAAAGCTAAACAGCTTCAAAAAGGTATCGACCAATTGATGGACGAGGGTGTGGCCCAGCTCTTTGTTAACCAGTTTAACAATCGCAAGATTATAGGTACTGTGGGCCAACTGCAGTTTGAGGTTATTCAATATCGTCTGGAAAACGAATATAATGCCAAGTGCCGTTGGGAGCCCGTGCATTTATACAAAGCCTGCTGGATATCAAGTGATAATCCTGCTGAGCTCGAGGCCTTTAAGAAGCGTAAGTACCAGTATATGGCGAAAGACAAAGAGGGTAGGGATGTGTTCCTGGCTGACTCTGGTTATGTGCTCCAGATGGCCCAGCAAGACTTCGAACATATCCAGTTTCATTTTACCAGTGAGTTTTAAGTGCTAATATAAATAGACATGAGAAAATTATTCATTATCAGCATATTACTTTTAACAACATCTTTGGTTTCCTTCGCTATTCCTGCTAAGCCTGGACAATGGACTACCATCACTTTAGTCGACGGCACAAGTGTACGGGTTCAGGTCGTTGGCGATGAACACGGACACTATTTCCAGGCTGCTGACGGAACAGCCTATCAGATGATGGACGATGGCAGTTTTGTAAGAGCAGACCAGCGTGAGCTGCTGTCAATGGCTCGATTCTGTAAGGCACAGTCCAATGCCCGTCGTGCATCCCGCCTGACTCAGAAAGCTCCAAACCGTGTTGGTGAATTCAATACGCTGATAGGCGAGTTCAAAGGACTTATTATCTTGGTGGATTATACGGATGTGAAATTCAAACCCATCAACACGATAGAGAAGTTCACTGACATCATGAATAAGGATAACTACGTTAGTGATGAAGGTTTTGTGGGTAGCGTGAAAGATTATTTCATTGCTCAGAGCGATAGTCTCTTCACCCTGACATTCGATGTCGTGGGACCCGTTCAACTGGCACACAACATGAAATACTATGGTGAGAACGATTCCTACGGCTATGATAAGCGTCCTGCTGAAATGGTTGTCGAGGGCTGTAAAGCTGTTGACAGTCTGATTAACTTTGCCAACTACGATTGGGATGGCGACGGTGAGGTAGATCAGGTTTATGTCATCTATGCCGGCTATGGCGAAGCAGACAACGCATCAACTAAGAAAAATACTGTTTGGCCTCATGAGTGGTCTCTGTCGGCTGCTGTGGGGCATTCTCTCCACCTCGACGGCGTTACGATTGATACCTATGCTTGTGGCAGCGAGCTGTCTGCCAGCGGTATTATCGATGGCATCGGTACCATCTGTCATGAGTTCTCCCACTGTCTGGGATACCCTGACACCTACGACACCTCAGGTGGTGGCCAGTTTGGCTTGGGGACGTGGGATGTTATGTGCAACGGCTCCTATAATGGCAATGGATTCTGTCCACCTAACTATACAGCTTACGAGAAGATGGTTGTGGGCTGGATTTCGCCAATAGAGCTCACTACCGACACCCTTATCAACAACCTTCTTCCAACATCAAAGGGCGGTAAAGCCTATAAGTTGGTCAACAGTGGCCATAGCGATGAGTATTTTCTTATCGAGAGTCGTCAGCAAGACGGGTGGGACAAGAGTACGCCTGGCAAGGGGCTCATGATATCCTATGTAGATTACGATGAGGACTTATGGTACATGAATTTCGAGAATTCGTTAGGTAACTATGCCGAAGTCAATGGCTATGAGCCTGGTGACCAATACTATGATTACTATAACAGCATCAACAATGACCACCAGCGTCTGACCTTCTTCCGTGCTAACAACAAGGGCAACTCCTATTCTTCGGCAACAGACCTCTATCCCTATCGCAATAACAACAGTCTGACACCCAAGTCGAAGCCTGCTTCCAAGTTGTATCACGAAAATTCTTTGGGTACCATGTTTATGGATCTGTCAGTCGTCGGCATCACACAAAATGATGATGGCACTATGTCTTTCCGAACACTTGCAGAACAGGAAATAAAAGATGCCATCATCACTCAAAATGTACTGCCTACTATCTCTATTGGTATTTACACACTTGACGGTCGTTATGTTGGCACTGACCTCAATGTACTAAAACATGGCATGTATGTGGTCAATGGACGTAAGGTTGTGAAATAATCAGTCACCGATACGTTCAACAATAAAGTCACAGGCTGAGAACCAATTACTGCCCTCACCGTATTTTTGGACGATGTCTCGATCGACGGTGACACCATAGGTGATGTTGTCATTCATTATGTCATCGGATACTGTGATATCTTCCAAATAGATGCGGTTCCAGCCGTAACCCTGTCCGCCGTGGGCCGTAGCCTTATTGATATCGAGTGACAGGACACCCTCGTGGGCGTTGGCCATTCGTGAGAAACGGCTGAGGGCAGAGAACCACACATTGCCACCTCTATCGCCATCGGCAGGAATCTCTTTCTTAACGGTCTTGTCGTTAGCCTTGGCGTAGATAATCATGCCGGAGTGACCGCTCATAGTCTTGTCTGCACGTACCACAGCCGATACCCGATAACGACCGGGACGCAGATTGTCGAGGGTGTTCTCGAAGCGGACGCCACCGCTGTAGTCCTCGCTGTTCATGTGGATATAACCCGTTTGTTCGTCAGCGCTATAGTGCTCGCCACGGCCTGTGAACATATCCAAATGCTTGTATTCCACAGGCTCATGGGTGAGTTTCCAATGGTTGCGGTTGAGATATTCCTGGTCGTTGATGCTCAGACTGTCATTCTCCTCGGTCTTGTTGCGCATCACTTCAATCATCATCTGGGCACCTTTGACCTGCTTCTTCAGGTCGTCAGGCATATTCTTGGCAAGCTCCTTAGTCATATCCAACAGCTCCTCAGCATGACGCCATGATAGTTGGAAGGGATAGCTTTCTACCTCTTTGTTGAGTGTGTGACAGATGGCTTTCTGCTCGGTGGTAGTGGCTGCGCTGCCCATCTCCGTCATGAGCGCCACCTTGGCGTGAAGGGCCTCATAGCTGGTCTTGAGGTTAAACGTCCGAGGGGCTTCATAGAGCTGCTGAGCCATCGTGATGTAATTGTACTGGAATATCTCGGCCAGCGTGTCGGTGTCGAGCGCCTTGGCGCGTTCTGGCTCTTTTTTGCGAATGTCGAACAGCATGTTCTGCGCTACGCTGAGGGCCGTGTTGCTGCGGTCGAGATACTCATCGTCATCGTAGGACTTAATCTGCGGTATTGAATTGAGTTTGGGACAATGGAACTCATACATGAGGCCAGTTGTCGTATAGTACTTGTGCTTATTGTCGATGGGATTATCCTCATCATAGCTATACCACGTGAGCAGATAGGTGGATCGGAATCCGTCGTCGTCCTTGAAAGCAATGATTCGTACGTTAATAGTAGGGTGAAGAGAAAGCGGGAATGTCTCGCCACTTTCGCCATAAGCTATTCTAACGCCAGGGAAGACGGCCTGTTCGTCGCCAGCCACATAACTGTAATAGCTGGAGGCAAAGGGTGACTGCTTGTCGAACTCATCAAGAATGTGACGTATGGGTAGGGTAGGGTCTTCTGGAATATAGCGGAACTCAAAACGGTAGCCATCGAGATAGAGCGGCCCAACGTTTGCCCTGTTTTTTGCAAGCTTCACCGCATGGATTTTGTTCTTAGGAACAAGACCGGCGCCATCGAGAGCCGTAAAGATGATGTTGGCGCTATCCTGGTTGGTGGGAATCCATTTCGACGAGATGCTTTTGGGAAACTTCTTATCGAGCGTTTCGACAAAGACTGTACGCATGGCCTGTGCATGCTTGTTCTGCTGAGCGTGGACAAATAGCGTGCTGAATGGCATCAGCAGGAATGATATGATAAATAACTGACGTTTCATATTGTTTATTTTCATAATTTCAATTCTTTAATTATTATTCTAGAATGTAATGTAATTCGATGTACTGTCGTTCTGCATTTCGTTCATGGCTTGCTCGACCTGTTTGCCAACGATACGATTAACCATTTGTTGCAGGCGGACATCGGCAGCGATGAGTCGTTCAACCTGATCGGCACTGACACTGTCATCCAGACCATCCATCTCGGCCTCCAGGCGAGCGATGCAGTCGGCAAGACTCTCGGCTTCGGTGGCTTTAGGCACTTCTTGAGCTACGACCTTAGGCTGATGATTCTGACGTTTGACAGTCGTGGGCTGAACGGCAGGTTCTGCAGGGTCGTCCTGGGCCACAATCGGTTGCTCTGTGACAGTATTGGGATTGATGACTTCGGGCTTAGGCTGAACGTTTGGGGTAGGGGCCTCCATGTTCTGTGCCGTCATTGGTGCTTGCTCGGTATTTTGACCGAAGTAGAATACTAACAGCAAGGCAATGCTGGCAGCGATGCCGGCCACGAGCCATCTGAAGGCCAATATCTTAGGTTTCTCCCTGACAGCCTTAGGCATTGTGCGAAGCTTGACGTTATCAGTTGTGTTTTTGGGGGCTGAAGCTTCGGAATCGACGTCGATGTCAACCTTGCCGTCATCGAACAGCGCGAACATCTCCTTGTATTCCGTCCATTCGTCGTCAACCTCATGAGTACGGAAGTATTGTGCCAGCGTCTGTTCTTCGGCCACGTTGGTTTCGCCAACCATGAACTTGCTGAGCAACTGTTCTATTTCCTGTTTTTCAATCTGTCTTTTCATTGTTGATTCCTCCTTTTTA
>Ga0310786_10002150_pt1 | contig 30727 bp, 29 predicted proteins | sample AusTroGonzalo_MG_FD_203881 | JGI IMG/M metagenome (GOLD analysis project Ga0310786, IMG submission 203881) | Bovine rumen microbial communities from tropical cattle in Woodstock, Queensland, Australia - Gonzalo_03 (v2) (version 2) | ecosystem: Host-associated > Mammals > Digestive system >...
TCGGCTTCACTACACTAAAAATCAGAAACTTGTCTACGTTTCACTCCGCCTTCGAACAGTCTGATTTTTTACGTTTCGTTCCACCGATTTTCTTAACGCTCACCAGCCAAGGCGGCAATCAAGGTATGCTCACTTCGTGTCGCGAGCTAAAGGTTCGCCAAAGGCGATGAGTAAAAAAACGAAATTCGTCTTCGTGGAATTTCGTTTTTTAGCGTTGCCAACATAAATCTCCACCCACCTTTTCCGCTGTCCCCAAAAGAATAATTATGCCTTCTGTTCTTTGTTACAATAATCTGTGGCGGCGCAATGCATTAAGCCGCTACAATTATCAAATCAAATCTTCAAATTTTTAAATCGTTGAATTTTTAAATTGTTGAATCATTGAATACTGAAAGCCCAGCGAGCGCAACAGTTTAGTCAACGCCTCAAACCAAAAGCAATGGATTGATTATGAGAGGATAAAAAATAAAAAAAAGACAGATTTTTCAATCTGTCTTTTTTGCGGTGTGGAAGGGACTCGAACCCTCGACCCCCGGCGTGACAGGCCGGTATTCTAACCAGCTGAACTACCACACCAGCTGATTGCTGAAAAGCGATGCAAAAGTACTGCTTTTTTTGAATGTGACAATAGATTTTTTGATTTTTTTTGAAAAAAGTTTAGATTGTTGTTGTATTATGTTAGTTATCAAATCGTTGTTTGATAAAAATAATTTGGATTTAACTTTTTTCGTAAAAAATATTCTTCATGCTGCTTAGGTTGAAAATATTGTTTACTTTTGTTTCCGATTTGCTTGTATGTAATGAAAACCAATGTTGTAATATTGATTGCGTCGGCAATAGTCTTGTCGTGCTCTTCCAAGCTTTCGGATGGCACTGATGATGTTTCCAGCAGCAATGGTTTTTCACTGGAAAAGGTTAACGATACTTTGTTCAATCTTGTCCTTGAAACAGATGGCAGCTCCGATGTCTGGAAATTGCCTTACCCGGTATATAGGTTTTGTACTGGCGATATTGATGGCGACAGCGTGATTGATGCCATTGTAGGTGTTGAGAAAACCACCCGTTACGATCCGGTTGTACGCAAGCGTGTTTTCGTGTTCCACAATTTCGAAGGAAAGGTGCGTCCTCTGTGGATGGGGTCGCGGTTGGGACGTCCGGTTGTCGATTTCCGCATCGTGCAGGTTGACGGGGAAACAAGACTTAGGAGCATGGAGGAGGAGCAGAGCGGAAAATTTTTGGTGGCAGAATATCGCTGGAAATCGTTTGGAGTAAAATTTATTAGGTATATTTGCCGTGAATTTGAATTGGAGAATGCTGTAAAGGAATTAGACGATAAATAATACGAGTAATATCTTGTTTTTGCGCATAAAAGTAATAATGAGACGAAATCGAGAAAAGAAAATTGATTGTTGTAAAATGTTAAATATAAGTATGTTATGATAAGAAAATTTAAGACGTTTTCACTGTTGGCATTGGTAGTAGTTGCAGCAATGTCGTTAAATGCCTGCAAGAGTGATGGTGGAGATAAGGCTGACGAAACCACTAAGACCGAGAATGCGGTAAAATCCGATGATCCTAAAACCAATGCACAAAAACTTTCGTTCGACTGCGACTTGCCGACCTATATCTCTGGTTGCCACGTCGATATTGAAAACATGAAGGATAGCGTTGACTTGAACATGGATATTTCCAAGCTCAACCTTTCCGACTTGCGTATTTTGCGTAACATATTTGCTGCTCAGCAGGGATATTGCTTTAAGGATGCTTTCTTGCAGCATATATATTGTGCTACGTCGTGGTATTGGGATATTGCGATAGAGAAGGCTTGGGGCGATCCTGTTGTTGTGAAATATACCCCCGAACAAGATGAGTTTATTGAGAAAATCAAGGTTCGCGAAGAGGAACTGCTGAAGTCTAACTTCAATCCGCTCGAAGGCTATCTGGTTAATTTCAATAATGTTGCGAATATGTATCAGATGCTGGATATAGAAAAGGAGTTCAAGGATTTGATTTCGAAAAACGGTTTTGCTATTATCGAAGGCACCGATGAGCAGCTGTTCCACATTTACGAGAAGAACGACTACTCTGATTTTCCGAGCTTTGTGACAACGGATATGTACCTGCAGTTGTATCACATGTACTTCGATTTCCTGTTGCGCGACCTTGAGCAGACAAAGCTCATGGGCGAACTGAAAAGTTTGGCCACCACCATGCATTCCGAAATGCTGAAGATTGCAAAAAGCACTTCTGATCCAGTAATAAAGGATGCTGCCGAATACAATGCAACTTACTATGCCATAGGTCTTAGCCTGTTGACCGACAACAAGAATTATGAAGTTCCGGACAAATACAAGAAGTATTTTGACATTGAAATCGGAAAAGTAAATGATGGAAGGGATGACTATTCTGAATTCCTTGAATATAAGGCAACAATGTTTGCATATAGTCTGTTCCGTCCGCGTGGCCACTATACTCGCGACGAAGCTTTCAAGCGTTACTTCAAGTCGATGATGTGGTTCCAGTATGTTTCGTTCTGTCTGGATGACGATGTGCAGTTTGGCAGGGCTATTGTCAACGCCGATGTCATCAGGAAGAGTGCCGACTTGCAGAAAAGGTACAATGGTATAGTAGATCCTATTACTTTTATTGTTGGAGTGCCTGACAATGTGTCGGTTATGCAGCTTTCGCAGGAAATGGCAAAGTCGAACCTGACCGCCGAAAAGATTATTGGTAATGCTTCCGAATTTAAGAAGTATCGCTCTGCAATACAGAAGATTGCTGGCCAGCAGAACCGTATTTCTCCCAAGCGGGCAGTGTCGTGTGTTGACAAGATCAACCTTATGCCTCAGAGGTATCTTGCCGATAATGAAATACTTCAGGAACTTGTTGATGTTTCTACCGAGCCTATTACCCAGCGTGCTTTGCCAAAGGGTCTCGATGTGATGGCGGCTTTCGGCAGCGACGATGCATACAAGATTCTTATTGATGAATATCAGGAAGATAAGAAATGGCCCGACTATGTGCCCAAATTCAATGCTGTTAAGAAGACCATGAAGGATGTAGACTGGGATGCCAGTATGTATAACAAGTGGATGCAGTCGCTCAACTCTTTGATGGATAAGGATTCGCGTCATCCGTACTTCATGAAGACCTACCAGTGGGCAAAGAAAAACATCAATGCTGCGCTTGCTTCGTGGAGCGAACTCAAGCACGACTGCATCCTGTATGGCGAGCAGCCAATGGGAGCAGAGTGCGGTGGCGGTGACGAATTGCCAGAGCCTGTGGTTGTAGGATATGTTGAGCCAAATCTGGCTTATTGGAACAAGGCTATCGAATTGCTTGATATGACCGAGAGTGTATTGAAAACCAATGGTATGCTTACCGAGAAGGCAAAGAGCATTACAGAAAGCATGCGCGAAAAGGCTAAGTTCCTGAAGTCGGTGAGCGAGAAGGAGCTGGCTGGCAAGAAGTTGGACGAAGCCGAGTACAAGCAGATTGAATACATTGGTAGCAGCTACGAGTGGCTCACTCTTGACATGCTAACCGCTGGTTCAGAAAATAAAATTTATGACTGGTACGAAATACAGGGTGCCGATCGCAAGGTTGCTGTTGTAGCCGACGTCTATACAGCCAATTCGGGCAACAACCCCGACAAGTCGATAATGTATGTCGCTACAGGAAATGTAAATACGATTTATGTTATCGTAGAGATTGAAGGAAAACTTTGGCTGACACGTGGTGCTGTATTGTCCTACAGGGAATTTGATGTTCCGTTAGGCAATCCAAGATTGACGGATGAGGAGTGGCAGGATATGCTGGAGAAGACTCCGGGTTATGGCGTTCCTGAATGGATAAAGGAACTTTTTGCTCCAGGAAAATTGCCAAAGGACAATGAGATAATATTCTACAGTTCCGGTTGCTAATGGAATTTGTTTGCAAACATAATGGCAAGGAAGGCATAAGGCATTATGCATTCCTTTGTATTTTGCTGTTTGTTTGCTTGTTTTGTATTTTTAGCTGTAGTAATACTTCAAATAAAGAAGTCGCTTGTTTTGCTCCAAAATGTGATACTCTGCGCATTGCTTTCACCGGTGATATACTTCTCGACAGGGGTGTTCGCAAATATATTGAAAGACACGATGTAGATTCGCTTTTTATGCCAGAAATAGATTCGGTATTTGCTGCTAACGATTTTGTCATTGGCAACCTTGAATGTCCAGCAACAAGCATAGTGTCGCCAATAAACAAACACTTTATATTTCGTGGTGAACCTGATTGGTTACAAGCTTTGTACGTTCATGGATTTACGCATTTGAACATGGCCAACAACCATTCTATGGATCAGGGCAGGCAGGGGCTTGCCGATACCGAAAAGCAGATTAGAAATCATGGGATGATACCATTAGGCTATGGAACTACGATTGCAGAATCCGTTAAGCCTATGCTGATTTCAGAATGTCCGCGTAAGGTTTATCTTATAACATCCTTGCGTGTGCCATCCGAGAATTGGACCTATCTCGACAGCGTTCCATGTGTGTCGGAAAGCGATTTTTCTACCATCGAAGCACAGATTGATAGCTTAAAGCGTATTGATCCAAAGTGTTTTGTGATAGTAATGCTACACTGGGGCGTTGAGCATGTTGAAGTGCCGTCGTCGTATCAGGTGCGTGATGCACATAGACTTGTGCAGGCAGGTGCCGACTGCATTGTGGGGCATCATCCGCATTGTTTGCAGACAGTGGAGACTTACAAGGGTGTGCCAATCTATTACAGCATAGGCAATTTCATCTTCGACCAGAAGAAGCCGATCAATACTCGCACAGCAATTCTCACTGCTGAAATTACTGCCGATACTGCATATTTTGCCTTGTTGCCAGCCGAAATAGATAATTGTGTACCAAGGTTGATTATTAATGCAGAAACAGGAGTTAGTCGTATAAAATAGAGCTAGTTAAGCTATTGAATTTTCTTCATTTTTTCAAATCTTTAATCCCTTTGGATTTTTAAATCAAAAAACATTTATATTTGCATCTTAAAATTTCGTTGCAATGAAGAAATTGTTTTTATTAGCGGCTTTTCTGTTTATTGCCTTTGCTTCGTTTTCACAAAGTGCTGAGGATGAGGGTTATATAATTGGTTTTGATAAGTCCGACAGCGTGTATATGGATTTCAAGGTCGAAAGGCCAGAATTTAACGATTGGCACAAGATTGGGACTATTCTTAATGAACTTTACGGATTGGAACCCAAAGAATTGAGCGATGCTACCGTTATATGCGACAAGAAGTTCAAGGTGTATGAAGGCTGGAAGAATGTTTCGGAAATAGATCTTGCCAATCCCCAATCGACAATTGCAGGTGGCAAGGACAAATACATTGTTCAGGTGAGATACCGCAAGGGTGGCAGCGAGGATTTTCCTGACCAGTCGTCGTCTACAACTTCAAATGTGATTCTGATTAATGTTCAGACGGCTAAGGATGGTGTAGGGGAAAAGATTGTTACTGTTTGCTATCCGTCGTCAAAGTACGAATATGAAGTTGCTGGAGACCTTTCGTCACAGAGAATTTTCAACTTGTCAATCCATGAGTATCCTATATTTGTTAACACCTACGGTATTCCACGTGGATTTGATGCTGCTAAAAATTTGCACAAGCTTGACATTCATTGGGATGCACTGTATATGAATAAGGCCATTTACAATTATTTTGACAAGAAGGGTGCTTCTATAACTCCGCAGGAAAAGGTGTTGTTTTTGAAGTCGGCATATAATATTGGACGTTGCTATTTCCTTGATGGCGTTTATCATAGGGCATTGCCTTATCTGGCATTCGTGTCAAGGAATTCCAGTGGCGAAAACTTCCAGATGACCTGCAAGATAAAGCTTGCTGAATGCCTCGATAAGCTGAATATGGAGAATTCGGATGTTTATGACGATATTATACTTGACCATAAGAATAATCCAAAGAAAGATCCAAAAGATTTGGATTGTGTTATAAAGGCTTGTATTGCTCGCGGTGAGATCTACGCAATGCAAAAAAAGGTTGATAAGGCAAAGGAGTGTTATCAGATGGCTACGTCAATCGATACGGCGAAGCGTTATGCAGCCAAAATTTCCGATTGTATGGAAAGCTTGAACAAAATGTCGAACTAAAAAGATGGGAACAATGAAAAGATTAATTATAATATTCTGTTTGTCAGTATTTTGCTTTTCTGCAAACGCACAGCAATATGATGCTGTTGACAAGTATTGGCTGCCTCAGGAATGTTCGTTCAATATGCAGGATGAATCGTTGAGATTTGCTGCCAACAGTGCAAAGAATGTAACTTTGGGAGAGGTGTTTAACGCGGTTTTCAAAGGTAAGAACTTGGAACTTACAAAGATGTCGCTTCTCAGCAGGTCAAAGGTTACTACTGTGGAAGTTGCCGACGAAATTCGCAACTATGATATTTTGTCGCCTGTAAAAATTGTTTCGGGTGGCGATATTCGTTTCGATATGGCTGATTATATGATTGTTGTAGAAGGAAATGTGGCTGGAAAACCTTTCGGAGACATATTGATTTATATATGCAATGCTTCTGGTGCGGCTGGAAAGTCCATGTACAGGAACGTTACGATAATGTCTGACATGATTCAGTCGGATGTATATTCAACAACGAATTTCCTTGTAGCATACGACTATCAGAGCAGGGCAGAAGCCGAGAAGAAATTCAAGGAGGTATGTGCTCCGATGCTAGCAAAGCAGAACGAATCTACTGAGGGCTTCAGCGAACAGGAATATGCAATTCTCGAAAACCGTAATGCAAAACTTCTTTATAATCAAGGACAAAACTTTACCGAGTTCGACCAGAATCGTGATGCCATTGCTGCTTTTGGTGGTGCTTACAGGCGTTTGTGTGCCGAACTTAAGACTAAAGGTTACAACGACGTGGAAAAGAAGCGTTTTGCGATGATGCTTGCTTCCGAAATTGCCAAGAACTACATTAAGATAGGTAAGCCTGAACAGGCTTCTGCATATTTGTACCATGCTCAGTCGATAGGACGCGAACTTAATGAGTACAAGTATGCTATAGATTATGTGAAGTCGCTTAACGCTTACGAAAGAGGCGTTTATGCATCTAAGCTTGCTGCCGAAATGAAGTCGAAGGGCTTGGATGTGAGCGATGCTGCTACATACAAGACTATAAATGGAATAAAGTAGGGATTGAAGTATTTATCCCGTAAATGGAAAACATAGGTTCTCTATTCGACAGTATTTCTCATCGTTATGACAGATTTAACCATGTGGCTTCAATGGGAATTGACCGCATTTGGAGACGTAGTGCTGTACGCTCGTTGCCGCAGTGCGGTATAGTCCTCGATGTGGCTACAGGAACTGCCGACTTGTGCATAGAGCTTGCCAAACGGAAGAAGGCTAACAGAATCGTCGGGATTGACATTTCGGAAGGAATGTTGGAAGTCGGTCGCGAAAAGATAATACGAAAAGGCTTTTCCGGTATGGTTGAGCTGGCTGTAGCTGATTGTGCAAGTTTGCCTTTTGCCGATAATTCTTTTGATGCTGTTACTTGTGGTTATGGGGTACGCAATTTCGCTGACTTAGACAAAGGTCTGGCCGAAATGTATCGTGTGCTTAGACCGGGAGGGCAGCTGAGGATTCTAGAGTTTACATATCCGGAAAATAGATTCGTGAGATATTTCTACGATTTCTATTTCACTCGCATTGTGCCTCGGATAGGACGACGTATTACTGATAACGGTGATGCTTTTGTGTATTTTATGAAAAGCGTGAAGGCATTTGCAAAAGGTCGTGATTTTACTGCAATCCTTGAAAAATCAGGCTTCTCGGATACAGATTTTACACCGCAGACATTTGGAATTTCAACATTATATAAAGGATGCAAAAGATAAAGCTTTGGTTTGGCGTTTGTCGCCCGTATTCGTTGTTTGTGTCGGCAAGTCCGGTTATTGCTGCATTTCTTGTGCTTGGTTGCATAAAGGATATGCTTACGGCTATTGCTACATTGTTGTGTGCGATGTCGTTACAAGTGTTTTCGAACCTCGTTAACGACTACTACGATTTTGTTAGGGGCTGCGACAAGCCCGGTAGGTCTGGTCCACAACGTCCGCTTGCCGAAGGTATTGTCAGTCAGCGGCAAATGCGAAATGCCTGCATGGTGGCACTGGTTGTATCTTTGTTGCTTGGTGCGTTTCTCGTATGGAAGGGCGGATGGACGATAGTCATTGTCGGTGTGCTTGCCGTATTGTTTGCTTGGCTATATACAGCAACGCGTTTTTCTCTTGCTTATCTCGGAGTTGCCGACATAGTATGTTTTCTGTTTTATGGTCCGGTAGCATCTGCAGGTACAGCATATTTGCAGACGGGAAATTTTGTGTACGATGCTTTGTGGGTAGGTTGTGCTTGTGGATGTATAGCCGTATGCGTGTTGGCTTCAAACAATATACGTGACATAGACGATGACAGGGCTGTTGGAAAACGAACTTTCCCTGTGCGTTTCGGAAGTATTTTGGCTCTTGTTGGAGTTGCGACTATGCTATTGGCTTCCGTCGTTTTTGCAGTGCTTGGGTTCAACTCATGGTGGATGTCTTTGCTTTTGGTTCCAGATGTTTTTTTGTTTGTCGGACTTGTGCGTGCAAAAGGCAAACAATATAACAAATGTTTGTTCAGGTTCGTTTTGCTCGACGCTTTGTACGTTGCAGTTGCTGATGTTGTAATTGTATTGTCTTGATTATTCAATCGTTGAATAATCAAGATGGTAAAAAAATATCTTTGGCAGGTATTTCTTATAAAAAATATTTTGCTTACTTTTGTGTGCCAAAAAAAACAGAAAATGCGGCTATATACAGAACAAGTAGTTAAGCAGTACGGAAAGCGAACCGTAGTAAAAGGAGTAGATGTTGAAGTGAATCAAGGAGAAATAGTCGGTTTGCTCGGACCTAATGGTGCAGGGAAAACGACGACTTTCTATATGATTGTTGGCTTGATCAGACCCAATAGCGGACGCATCTTTCTAGATGAAAAGGATATAACTAAACTGCCAATTTACCGTCGGGCTCGTTTGGGAATAGGTTATCTGGCTCAGGAAGAGTCTGTATTTCAGAAACTTTCGGTAGAAAATAACATCAGGTCTATATTGGAGTTCCGAAGAGGCCTTGGTCGCAAGGCTCGCAACGAAATTACCGAACAGCTGTTGGAAGAATTCAGTCTCAAGCATATACGCAAGAGCAAGGGCTTCCAGTTGTCAGGTGGCGAGCGTAGGCGTACCGAAATTGCTCGCGCATTGGCAATAGATCCTAAATTCATACTTCTTGACGAACCTTTTGCCGGCGTTGACCCTATTGCTGTAGATGATATACAGACAATTGTTATGCACTTGAAAAACAGGAATATCGGTGTGCTGATAACCGACCATAATGTTCACGAGACTTTGGCTATTACCGACCGTGCATATTTGCTTTTCGAGGGAGGAATCCTGAAGAGCGGTACAGCGGAGGATTTAAGCAACGATCCGCAGGTAAGGAAGGTATATTTGGGTGCTAACTTTGAATTGAGAAAATAAATGGATTTACGATTTACGAAGTACGATTTACGATTTTCTGATCCTTCCCTTCGATAGGCTCAGGGGGCGGATTTTTTCGAATCTTTAAATTTTCAAATCATCGAATTTTCAAATTGTTGAACCTTGAACCTTAAACCTGAAACTAGAAACATAGAAACGGGCGTAGCCCATAGAAACTTGAAACATAAAAAACTATTTGGTATATGTATAAAATTTTAAGAAAAGTTGATATTACAGACGACATGGTGTTGTTTGACGTGTTGGCACCAAGAATTGCAGAATCGGCATTGCCCGGTCAGTTCCTAATTGTTAAGATGGACGAAAAGGGAGAACGAATACCCTTGACAGTCAGCGATAACGATGCAAAGGCAGGAACCGTTACAATTGTGTTCAAGGTGGTTGGCAAATCAACAAGGCAGATGGCAACCTATAATGTTGGCGATAGCTTCTGCGATGTTGTCGGTCCACTCGGTCGTCCGTCGGAACTTGTGCATATACCGAAGGATAAACTAAAGGATTACAAGGTTGCATTTATTGGTGGTGGCGTAGGTATTGCACCAATTTTCCCGCAGGTGAAATGGATGCATGAACAAGGCGTTGACTGCGATGTGATTATTGGCGCAAAAACAGAGTCGTTGCTTATATATGTTGACGAATTGAAGTCGATGGCTGGTAACCTGTATTGTGTTACAGAAGATGGAACTACAGAACATAAGGGACTTGTAACCGATATGTTGAGGAAACTTGTCGAGTCTGGTCGCAAGTACGACGAAGTGGTTTCGATTGGCCCTATGATTATGATGAAGTTCGTATCGAAGCTTTGTACTGAACTTGGCATAAAGTGTACGGTCAGCCTCAATTCGCTTATGGTCGATGGTACAGGTATGTGCGGTGCTTGCCGTGTTTCGGTTGGCGGAAAGACCAAGTTCACCTGCGTCGATGGTCCTGAATTCGATGCCTCGTTGGTTGATTTTGAGGAAGCTATGAAGCGTCAGGCAATGTACAACAATGTGGAGGGACACAAGCAGCTTGAAGACGAAGAAAAGGCAGAAGGTCACAAGTGCCATATCGGTGGTGTGATTGACGAGCCGCGCGATGCCAGCAAGCGGGTTCCTGTCCGCGAACAGGATGCAAAGGTTCGTGCAACCAATTTCGACGAGGTTTGTCTTGGCTACAATGCCGAGGAAGCTATGCAGGAGGCTCAGCGTTGCCGCAGGTGCAAGAAGCCGATGTGCGTTTCTGGTTGCCCTGTTTCGATTAAGATTCCGGATTTCATAGGAAAGGTTGCCGAAGGCGATTTCGCAGAGGCAGCAAGGATAATCAACGAGGATTCGGCATTGCCAGCTGTCTGTGGTCGCGTTTGTCCGCAGGAAACCCAGTGCGAGGGCAAGTGTATTCTCGGAATAAAGGGCGAACCTATTGCAATTGGTAAACTTGAAAGGTTTGTCGGTGACTGGGCACGTGAAAACAACTTTGACTTTGGCGTAAAGGTAGAAAAGAATGGACATAAGGTTGCTATTATCGGTAGCGGACCATCGGGGCTTACATGTGCAAAGGAACTTCTGACTATGGGCTACGAAGTTACTATTTTCGAGGCATTGCACGAATATGGCGGTGTACTCGTTTATGGTATTCCATCGTTCCGTTTGCCAAAGCATACCGTTGTAAAGCATGAAGTTGACAATCTACTGAAACTTGGCGCTAAATTCGAGAAGAATGTTATAATAGGTCGCTCTGTTTCTATTGATGACCTTATGGATAAGGAGCATTTCGATGCTGTTTTCATTGGCTCTGGTGCGGGATTGCCAAACTTCATGAATATTCCTGGTGAAAATCTTTGTGGTGTGGTTTCTGCAAACGAATTCCTGACGCGCAACAACCTGCTTTTTGCATACAAGGAAGGCTACGAAACTCCTAATTACGTAGGAAAGAAAGTTGTGGTTGTTGGTGGCGGAAACGTTGCAATGGATGCTGCTCGTACAGCCTTGAGGCTTGGTGCCGAAGTGCATGTTGTTTATCGTCGTTCCGAAGAAGAATTGCCAGCAAGGGCAGAAGAGGTGCATCATGCAAAAGAAGAAGGCATTTTGTTTGATTTGCTATGTAATCCGGTCGAGATCCTTGGAGATGACAATGCATGGGTTAAATCAATAAAGTGTGTACGTATGCAGCTTGGTGAACCTGATGATTCTGGCAGACGCCGTCCTGTTGTAATTCCTGATTCAGAGTTTATTATAGATGCCGACATGGTGATAATGTCAATTGGAACATCACCTAATCCTCTTATTTCGTCAACTACACCCGGACTAGATATAAACCGTTGGAACTGCATCATGGCCGACGACAATGGTGCAACCTCGCGCAAGGGCGTTTTCGCTGGTGGTGATGCAGTAAGCGGAGCAGCTACAGTCATCCTTGCAATGGGCGCAGGAAAGACCGCGGCAAAAGCTATTGACGACTATGTAAAGGGAATTGACAAGTAATGGTATAATAATAGTTGAATCATCAAATTATCAAATCGTCAAATTCTCAAATCTTTTAACCCTCTAAATTCTCTTAACCAGAAATTATAACCCAGAAGTGTTTTGATTTCAATGTATTTACACTTTGTGGAAAAGAATAGACATGAATAATAAAGTCAGAGAAATTCCTATAGAAGAATTTTTCCGTAATTCGGAAAAGTCGTCGTTTGACATTTCACCGGATGGGAAGCACATTTCGTTTATGGCTCCATACAAGTCAAGAATGAATATTTTCGTCAGTGGTGTTGATTTGTCAGAGCCAAGGCAGGTAACGTTTGAGGAAGAACGCGATGTTGCCGGTTATATGTGGGCAAATAACAGCCGAATCCTATTTATGAAGGACGATGGCGGTGACGAAAACTTTCAATTGTATGGGGTGGAGGCTGATGGCTCCGACATGCGTCCGTATACCAAGATGAAAGGTGTTCGTACTCATATCCTTGACGATTTGGAGGAAATTGACGATGAGATATTGATAGAGACCAATCAGCGTAATCCGGAAATTTTCGATCCGTACAGGCTAAATCTCAAGACTGGAGAAATGACTATGCTTGCCGAAAATCCCGGCAACATTCAGGCGTGGATGACAGATCATGACGGCAAGTTGAGGATTGCGTATTCAATAGTTGACGGTGTGAATCAGGAAATGCTTTACCGTGATACTGAGGATGAAGATTTCCGTCCTGTAATTAGGACTTCGTTTCGCGAAGATGTTTCGGCGATAGTGTTTACAGCCGACAATAAAAACGTTTACGCTATAACAAACCTTGGACGCGACAAGTCTGCGCTGGTGCTTATGAATCCGGCTACAGCAGAGGAACTTGAGGAGATATTTACCAACGACCGCTATGATATTTCAGGCGTTGGATGGTCAAATTTCCGCAAAAAGCTGACCTCGGTTTCTTATTCAGGCCATAAGGATACAGTCCGTCATTTCTTTGATGCTGAGGCGGAACGGATAAACAAAAGGCTTACAGAAGCTTTCCCAAACCATAAGTTCGGAACTGCAGCAACCGACAAGACCGAGGACATGAGGATAATTTATGTCGGCAACGACCGAACTCGCGGAGCTTATTATCTATATGATGTCAAAGCCGACAAAATCAGCAAGATTGCAGATTTGTCACCTTGGCTGAAAGAAGAGGAGTTGTCATCGATGATTCCTGTAGTATATACCTCGCGCGATGGTTTGCAAATTGAGGCATACCTTACTTTGCCCAATGGATATACTTTGGAAACCGCGAAAAATTTACCTACTGTAGTTATACCTCATGGCGGACCATGGGCTCGCGACTATTGGGGCTACGATTCTGAAGTCCAGTTCCTTGCAAACAGAGGTTATGCAGTGTTCCAGATGAATTTCCGTGGTTCCACAGGTTTCGGACGCAAGTTTAAGGAATTGTCGTACAAGCAGTGGGGGCAGACCATGCAGGATGACATCACAGATGGTGTTATGTGGCTGATTGACAATGGATATTCTGATTCGAAGAGAATTGCAATATATGGTGGCAGCTATGGAGGATACGCTACCTTGCAGGCCTTGGTTAAAACTCCTGAACTTTTTGCATGCGGTGTCGACTATGTTGGCGTTTCAAATCTGTTTACATTTTTGAATACTATTCCACCTTACTGGAAACCGATGCTGGAAATGATGTACGAGCAAGTTGGCAATCCCGAAACTGACAAGAAAATGCTTTCAGAAAATTCTCCGGCGTTGAATGCCGACAAGATTGTTCGTCCGTTGTTTATTGCACAGGGAGCCAATGACCCGCGTGTGAACAAGGCCGAGTCTGATCAAATGGTGGAAGCATTGCGAATGCGTGGCGTTGAAGTTGACTATATGGTAAAGGATAATGAAGGACATGGTTTCCACAACGAAGAAAATCGCTTTGAATTTTACCACGCAATGGAAGATTTCTTGTCCAAATATATGTGTAAATAGAAATTTTTCCTTGTTGTATTGTTACGCATTCGTCTTTTGAATTATGCATTTGTCTAAAAGTTTTTTTGCGTAACAAAAAAAGTTGTATATTTGCACCGCATTTGCCCAAGTGGCGGAATTGGTAGACGCGCTGGTTTCAGGGACCAGTGTTCGCAAGGACGTGCAGGTTCGAGCCCTGTCTCGGGCACAAAAAAACGGAATCATTGATCCCGTTTTTTTATGCCTATATATCAATGGTTGTCATTTTTTATTGCTTTTGTATTATTCTGTTTCACTGGATCGGTTTTCCTATATTGCCTAATTACAAGTGCGATTCCGAATATTACAAAAGGTATGCTGAGCAGTTGTCCCATTGTGATAGGTGAGTTCCAAATGAATTCGGCTTGTTCGGTCTTGGTATATTCGATAAGGAAGCGGAATCCGAAAAGCACGATTAGGAACCATCCGAGGAAAGTGCCGTGCTTCCAGTTCTTTGCAAATTTGCCGTAGATCCAGAAAAACGCAAAGAACATTGCAATATAGAAGAATGCTTCGTAGAGCTGTGTAGGGTGACGGGCAATCATATAATTTGACAGGCAATCGACACCGAGCTCAGGACATGCTCCCTTGGAGGCAATGTAGGCATTGTTTAGATCGTCGAAGTTGCGCATGAATTTTACTCCCCATGGCAGAGTGGTTGGTACACCGAGAATTTCGCTGTTGATGAAATTTCCTATGCGGACAAATGCGCCAGCAAGCGGAACAACAACTACAACCTTGTCTAGTGATTCAAAGTATGGCATTTTTGCTCGACGCGAATACAACCATATAGCCAGCAATATACCGATTGCACCTCCGTGGCTGGCAAGACCTCCTTCCCAGACTTTTAGTATTTCGACAGGATTGGCAAGGTAGTAGCCTGGATTGTAGAATAGGCAATGCCCCAGTCTTAGTCCGATGACACATCCTAGAATTATGTATATTGCAAATTTGTCTGTTTGCTTCTGTGCGTAGCCTTCCTTTTTCATGATTTCGCTGAGTGTCAGGTAGCCAAGCAAAAAACCGACTGCCAGCAGCAAACCATACCATCTTACTCCGTGTTCGCCGATTGAAAACATCACTGGGTCGGCATCCCATACAAAATATAGCAAGTTCATGTGTTATAATTTAATGCCACAAAGGTAAATAAAAATCCATTTGTTTCTTTCTTGTTTTTTGTTTCTTGTGTGCAATGGTTTGGATTTGTTGTTACGCAAGGCCTTAGCTGTATTATTAGAAATTGTTTTAATTTTATTTAGTCCTTATGCGTAAGTTAAAAATGAGTGTTAATTTTGTGCCATATTTTATGATACAATGCAAGGCAAGACAATAATTGGATTTGAACTGAAACGTCCCTTGGGCGAAGGCGGTATGGCCGAGGTGTGGTATGCCGAGAACGAGATAGGCAAGCCGGCAGCAGTAAAGATATTGAACAAGGATTTGTCACATAACGACCAGATTGTAGAGAGGTTTAAGAATGAAGCCAAGATAATGGTAAAGCTCGACCATCCTAATATTCGGCAGGTGTATGGATATGGAGAACTCGATGGACGGCATGCTATTGTACAGGAGTATATAGATGGCGATGACCTAAAGGCTCTGCTAAATTCTGGACGCAGGTTTACCGATGCAGAAATTGAAAAATGGTGGAACCAGATGGTCGATGCTCTCAACTATACGCATTCTATGGGCATTGTTCATCGCGACATCAAGCCTTCCAATATATTTATCGACCGCAGAGGGAATGTGCGGCTGCTAGATTTCGGCATAGCCAAGATAAAGGAGGGCTTTTCTATGACACAGACAGGAGCTATGATGGGGACATTAATGTACATGAGTTCCGAGCAAGTGCGCGACAGCAAGCATATTGATTACCGTACTGACGTGTATTCGTTGGCGGTAACATTTGTGCATCTGCTTACAGGTAGGGCTCCGTACGACACAAATTATTCAGATGACTATACAATACGCAAGGGCATAGTTGAGCTGTCACTTGATATGACTGGCGTTCCTGATAGTTGGCAACAGTTCCTTGAACCCTACTTAGCCAAGAATCCGCAGCAGAGGCCAGTATTGATGGAGTTCAATGGTAAATCTGCACCAGAGCCAAATGCAAAAACAATTGTAGGTGCGAACTATCTAAGTGAAGAAACTATTATAGAAGGAAGTGTGTGGGTGGACCTTGGTCTTCCAAGTGGCACATTGTGGAAGGACAAGAATGAAAGTGGCTTCTACGATTACGATGCTGCCGTTCGCTCTTTTGGCCGCAAATTGCCCACCAAGGAGCAGTTTGAGGAATTAAAGGAATCATGCCAGTGGACATGGACGGGAAATGGCTACAATGTTGTTGGTCCAAGTGGAAAATCCATATTTCTGCACGCTGAGGGTCGTCGCAATTGCTATGGAAGTGAGGACTATGTTGGCTCTGATGGCGGCTATTGGTCGTCCACACCCGATGACTCTAACTACGCATGGTATTTCCGCTTCAATTCTGGCGAAGTGAGTATGCGATACTATGATCGGTGCGATGGGCGTTCCGTGCGTCTCGTCCGAGATTAAACGATTACGCATGCCAAAGCGAGCTTTTATCTTACCATTTGTATTTCAATAAACATTTTTTTTGTCACACAAATTTAATCTGATTATGATAGGCGAGGAAATAGGCGGATTCATTCTGAAGTATAAGCTAGGCGAAGGCGGCATGGCCGAAGTATGGTATGCCGAGAACAAGATAGGGAAGAGGGCTGCGGTAAAACTATTGCTGTCAAAGTTCTGCCAAGATGATGCTATTGTGGCACGCTTCCAAAATGAAGCTAAAGTGATGGTACAGCTCGACCATCCTAACATCAGACAGGTAAACGACTATGGTACGATTGATGGCCGGCCTGCTATCATTATGGAATATCTTGAAGGTGATGATTTGAAAGCCTTGATGAAAGACGGCAGACGTTTTACTGATGATGAATTGCGAAAGTGGTGGAACCAGATGGTCGATGCTCTCAACTATACCCATTCTATGGGGATTGTTCATCGCGACATCAAGCCTTCCAATATATTTATCGACCGCAGGGGGAATGTGCGGCTGCTGGATTTTGGCATTGCCAAGATAAAAGAGGGTTTTTCTATGACCCAGACAGGAGCCATGATGGGGACATTAATGTACATGAGCCCCGAGCAAGTGCGCGACAGCAAGCATATTGATTACCGTACTGACGTGTATTCGTTGGCGGTTACGTTTGTGCATCTGCTTACAGGTAGGGCTCCATACGACACAAATACTTCAGATGACTATACAATACGCAAGGGCATAGTTGAGCTGCCTCTTGACATGACTGGCGTTCCTGCCAGTTGGCGTCAGTTCCTTGAGCCATACCTTGCCAAGGATCCCCAGCAGCGTCCTGCTCTTGTGCAGTTCGGCGGACAGCAGGCAACGGTTGCAGCCGAGCCTGTAGTGGAAAAAACTGTACACAACAGCAGCGAGGAAACTTTTGTAGCAGATGCAAAGCCAAGTACTGTGACTAGTCCTGCACCAAAGCCAGCAAAAGACAGAAAAAACCGCAAGGGACTGTGGATAGGAGTAGGTGTTATTGCCGTAATAGGAATAATTGTAGCAATATTTTTCCTTACAAACGGAAAAGGTTCGCACAATGATAATGATTATGTTGATTTAGGTTCGCCAAGCGGAACCAAGCCGTCCGCAGAAGCAAGCATATTATCTACAGATTATGTTGATTTAGGTCTTCCGAGCGGCACTTTGTGGAAAGATAAAAACGAAAGTGGTCTTTACGACTATGATGCCGCAGTTAAGGAATTCGGAAGCAAGTTGCCCACCTATGAACAGTTGGAGGAACTAAAAAATTTGTGCCAGTGGACGTGGATAGGAGATGGCTACAAGGTAACAGGACCTAATGGCAATTTTATTGTTCTGCCCGCTGCGGGCTTCCGCCGTTGCGATGGAGATGATGTGCACGGCGTTGGCTACTACGGCAACTATTGGTCGTCCACGCCCTATGGTTCAGGCAGCGCGTGGCGCCTCAACTTCCTTTCCGGCACGGTGAGCATGAGCGGCAACCTTCGGTGCAGCGGGCTATCCGTGCGCCTCGTCCAAGATTTAGGTTCGCACAATGATAATGATTATGTTGATTTAGGTTCGCCAAGCGGAACCAAGCCGTCCGCAGAAGCAAGCATATTATCTACAGATTATGTTGATTTAGGTCTTCCGAGCGGCACTTTGTGGAAAAATGAAAACGAAAGTGGTCTTTACGACTATGATGCCGCAGTTAAGGAATTCGGAAGCAAGTTGCCCACCAAGGAACAGTTGGAGGAACTAAAAAATTCGTGCCAGTGGACGTGGACAGGAGATGGCTACAAGGTAACTGGACCTAATGGCAATTTTATTGTTCTGCCCGCTGCGGGCTGGCGCGGTTGCAATGGGGATGTGTTCGACGTTGGCTCCGGCGGCGCCTATTGGTCGTCCACACCCTATGGTTCGGACAACGCGTGGTACCTCGACCTCAGTTCCAGAGAAGTGGGCATGTACAACTTCTATCGGTGCTTCGGGTTTTCCGTGCGCCTCGTCCAAGATTAAACGATTGCGCATGCAAAAGCGCAATCGCAGGACATTCGGGACATTGGAGGCTGATCGGGCTTTGCCCGGCAGCCGCATAAAAGAAAGCCGCGAAGCGGAACGGATTTTTTGAAAATCAGAAGGAGTGTGTTGTCAGGAATGTTGTATGCTACATGTCAGGCATGGCACAGAGTAAAAAACCTACTACGGGCTTCGCCTAGCTCTTTCCAAGTAACTATGAAGATAACTGGTTGAAATCTAAGTTGCTATCTCAAAACCTTAAATTATTACATTCTCCTGTTTGCCTTGCAGATACGAATCTAAATTAGATTTCACAATTACAAATCTTTTCTGCATGGCTTCCTTCGAGGCATAGCCTACATGCGGAAGCAATATGGTGTTGGGAGCGGAGAGGAGAGGATGATTCTCTGGCAGTGGTGGTTCGGTTTCGTAAACATCGATTCCTGCGCCTGCAATCTTTCCGGCCTTCAGCAGTTCGGCAAGTGCGGCATTGTCCATTACTGGACCGCGAGCGGTGTTGATGATGATTGCCGTACTTTTCATCTTCGAGAGCAAATCTTTGCTAATCAAACCTTTGGTTTGCGGATTTGCTGGGATGTGCAAACTTATGATGTCGCATTTTGCAAAAAGTTCATCCAGTGTGGTATAGGTTATGCCCTCAATGTCCTTCTTGGTTCTGCTGTATGCCATTATTTTGCAACCGAAAGCCATGAAAATGCGAGCCGTAGCAAGTCCGATAGCTCCAGTGCCGACAATGCCGACAGTCTTTCCGCAGAGTTCGGTGCCGAGATAGTTGTTGCGGTTGCTGAGTTTGCGCGTGTTGCCGTCCATCTGGCTGAAGTTGCGCATCAGTGCAACTGCAAGACCTACAGCAAGTTCAGAAACAGCTTCGGTGGAATATCCTGCAGCATTGCTTACCTTTATGCCATGTTTCTTGCAACATTCTATGTCGACATGGTCGGTGCCGGTGAACGCTACGTTCAGATATTTCAGGTTCGGACATGATTCTATTGCTCTTGCTGTGAGCTTTATGTTGCTGATGTTCACTATTTCGGCATCCTTCATGCGTGATATAAGCTCGTCTTCGCCTTTGGGTATGTCGGTGTAGTATGTATATTGGTGTCCAAGACTTTCAAATTCACGCTTTGCTTCTTCGAGTTCTTGCTTCGAAACACCGAGAGATTCAACTTGTACTATCTTCATTTTTACTTCAACTTTTGTATTTCTTCATCAATCTTCGACATGGCTTCCACTGCACCCATTTCCAGGTAGATGTCGGTTATTCTGCCTGTGTATGCCGAATGTTGCGGATTTACCTCGATGATTTTTGCTCCATGCTGCTTGGCTACATGCGGAAGATATGCGGCTGGCTGCACTTCGCCGGTAGTTCCTATTACGAGCATCACATCGCATTTTCCAGCAAGGTCGAACGACTCGGTGTAGGCGTCTTCGGGAATTCCTTCACCGAAGAATATGAATCCGGGTTTCAGTTTTCCGCCACATTCGCAGCGCGGCACTTCGTTGGTGAGTTTTAGCGATGCCGTCGGGTATTTCTTGCCGCACTTTAGGCAAACGAAATGACCTTTACCACCATGAAACTCAATTACATGCTTGCTTCCTGCCGCCTGATGCAGCGAGTCGATGTTCTGTGTGATGACAGCCTTTACCATGCCTTCGTTTTCCCATTTTGCAAGCGTGGTGTGAGCCTTGTTGGGCTGTGCTTCCTTGAAAAATTTGTAGAAAACCTTGTTGACTACAGGCCAGGCTTCTTCGGTACGGTGGATGTAGGTGTTGAGTTCCAACATCGACTGGTCGTATTGTTCGTAAACGCTGTCCTCGCTTCCGCGGAAGGTCGGGATTCCGCTTTCCTTTGATACTCCAGCACCTGTGAATACACACAGACAATTTGCATTGGCAATGAGCTTTGCCGCTTCTTCGATTTTATTCATAGTTGAATTTGTTTTTGTTGGCATGAACTTGCCATGTAATACTTTAAATACTACAGAGTTGTGAGTTTTTAAAACATGTTCAGTTCCAGCTTGGCTTCCTCGCTGAGCATTTCGGTTGTCCATGGCGGGTCGAATACAAGGTTGATATTCACGGCTTTGACATCCTCAATTTCTTTCACGGCATCTCGTGTCCAAATTAGCATGTCTTCTGCCATTGGACAATTAGGAGCTGTCATTGTCATGTCTATTTCAACATCATTGTTGTCGTTAATGTCGATTCTGTATATCAGGCCGAGTTCGTAAATGTTTACATTTATTTCGGGATCCTTCACAGTTCGTAATGCAGCGATAATATCTTGTTGCAATTCGAGTTTTGTTTTCATCTGTTTACTTTTTTGAGTACGCCAGCGCGTAGATTTTTATTTGTTTTACCATTGACAGGAGTCCGTTTGAGCGGGTGGGGGACAAATGCTGGGTTAGCCCTATTTTGTCAATGAAGTACAGGTCGGCATCAAGTATGTCTTGCGGTGCTTGGTTCGACATTACTTTAATAAGCAGCGAAGCAATGCCTTTGGTTATTATGGCATCGCTGTCGGCAGTAAAGATGATCTTTCCGTCAACGTAATCGGCGTTGAACCATACCTTTGACTGGCAACCTTTTATTAGGTTTGTTTCGGTGCGATGAGCTTCGTCGAAAGCAGGGAGTTCGTTGCCCAGATCAATAAGATAGGCATACTTGTCCATCCAATCGTCAAAGACGGAAAAATCATTGATTATTCCGTCTTGAATTTCATTTATTGTCATTTTCTGTTAAAGAATTGCTTCGAGTTTGCTAATTAATTGTGCTTCGGGAACAGCTCCGACAACGCGGTCAACAACCTTGCCGTCTTTCATATAGATTACTGTAGGAACATTTCTTATTCCGAACTTCATAGGAATGTCGCCAGCTTCATCAATGTCAATCTTTGCAACTATAGCCTTGCCTTCGTATGTGCTGCTCATTTTTTCAATGTATGGCTTTATTACCTGGCATGGTCCGCACCATGTTGCGCCAAAATCCAATACAACAGGCAAATTAGTGTTGCCAATAACTTCTTCGTAGTTTTTTTCTGTAATTTCTAACATAGCTGTATGTTTTTATTTGTAACTAATTATGAATATTGTTGCAAATATAGGTTTATTATTTTCAACTTTTGGTCTTGTGCCAATAAATATTTTTTAACATTGTCGCCTCTGTTCTGTTAATATTGGCTGTAGGGTGATATTGCTAAAGTGCTAAGCAGGCAAATGCCTCATTTCCTTATAAATTCGTTTTCAAAAATGGCTTCGTTGTTTACATTGTCGGAAACAACAAACTTGATTTTATAGGAATCTGACTTTGGAAGCCTGTTGTCGAAGTAATAGCGAAGCGATGATTTTTTGGGCTCATATTCGCCAAGTACCCATTTGTTGTTGATATAAATGTTGTATGCGCTTACTCCGGCAAGGTTGTCGGTGATTTTGAATTCGATGAATTTCTTTCCTGTCATGTCCTTTGCAAATACAATTGGCTTAATGGTTGGTGCTACAGTGTCGATAAGTATGAAAAACTTGCCGAACCTATTGGTCTTTGCTGAGAGCCATCCGTTGTCGGACGAAGATGTAAGGTAGTTGGTTTTGCCTTTTATTTCGCGGCATACGAATGCTTTGTCTTTGTATTGCTGAGGAACTTGGTTGTCGGCAATTGATATGCTGAAGCTTTTTTTGACAGCTTCGGTTTCGTCGCCAAGTATGAATACAGGTGAATATTTTTTGTTTCCGTCGCGCGTGAGCGTCACTACCATATCGTCGAACAGAGTAGCCGAGTCCATAGATACCTTGCAGCCTTCTGTTTCAAGAAAGTTGGCTTTATCCCATCTTAGTTTCTGCTGTGTGTTGTATTTTACATTTGTTGCAGTGTCGGCTATTATCAAAAAGCTTACATTGCTTACATTCCCGTTGAAATCGGTGATTTTTATTTTGATGTTTGCCGTGTCTTTCCCGTTTATGGTAATGTATCCTTTGTCCTTGAGATTGCTGTATATGTCGAGGTCGTTGTTCGGTTCTACAAAAAGTTTCTGTACATATTTGCTGTCGTTCACGTAGTATGTGAAATCAAAGCAACTGTTTTTGGTCGATTGCTTGTCGAAATCGACTCTTTCGAAAGTGGATGTGTACACGTCTTTTCCGTTTACGTTCATGTCGACGCGCTTAGCCCCGTATCTGTTCGACGAGTTTGTCATTCTGTCGCAGTATTCTACGCCTATGCCTATTCTTCCTTTGGCATATATCGGCTTGTCGACTTTATATGTTCCGTTTGCAGTTTTTGTAGTTTTGATCATCTGCTTTTGGGAAGTGCCTTCTACCGATGCTTTTTCCGATTGCGGGTAGATTGTTACCGAGGAAACTTCTGGAGGAACATTGTCGGTTAGCTTGATATATTTACCAATAGTATTAAGAGAAATATCGGTTTCGCTCTCCCTTATCTCAAAGTGCAGGTGCGGTCCGCCCGATTGTCCTGTATTGCCCGAATATGCTACAAGTTGTCCTTTCTTTACGGGAATTTCAAGTGGCGAAAGGTTTATGTCGATGCGGAACGATTCTTTTTCGTATTGTATGTTTTTTGCGTAGGATTCTATTTCGCCGGCGAATGATGACAAATGTCCGTAAACCGATTTATATCCATTTTCGTAGTTGATGTACAGGGCATGTCCGTAGCCGTATGGCGATATCAGTATGCGCGAAACGTATCCGTCGGCAAGTGCGTATATTTCTTTTCCGTCCGAGTATGTTCTGATGTCGATGCCCGAGTGAAAATGTGCGGCTCGTGGTTCGCTGAAGTTTCCGGAAAGTTGTATCGACAGTTTTACTGGTAGTATGAAGTCGCTAAAGTTTTCCTGTTGTGCGTGTGCCTGAATAATAGCAAGTGTTATGAGTATAGTCGTCAATATTTTTTTCATGCTGCAAAGATAACGAGTTCCGGTAAGCCCTAAAAATAAAAAAGCCGAATTTCTTCGGCTTTGTCTTATTTTATCTCAAGTAGTTCCACTTCGAAAATTAGAGCAGAATAAGGCGGTATTACTGGTCCATATCCATTTTCACCGTATGCAAGCTGATATGGGATGTACAATTTGTACTTCGAACCGACGCTCATTAGTTGCAATCCTTCTGTCCAGCCTGCAATTACACCGTTTAGCGGGAACTCTATTGGTTCACCGCGGTCGTATGAGCTGTCGAAGACTGTTCCGTCGATAAGCGTACCCTCGTAATGAACCTTTACGGTGCTTGTTGCCGACGGCTTTTTGCCTTTGCCTTGGGTGATAACTTCATATTGAAGACCGCTTTTTGTGGTTTTCACTTCCTTGCGTTTGGCATTTTCGGAAAGGAAACTTTCTCCTTCTATCTTTATTTCTTCTAGAAACTTTTCGTAATAATCCTGCATGTATTTGTATGCTTGGTCATCTGTCAGAATTGTCTTGCCTTTTAACTTGTTGGCAAATGCTGTTAATAATACAGTGGAGTCGGTTTCCTTTTGTATCTTGGCATCAATGAAATTGTCGTAATCGGTAGATAATTCCTTTAATGTTATACTGTATTCCGGAGCGCTGTTAGCCATGTCGCAGAAGTACATTCCAAATGCATAACTGAGAGAATCTTTATATGACTTAAGTTCAATATTTTCGCTGTATTTAAGTAGTTCAGCGTCATTGTCGCCATCTTGTTTCGTTGAATTTTGTTGTTCACTTGAATCCTGCTGATCTTTGTCATCCTTGTTGTTGCAGGAGATTATTGACAGCGAAACAAATATAGATAACAATATGATATTTATTTTTTTCATGTTTTTATGATTTAATTATTTATGATATCAAGTAGTTCCACCTCGAATATTAGAGCAGAATAAGGCTTTATCATTTCGCCACCGCCACGTTCACCGTATGCAAGCTGATAGGGGATGTACAATTTGTACTTAGAACCGACGCTCATTAGCTGCAATCCTTCTGTCCAGCCGGCAATTACACCGTTTAGCGGGAACTCTATTGGCTCTCCGCGGTCGTATGAGCTGTCGAAAACAGTTCCGTTGATAAGCGTACCTTTGTAGTTGACCTTTACCGTGCTTGTTGCCGATGGTTTTTCTCCTTCGCCTTCGGTTATGACTTCGTACTGAAGACCGCTTGCCGTAGTTTTTACACCCTCGCGTTTAGCGTTTTCTGCAAGAAACTTTTCACCTTCTGCCTTGATGTTAAGATTTATATTTTTCTTGGCTAAAGGATATTCCTGTTTCTTGGATGTATTGTCCGATTCTTTCTTTTCGGATTTGTTATTGCATGATACCATTGCTGTTATAGCAATTGCGGTAATCAATATTGCAGTTAACCTTTTCATCTTATACCTTATTTATTACTTTTTTATTTCGAGTAATTCCACTTCAAAAATCAGCGTTTCGAAAGGCTTGATGTCTTGACCGGCACCACGTTCACCGTAAGCGAGGTTGTATGGGATGTAGAATTTGTACTTAGAACCGACGCTCATTAGCTGTAAGCCTTCTGTCCATCCTGCAATTACGCGGTTGAGTGGGAATTCGGCTGGTGTGCCGCGGTCGTACGAGCTATCGAATACCTTGCCGGCTATTGTCGTTCCTTTGTAGTGAACCTTTACAGTGTTTGTTGCTGCAGGTCTGTCGCCTGTACCTTCTGTAATTACTTCGTACTGCAGACCGCTGGCGGTTGTCTTTACTTCCTTGCGCTTTGCGTTTTGTGCGAGGAACTTTTCACCTTCTTCAATCTTTTCCTTGTTTTCTTCCTTCTGCTTCTTGGTGAAGAATGCTTCAAGAGCATTTTCGTACTGGCTGTGGTCTAATGCCGACTTGCCTTCGATTTCGTCAGTAAGTCCTTGCTTTACCAGTTCCAGATTAATGTTTGTGAGGTTGCCCTGAACGAGAGCCTGTCCAAACTGCATTCCGATTGCGTATGCTGCGGAATCTTCCAATGTTTTCAGTTCTATTTTCACTTTCTTTTGACATTTGCATGGCATTGCTACTGCGAGCACAAGTGCCATAGTTAATAATAATGATAATTTACGCATAGTTTACAAATTTAAAGAGTGCAAAGTAAGGGAAAAAGTTTGGAATCACGATGGAAAAATGAGAAGTATTTTTTTTAATTTTGCAAAAAATATAATGATATGGAAAAGTTTCTGAAAGTTTTGAAAGGTGTATTGTTGTATCTTGCTATCCTATTATGCGGCATTATAATAGTTGGGGTGGTAATGCTTCTGCTTCATAGTATTGATTGTAATAAAGTTGGGTTGATTTGGGTTTCGAGCAGTGTTCTTGTTGCGATTGTAACCCTGTTAATTCTTTTGTATGTGAAAAGTGAAAAGTTTAATGCCTTTATCATGAAGCATAAGACAGATGTGTTCTTCACGGGGAGTTTTATGGGGTTTCTAATTGCTATGTTGACAAGTAGAAGTATTATTTTGCGTAATCATATTAATGATCCGATTTTGTGGAATTGGATTATAGGTACAGCACTGGTATTATTTATTGTGTTGACGATTGTGTATTATTCAAGGTATATTAAAATCAAAGATGACAATTTGAAACTTCAGATAGAACCGCATACTATACGTAATATAATAGAGGATATTAGACTGAAAACAAAAAGTATTGCCAAAGATGTCAATAATCGAGTCTATGTTGAAAACGAGGATAATGCCATAAAGTCGAAGATAAACAGTCTGCATTACGAGATGGAAAGTACCTGCGACTTCCTGTCGGAAATAGCGGAGGACAATTCGCGTGGAAAAAATATGAATAGCATTGCCGAGGAATTTGAAAATGTGAAAAGGTATCTAGGTTTTAGGACAAATAATGATTTGTCTAACATAACAATAGAAAATCATATAACTAAGCCAAAGTTTGAAGTTCCGTCGAGGATAACTACTCCAATAATAGAAAATGCCTTCAAGCATGGCGATGTCGGTGCTTCTGATTTTTTGAATGTCTCTTTTATGCAAAAAGATGACAATTATATTATTGAGGTGAGAAATAGGGTTGTAAAGACAGACCTGTCCCTTGCAAAAACAACCGGTCTTGGAATAAATAACTTGAAACAAAGGGTAAAGCTATATAATGAAACTCAATCGTCGTACACAGCTTCTTTGTATAATGCAAACAAAAATGATTTCTACTATTTTAGAATTATTTTTGAAAAGAGGGATTAAGCAAGAAATGATTTGATATGTAGTCTATTGGTAAAAAATAATATGTTCCCAATAAGATTAGCAATAGTAGAAGACGAACAACTATACCTTGATGACAGGTGCGAAAACCTTGACGAATTGAGAAATGAGTGCGATATTGAAGTCGTGATAAAGGCTCATAATGCGGAGGAGTTTTTTGCTGAATACAATAAAAATCCCGATAATGTTGATGCGTTGATTCTGGATATTGACCTTACAGGTTCATATACTGGACTTCAGATTGCCGAGAAAATAAGGAAACCATCGTTGTTCGTGAGCGGATATAATGCAAAGTATTTGAACAATATTGAGGATTTGAGCGACCGGATAGATGTGGTTATGCATATAAGCAAACCAATGAGCGACGAGAAATTCAAGAACAAGGTTAGAAGTTTCTGCAACGAAATAAGGTTGCATCAGTTTCATAACCAGATGCTTACATTCAAGCGTAATGGTTTGCCAGTAAAGATTTATGCGAGGGATATTGTCTTTCTGGAGTCGGTGCCGGATGGTTCGAACAACAAGATGATATATTTCAAAAAAGATAAGCCGTTGAAACTTAATGATTTCACTTTCTCAAGAATAGCAGAATGGGGTTTAAGTTCGGTTTCTATAGTGCAGGTTTGCAAGGGTTGTTTCGTTAACAAGGAACATATTGAAAGCAGGGTGCAAAAGGAAATCAAGGTATCTTGTATGAATGATGGTGGAAAAATGGTTACTAAAACTTTGCAAGTATCGCCAAACTATATAAAGAATATAAGGTAGATTTTAGTGTAATATACAGAACGAGGCAACAACTTGACGTTTTTGCCCCTTTTTTATTGTCCGAATGTGAGTCTCGTTGCCAGTATGATTGCATTTCGTTGTCCAATGAAATTGCATAAATGTATTTCATTGCTCAAAAATAGCCTTTTGTTGCTGTTTGGTGTGTATTTTATTGCTTTTATTTATTGTTGATTATGAGGTAGTTGCAAAATTCATTGCTTTTTAGTTCATCTTACTGGCAATATTAGTCAGGATTAAGAATCTGTGGTTCTTTTGCAGTGTAAACATTTGAAAGTTATTACAAAAGGATTAAAGTAATTTGAAAGGAGGTGTTTAACATGGCAAATTCAGCAACAAGTCCATCGCCAAAGCCGAATCCCAATTATCCAAGTACGACTGGGAATAAGAGTGGTAAGTATCGCGGAAATGTAAAAAAAATTCGTAGAGACGATGTGTGCATCGTCTCGGTGCAAATGAAACCGAAACGTTTAATCAAATAGTCCCGAAAGGAGGTGTATAGCAATGGGCGGTTGGAATTCTGATGCGGAACATACGCAGGCTGATTGCGACAATCACGCTGACCAGTTGAATCCAAACAACGATGAATACTATCATTCGCGTGGCGAGGATCAGTAAAACAGGAGGGCGGTGCCTTCGACATCGCCCTCCGTGTGAACGCAAAGTTGAGTTTTGGTACTCAAAGTAATAAACGGCATAAAATAGTAATTGGTTGCCTGTATTGATAGTGTTTTGTTGCTATTTCTGTGCAACTCGTTACTGCATTGAGTAACAAATGGTTATAATAGATAATTTTGCAATGAAAATATATAATAGGTATAAAATGACAAAAAAAGATGAACATAGGAGGATAGAATACGCATTTTCGGAGATTAGCAATCTGGTGTCGGGCAACGATGCTGTGCGTGTGAAGCGCATTCAAGTTGACATTAATATTTCTGGTTGCGACTATTCCTTGTGCTTCAACGATACGCAGAGCCATCTTGTACCTATAAAAATAAAAGGAGAAGATAAGTTCGAGGTTGAACTGCGCAACATTGTGGCTATTGTTCCGCTTCGCGATAGCGAGCATACGAATGCAAGACGTGGTGGCAACAAGCGGATTATTTTTGCCAATCGTAAGCCGGGAATCCTCGTCGATTTCAAGTTGAAAAGCGATATTGCTGGAAAAATGAAACTTTCAGACGGAGAACTAGTAGAGGTGTGCAACGGCTATTTTGTAAACCGCAGTTTGCTAAAGAACTACAACGAAAAGACGTTGAAGATTGCAGTATGCTATATGTCCGACGATGGAAAAATCAGAGAAATGCAGATTCCTGTAAGTCGTCGAAAGTTACAGATGGTTAAAAATCTGGTATTGTCGGATTAGAACTATGCAATCTGTTACTGTTTTGATTAGTGTGGTTATCGTATTGGTACTTAGGTTTATATAATAAGTATTTTTGTGTGTCTTTAAAATTATGTTTAATAAAAATCTCAACTTAATAGATATTAATATGAAGAATTTGTTGGCTGTTTTAATTGTATTGTCCCTTATTATGGGTGGTTGCCGTAAGCGTCCTGTTGCAGATTTCACTATGACACCCAATCCTGTGTATGTGGATGAAAAAGTTTATTTGGCGAACTTATCGATCAATGCATCAAGTTGTTACTGGCAATTTGATGGTATGGGCGATTATTCTTGGATTCCAGAACCTATAAGTTTCAGTACTCCTGGCGAAAAAAGGATTAGCCTTACCGTATATTCGGGAGTGGCAGAAAATACAATGACAAAGTACTTGTATGTCAAGGAAAGACCTTCTGATGACGGTGGCTCATCGGGGAGTGGCGGTTCTTCTGGCGGAGATCAGCAATTGGATGGTTACAAGAACTTTAAGTATATAAATACTCATAAATATCCGTATCTGGTTACGCAGACACGTGATGGGGTGGAGATTGGAACATATTCAATTCCTGCAAATACGACCAAGGTTATAAAGTGCAAGTGCAATACTACCGAGGTTCACAAGATTGTTCAAAGTACTGGATATTTTGACTATCCCAACAATATCAACATGAATCCTTTTACAGTAGATTGCTCCGATGTTTCACTGGGCGGATATTACTATTATACAATCAAGTGCAATACTTCCAAAATCAAATATGTAAATGGAAATAGTGTTCCATATAGGGTTGATATTACCTGTCCGTCAAACAATACCAATTATTCGGTAACCGTTCAAGGCAATTCGTCAGGTACGTTTGTTGCTGAGGCTGGCTGTGAATATACTGTCAAATTTACGCAGGAGAGCGGTTATGCGCTATGGCCGTCAGTTTCCACATATACAGTTAAGGTTGATTGCGGTTATATCTATACTCGTAATGCACCTACTAATATTAAAGGTGAAGCTGAGTCGCTAAATTCCGATGTTTTGATCGAAGATGTTGATCAAGAAGTTGGTGATGGAATCGGTATGGACGAAGATGATTTGTGCATTGAATAATTTCTGAAATATGAAAAAGAATGTGATAATATTTGTTGCTATTGTTTTGACCGCCAGTATGTTGTTTTCTGGATGTGCTACTATTTTGGGCGGTGGCAAGACGAAAATTACTGTAAAGGATGGTTTTCCTCCCAATGCCGATGTCTATCTTGATGGCAATTATATGGGGACTGCTCCTTGCTATTTCAAGATTCACAAGACGATGAAGAATGCGCAACACTATATTGACATTAAGGCGCAAGGCTACGAGTCTCAGACTATTACAACAAACCGTAAATTTAGTGCTGGATTTTTTTTACTTGATATTTGTACAGGAGTAGTTTGGACTATATTTGATTTTGCTACTGGAAATATTTACAGGCAAACGCCAAGGAAAATACAATACAAACTAGTCCCAAAGGAGTGAATTGTTTCCGCAGAAGGGCAGATCTCTATTGCCGTTAGTGGTTCGAAGTAGTTCGTTGTGGTTTCAAATGATTGAATCTTTGTCAATGCCTGAAATAGGTTGACCGTTTTTATTCACTAAAAACAGTAAAATAAAAAGAGGTCAACAATGGAAAAATTAACAGTAGAAGAAAGGCAAAGAAGAAGCTTCAGCGAGAGCTTCAAGCGA
>Ga0310786_10002151_pt1 | contig 30722 bp, 22 predicted proteins | sample AusTroGonzalo_MG_FD_203881 | JGI IMG/M metagenome (GOLD analysis project Ga0310786, IMG submission 203881) | Bovine rumen microbial communities from tropical cattle in Woodstock, Queensland, Australia - Gonzalo_03 (v2) (version 2) | ecosystem: Host-associated > Mammals > Digestive system >...
TTCATATAAAAAGATTAAATCTTACAAAGATATTGAAAGAATTTTAGAAAAATATGATTTTGAAAAAAATAGCCTTTAGGCTATTTTTATATAGGAGTTTTTTATGATAAACGTTGTATTATTTGAACCTGAAATACCTATGAATACAGGTAACATAATGAGAACTTGTATTGCTACAAATGCAAGACTTCATCTAATTAAACCTCTTGGATTTTCTCTTGATGAAAAGTCCGTAAAAAGAAGCGGTGTTAACTATATTGATAAAATAGATTTATCAATATATGAAAATATGGAAGATTTTTATAGCAAAAATACTGGAACTTTTTACTATCTAACTAGATATGGACATAAACCTCATACTACTGGTGATTATTCTAATAAAAATGAAAATATATATTTTATATTCGGAAAGGAATCTACTGGAATACCTAAAAAATACTTAAGAAATGATTTAGACAAATGTTTCAGATTACCAATGAGTAAAAATGTTAGATCTCTTAATTTATCAAATACTGTTGCTATAGTTGTTTATGAAGCCCTAAGACAACAAGATTATAATGATCTTTTGTTTGATGAGCCTCATAAAAGTAAGGATTTTATAATTGAAGACTAAAAGTCTTCAATTTTTTTATTTGTTATTATTTTTCTAATTGAATTAATTATAAGTGATGTGGTTGATAAAATAACAATAAATATTAAATCGCTTACTTTTAAACCAAAAGTATTAAATATGTTTCCACCATAATAAATTATAAAAATCTGAGTAATTATTATGAACAAGAATATAAATAAAAATGCTTTATTTTTATTTATATTCGAAAAAATATTAACACTTTTTGTTCTTGAAGAAAAAGCATTAAATATTCCTAAAAATATAAAGAGCGCAAAATATGCTGTCATAAAATATTTATTGTTTCCTTTAATAATTGTTTTAACAATTGGGAGTTTTAAAAAAACTATACATAAAAGTGCACTATATAATGAATTACACATTATTTCTATATACATATATCTATTAATTACTGGTTCATTTTTTGATAATGGTTTTTCATTTAAATATTTTGTTAGGGACGGTTCAAATGAAAATGCTAAGCCTGCAAATGTATCCATTATCATATTTAACCATAACATTTGCACAATTGTTATAGGTGTATTAACGTGGATTAATGGTCCAACTATTGCAAGCGTTAGCGCGCAAAAATTAACGCTTAATTGGTATACAACAAATTTTCTAATTGATTTAAATATTGTTCTTCCAAACAATATAGCTTTAGAAATAGACATTAAATTATTATCAAGTATTACTATATCAGCTGCTTCCTTTGCAACATTGGTTCCACTACCCATAGCAAAACCTACATCGGCTTTTTTTAATGCTGGGGCATCATTTACCCCATCACCCGTCATTCCAACTACATAATTGTTTTCTTGTAATAATTTAACAATTCTACTTTTATCACTAGGTATAGCTCTTGAAATCACTTTTATATTAGGTAGAATTTTTGATATTTCTTCATCTGTCATTTTATTTATTTCATCAGATGTATATGATTTATCAGAGATATTTCTTAAAATACCTACCTCTTTAGCTATCGAATCAGCAGTATCCTTATAATCTCCTGTTATCATAATAACATTGATACCTGCTCTTTTTATATTATTTATTCCTTCAATCGACTTATCTCTTATTTTATCCTTAATAACTATAAATCCGAGAAATACACTTAACCTTTTTTCTTCTTTTATATTTGCTAGAATTCTATATCCTTTTCTTGTTAACTCCTTTGCTTTATTTAGTACTAATTTATAGTTAAGCGGTACTACATTTTCATTTTTATCATAGGTATATTTAACATTATTTATTAACTTATCAAAAGCCCCTTTTATATACTTAACACTATTTATTACAACACTACTTTGTTTATCTTTACTATTAAATGGAATATACTTGTATCCTTTAGTTTTATTTAGATTTTTATTTTTTATGAATTCTAAAATAGCTTGATCAGTTGAGTTTCCACCTACAACAGAGTTGTTTGAATATGTACTTGAAGAATTGTATAAAAGAGATTCTATTAATTCATTTTTATATGGTTCGTTTGTTATACTGTCAAATGATTTATGGTATTTTAAATCACTTGATACGTAACCAACCATTTCAAGTTTTCCTATGGTTATTGTTCCAGTTTTATCTGTTAATAAATAGTTTAAATTACCGGCTGTTTCTATTCCAACCATTTTTCTTACTAAAACATTATCTTTAATTAACCTTTTCATGTTAGATGATAATACTAAAGTAATCATCATAGGTAAACCTTCAGGAACTGCCACTACTATTGTAGTGACGCATAAAGTTAAAGTATAAATTAAATCATTTATAAATATTTGTGATTTAATATAAATTAATATATTATCAATATTAAAATTATTTGCTATAAATACTTTTGAAAATAAGTATGAAAAAGATACTAAAAATGATCCAATATAACCCACCTTATTTATTATTTTAGAAAGTTTTAATAGTCTTATCTTAAGAGGACTTTTAATCTTTTTTTCTGATACTTCCTTGGCTATTTTACCATAAACTGTATTCGTCCCAACTTTAGTTACTTTATAATTAATACTTCCCTCATAACAAATAGTTCCTTTATATACAGTGTTATTTTTTTCTTTATAAATCAGTTTTGATTCTCCACTTAGCATTGATTCATCAATTAAAGAACTTCCTTTTGATATAATTCCATCAGATGGAATTATATCTCCAGATTCAATAAATAAAACATCATCAACTACTATTTCACTTGCATTAATGTTTATTAATGTGTTATTTCTATAAGCTTTTACAATTATATCTTTATTATCTTCTTGTAATTTTTGAAATGCTGTTTCACTTCCATACTCTGATAAAGTTGATATTAACGTTGCTAGAAAGATAGCAATTAATATACCTATTGTTTCATACCAATTAAAATCTTTAAACATAAAAACCACTTTAATTGCTAAAGCAATTAAAAGTATTTTTATGATTGGATCTCCTAGTGATTCAATTATAAGATTTAATATAGTTCTCTTTTTAGGTGTTGGTATTTCATTTTTACCATACTTTGCTCTACTTATTTCAACTTCTTGATCTGTTAATCCTATTTTCATATATTTTTTCCCTAAAAAAATATATGAAATAAAAAAAGAAATATGATTTATAAACATATTTCTTTACACTTAACATTTCTTATATCACAATTAAATGACTTTATAAAACTATCTGGTAACAATGTTGATATCTTAGTTTGATTAAAACCTGTTTTTAAGTTTTTCTTATCATCAACATTTGCAATTATAATTGAACTATTTAAATATATTCTTTCATTATTAAATAAATCAATATAACCTAAATTATTAATAGATGTAATTTCATCTAATATGTATTTACTTGCATTATTTACATGCTTAAAAACGATTAATGAAAAAGGATGGTTTATTAAAGAATTAAATATATTATTATCATCTGTTTTATTTTGATACAAGGAATTGTTAACAGCAAAATAATAACTATTTAAATCTATATTTATTATATTTATTTTCCCTAAACAATCTTTTATAACACCTTCTAAATCACTGTTATTTAAAAGGACACTTATAGGTTTATTATTTATGAATTTAAAAGAATCACAAATGATATTTACCTTATCTTCATTAATATAGTTTACAAGTCTTGTTTTAAGTTTATTAATGAAGTCTTTACTATCAATTAAAGAATTATTTGTTTTATGATATATAGTATTTATTACGTCTTCCTCTGTTAATATTTTCCCATTATGATTAAGTTTTGCATACGCACAAGATGAATCTAATAAATCTATAGATTTATCAGGATTGATTATATTTTTCATATAAAAATCAGATAGTTCAATTATTGATTTAATTACTTTAACTGGTACTTTAATGTTATGAAAATTTTCGTATTCTTTTTTTATTTTTGTTAATAAATCAATCATAGATTCTTTACTTGGTTCTTCAACATTTATAATATTGAATCTTCTTTCTAATGCTTTATCTTTTAATATTGTGTTTTTATATTCTCTACTTGTTGTTGCCCCTATACATTTTATTTCTCCTCTAGCTAAATATGGCTTTAATATGTCAGATGCGTTAATCGCACCATCAGCACCACCGGCTCCTACCATAGAGTGTATTTCATCTATAAAAATAATTGTTTTTTTATCATTTTTAATCTCATTTATTATATGGTTTAATCTATCTTCAAATTCACCTCTATACTTTGTTCCAGATATTAGACTTCCCATTTCAATCATAAACACTTTGTAGTTTTTTAATTCATCAGGTACACTTCCTTTAACTATCCTTCTCGTTAATTCTTCAACGATTGCAGTTTTTCCAACTCCTGCAGGTCCAACTAATATTGGATTGCATTTTTTCTTTCTTAAAAGAGTCATTATAATTTTATTTATCTCTTCTTCTCTACCAATTACCTTTTCATTTAAGTCAATGTTTTTATTTAGAAATGTACCAATCTTATTAGATACTTCCATTTGTCTTAATTTTTGATTTTCTTTTAAAGTAAAATATATTTCATCTAAATCAACATCCATTTTAAGTAAAATTCTTATTGCTATTCCCTCCCCCTCATCAAGAAGAGATATAAAGAGTTCTTCACTAACTGTATCAATATTATGTTCTTTTTTATTTTCAAATCTTTTGATTATTTTTCTTAAAAGTGGTGTATATAAATTTGATGGATTATCCTTTTTACACTGACCAACAACACTAATTAACTCTTTTTTGAATAAAGTATATGTAATATTATAACTTTTTAAAAATGAAGTTAATGAATCTGAGAATTTCATTAATGCTAAAAATAAATGTTCTGATCCTACATAAGGATGATGTAAAAATATTCTTTCATCTTCTGCTATTTTTAAAATATTTTCAAGTTCTCTACTGATGCCTTTTTTCATTATATATCCTCCTATCCATAATCTATTCTTATAATGAATAAAATATTTTTTTATATACTTTATATAAGCATAAAAAAAACGACTAAATAGTCGTTTTTTGCATTTTTTATAAAATTATAATAATGAAACAAAAATGAACATTATTAATAATACACAAAGCATTCCTAAAATGAATCGCCAGATATATTTCATCCAATCAGGTAATGATACGTTTGTATAAGTTAAACCAAACATTAATACAATACTTGTTGGGATGAAGAATTGTAAAAGTGCATAAATAGCAAAGAATACTAAGAATACAACTTCAACATGTCCTGCAGATGCATTTACTAAATATCCACTCATAGAGTATCCAGTATAACCTAAATCTGGATAGAAGATATTAGTATATATAGCAGCTACAATAGTTTTAGGTAAATTTAATTTACCACCAATGTTAATATCTGCTTTTCCGTCGCCATCAACATCTACATTTAATGTAGACATACCAGTTAATTGAGCAGCAATTTGCTCATCTTTATCATCAGATACATTATCACCATTTATATCCAAATATTTATCTGGATATCCATCGTTGTTTGTATCACAGTTTAAATCACATTTACCATCTTTATCTTTATCTTGATTCATAAGATTGTAATCAGCTTTTCCATCATCATCTGTATCAATATTAAATATAGCAACATTTGCTCCATTTAAATCAATATTAAGTGTTGGTTTAGAATCTTGTGACATTATTTTATCTACAACAGTTGGAACTGTTGGTGACATATAAACACAAACAAGAATTAAATAAATTCCAACAAATGCTCCAACAGGTTTAATTGTATGTAACATTCCTTTTCCAAATGCTGATATTAAGTCATCTAATTTAACAGAGTAAACTATAGCAGCAAGTACAGTCATAATTCCAAGAAGAACTGAGAATGTTAATAAATCCCAAGAACCAAATGCTGGTGATGCTTTACCTAATACAAATGTAAATATAGTAAAGTCTTTACCAATTTTTAATCCTGTTAACCAAGTATGGAAATCATTAAACATTGTAATTCCAAATATCTTATTCCAATCAACAAATCCTAATAATGTAATTAAAAGTGTTAATCCTAAAATAATATATATTGGGAATAATTTAACTTTTTTTGTTTTAGTTTCTTCAACAATAAATTGTTCTTCAATTTCTTCATTATTTTTCTTCTTTGAATCAAAACATTTTTTACAAGCAAAATATAAGAAGAAATTATATAGAATTGTTGCAACAGCAAGAATAATAATTCTATATGCTAAAGTTAAATCAAGTGCTGATTTACCTGTTAATCCTTGAGACATATATGTATTAAATGATATTAAAGCATCAACACCATAAATACCACCTAATACACCAACAATGATTGCACCAAATGTAGAAGCAAATGCAACTAATTTACTTATTCCAGATTTTAACATTATTGTTATTAAAAGTGGAATAAATACAAACATTGCAAGAGTTTGTGAAATCATTGATGTTAAGAATGTAATTATTATTGAAGTAACAAGTACAAATATAGGTTCCTTTCCGTTAATTTTCTTAACGATATTATTAACTAATTTTTTGTATCCATCAGTTTTTGATAGAACTGCATAAAAGCCACCTAATACTAATAGATATATTATTTTATCAAGAATAAAATATATACTAGTACTAAGAATAGTTCCAATATCATTAAGTCCGACACGCATCATTCCACCATCAACAAGTTGAGATCCTTGGAATTGTCCTGCAGGAATAATCCAAGAAAGAACTACTGTGATAACGAATAAGATGCCAATTGCTTTAGCGACAGCATGTTTTTCAAAAAACTTTTTCATCTCTTACCTCCCTATTAAAATTATATCACTTATATAAAGTAAAATAAAATAAAAACATTAAACGAAGATTAAAAAAAGCACCTTTTTTAGGTACTTTTTTAATCTCTTGGTTTCATTGTTGGGAATAAAACAACATCTCTAATATTTTGTGCATCATAAATTAACATCATTAATCTATCAACACCAAATCCTAGTCCAGATATTGGAGGCATTCCTTGTTCCATAGCAAGTAGATAATCTTCATCTAAATCCATTGTTTCGTCGTCACCTTCAGCTTTAGCTTTTAGTTGGTCTTCGAAAGATTTTCTTTGTTGCTCTGGATTAACAAGTTCTGAATATGCCTTACATAATTCAGTTCCTCTTGCTAATACTTGGAATACATCAATTATTCTTTCATCTTTATCATTTCTTCTTGCAAGTGGTATTAATACTGCAGGATAGTTATAAATTATTGTTGGTTCAATAATACCAGCTCTAATAGTCTTTTTATATACAAAATCTATTACTTGGCTTACAGATTTATAATCTTCTAATTCTTCTAATGTAAAGATACCTTTTTCAACAACCCTATTTTTTAAATCCTTAGTATTATCTAAATCTAAGAAATCATCTCCAAGGATTTTTTTCATTTCTTCAACGTAATTGATACGTTTCCATTCTTTTCCAAAATCAAGTTCTTCACCTTGATATGTTAATTTAGTTGTTCCTTTTAATTCCATTAAAAGTTCTCTAATAAATCCTTGATAGAATTTTATATTATCTTCAAAATTCCAGTATGATGCATACCATTCAACTTGAGTAAATTCTTGTAAATGTTCTGGATCCATTCCTTCATTTCTGAAACATTTTGCAAGTTCGAATACTCTATCAAAACCACCAGCAATACATTCTTTTAAATAACACTCTGGAGCTATTCTTAAATTACAGTCTAAATCAAGTGAATTATGATGAGTAAAGAATGGTTTAGCTGAAGCACCAGAAACTGATGTTTGAACTATAGGAGTTTCAACTTCTAAGAATCCATGTTCTCCTAAATACTTTCTTAAAAATGCATAGAACTTTGATCTTCCTAAGAAAATTTCACGAGATTCTTGATTCATTATTAAATCAACATATCTTTCGCGGTACTTAATTTCAGTATCAGATAGTCCATGAAATTTTTCAGGAAGCGGTCTTAAGGCTTTACCAAGGAATTCAAAATCTTCAACTCTTAAAGTTTTTTCACCTGTTTGAGTTGTAAAAATTTCTCCTTTTGCTCCTATAAAGTCTCCACCATCTATCATCTTTTTAAAGAAAGCATACTTTTCTTCACCTAATAAATCAATCTTTAATTCAAGTTGAAATGCAGTTTCTAAATCTCTGATTTTTACGAATGATAATTTACCCATTTTTCTTGCAAAAACTACACGTCCAGCTACTTTAACGTCTTTAGTTCCATCTTCAAGTAGTCCAGCTTCTTTTAATGTATGAGTTCTTTCAAATTTTTCTGGGTAAGGATTACATACTTTTCTAATTTCAACAAGTTTATCACGTCTAACTTGTTCTTGTTCTGATAATTCTCTCATTGCGAGTCACTTCTCTTTCCCTAATATAATAACATATATTAGAAATTTTTCCATAAAAAAAGTTCCTTTTTTTAGGAACTTTATTTTTACATTACATTCTATAAAGTTTATTGCTTCTTCTAGATACAACAAATGCAGTTGCAATTAAAGCAATACCAGCAACAATTCCAACATAAGGAATTACGCTTCCTGTATTAACTTGTGGAGTTGTTTTTTCTTGAATTGTTACTCCAGTTCCAGCAGGAAGTGAAATTGAAACTTCACATGGATCACTTCCAGTATAAGTTTCATCATGTTTATATCTTACTTCACCAATTTTGATTTTTTCACCAGTACCAGTATAAGTTCCTGCAGAAGGTTTAACAACAAGTGTAGCAGATGAACCGTCATTTGCTAAGATAGAAATAGTGTCATCTTTAAGCCACTCACTTGTTCCAGTAATAGATTCAATAACAGCATTTTTAGCTGTAAGTGAAATTGTTTCACCAGTTATAACTTCTCCTTGATCGTAAGTCATATAAAGTGAACCAACAATTACTCCATCTGTACCTTTTGATGATGCTTCTCCTGATAATACTTTTGTAGCACTAACCTTAAACGGTAAAATTAATAACGCAATTAAAAATAGATAACTAAAAAACTTTTTCATATTCATACCTCTTACTTTATCCTTCCACTATATTATGACCTAATTATACCATATTTATTATGCTTGTATATATTTTTTTAAAATAAAATTAATAATTTATGTAAATTTTACTGCAATTTATGTTATTATATTAATATCATAGTAAGGGTTGATAGAAAGTGAAGAAAGTTCTGATTGGTATTAAGGACAATGCTTTAACATTTAAATATAAAACATCTGTTGATAAAATAAGTCCTAATCTTTTAAATACAAATCTTATTACTGATAATGAACTTGTATTTAGTGATGAATATATTGAAAGTAATAAAAAAATAGTTATTTCATTTATAAAAGAACTTATTGAACAATATAATATAAAGCAACTTATTATTAAAGAATCTAATTTAACCTTTACTGCAATAGATCTTATTAATAATCATGAACAAATTAAAGCAATATTCTTTAGAGAAGAAAAACAATTAACATATGAAATGTGTGAAAAGATTTTAACAAATCATCATATAAGAATTATTAATTGTTATAATATGCCACCTTACATGATTGAGTGTTTTGATAAAAAAGGTATTAAAACCGAATCAAGATCAGAGATAATGTTCTCATCGCCATTCATGCAAGGAAATAATTTAATGCAGTATAGTAAAATTTTCTATAAACTATCCGTAAGAGTGGAATTCCCGCTTAAAGAAGTTGATTTAGAAGATTTTAAAATATTCTGTAAAATTAATCACTATTTAAGAACAGTACATGTAAATAAATTTTCAAAAAGTGGTATAGAACAATTATTTAATATTTTCAAAGAAGAAAAAATGAAAAATATTGTTCTATATATACATGATAATGTTACTAAAGAATCTGAGTTCAACCAAATAAAAAAATTATGTAATAAATTTAGAAAAAATAAATTTAAAATTAAACTTAGATACTCCGATGATTACTTAAAAGAAAACCTATTTAAACAAGTTGTAGTTAATGTATTAAGAGTTTGCGGTATTGTTACCATGTTCTTAGTAATATCTTTTATTTCTTATATACTAATTTCCAACTTTAGATCTTCTCAAAGAGTTAATAAGATAAAAGAAAATATTAAAGAAGTTGTAAAAAATACTGACCAAGAAAAAGTTGTTGAGGAGATTAATAGTACTAAAACTGAGGAAGAAGTAAAAGTAAATAACGGTTACCTTGCTTCCCTACTTTCAATTAATCCTGAAACTGTTGGTTGGTTAAAAGTAAATGATACAAATGTTGATTATCCAGTAGTTCAAGGAAAAAATAATAAATATTACCTAGAACACAACTTTGAATTTAAAGATGACCATGATGGTTGGGTATTTATGGATTATCGAAATGATTCAACTAATCTCGATAAAAACAATATCATATATGCTCATAATAGATACTATAGTGGTGTTATGTTTGGAACACTTTATAAAGTAGCTAATAGTTGGTGGTACAATAATAAAAATAATCAAATCATTGAATTTGATACTTTATATGGAGAAATGAAATGGAAAGTATTCTCTATTTATAAAATCCATAAAACAAGTGATTACTTACAGGTTAAATTCTCAACTGATGAAGAATATATGGAATTTATCAACATGATAAAATCAAGAAGTATTAATGATTTTGGTGTTGATGTTACACCTAATGATAAAATACTTACTCTTTCAACCTGTTCATCATCAAGGGATACAAGGCTTGTAGTCCACGCAGTATTAATGAAATAAAAAATTCAAGGAATTTACTCCTTGAATTTTTTTCATGAAAAAAGTCTTTTAATTAAAAGCCAAAATTCATACTATCAGATTGTAATACTGAATTTTGATATCCATTATCGTTAAATAATTGATAACTTGCAGCATAATCTGCTGTACTATATTCACTTGGTGAACTTGGAATAATATATACTGTTAAATTATTAACATCATATATTGCATTTCCTGAAATGGAATCAATTGTTAATGTTGCATTATTTGAATTTTCTTTATATAGTTTTAAGAATTCTTCTTCACTATTATATTTTATTTCGTATACTGTATAAGCAACAAAAGTATCAGTATAGATAGTTATATTTTTTTCTTTAACAAACATTGCATCATTTGATAAACTGCTTTGTTTTTCAGAAAATAACTCAAGTTTAAATGTTGAATCTAAAACTACTAACGGTGCGTTAATAAGTCTAGTATTTCCAGCATTATCAGATACATTAATTCCTACAAATTTAATACCAGGAGTTAATAATAATGAACTAATTTGAGATTCATCATTAAATGTATAGTCACAATTTTCTTCAGTACATACATCAATGAATGATAATGGTTCAATTGTTTCTTGTGAATTAACTGTAGCAAGTACAGCTTTAGTTTTTGCACTTGGTGCAGTAGTATCAACTACAGTAACTTTACCTTCATAAACATCTTCTCCACATTTAATTGTGTATTTATAAGAACCAACTGTTGTTGTATCAACATTAGATACATCTTGAACACAGTTTGATGAAGATGTATTTTTAAAAGTTGCGTAGTCGTTTATATTTTCAGATAATACACCATCTTTTTCAACTGTAATATCTTTAGTTTTTACAGATGATGAATTAAATATCTTCTTAACATTAATTAAGTAATAACTTCCTGCTCCTAAACCAGCAATTGCTATCAAAAGTAATAAGAATACTAATGTTTTATTAGATTTTCCTTTTGATTTAGCCTTTGGATCAAGTTCAGGTGTAGTTCCAATTTGATCAAAATCAGACATAGGTGTTGCATAATCAACAGGTGTTGATACACCAGCTTGATATGCTGATGTTGGCATTTGATCAGGAATTGGCATTGTTGGACCTTGTTGATAATTTGATGTTAATGGTTCTATTTGTGGTGCTTGTTGAACTTCTGGTTGTTTAAGTTCATCAGCAACTGGCATTTCAAGCACTTCATTTAGTGCATTATTTACATTATTTTCTAAAGTAGGAATTGGTGATGGTTCAACTGGAGCATTATTTACAGGTTGATTTAATGCTTCCATATTTGCTGCAGGTTCAACAGGTGCAGTAAATGTTTCTACTGGTTGAACATTATTATTTTCTGCAGGTGCAGTAAATGATGTATCAAAATTAAATGATGTATCATTAATTGGTGCAGCTTGATTATCAGCGGCTGGAATATTAATATTGTCAAAAGACATGTCACTTGCAACAGGTTGTGGATTTACATTTTGTGTGTTATCTACAACAGGTTGATTTTGAACATCAAGATTTGCAAATGGACTGAATGTTTCCTCTGCTTGATTTACAGTATCACTAATTGGACCAACAGGACTTATTGTATCGTTATTTGGAGTAAAGCCTCCCAAACTTTGTGAATTAAAATTATCTTGTCCCATACCATTTCCAAAATTATTATCTGGATTCATATATCTAGACCCCTTTTCCTATTATGTATAAATTATACATAATATTAATATAAATTGCAATCATAATGAATCATTTTTTATTTATAAAAAAAGTCTACATTTCGAAAGTGAAATGTAGACTTCTATTCGTTATAAAAAGTTGTGAACGTTATTTTTCAGGTTCAAAAGTATGTTTTACTCTATCTTTTTCTTCTGCTCTTTTACCATTATTGAAACGTTCAACAGTTCCAACTAGATATCCAGTGATTCGGCGAATTCTTTCAAATTGAACACCTTCACCAACAGTTTTTTTACAAGATGTTTCTTCTTTTTCAATTTCCTTTTTCATTCTTTACACTCCTTTCTTTATTGTTAACAGTCACATTGACCATTTAATTTTTTTATTTTATCAACAGCTACAGGTTCACCTGTACGTCTTCCACATCTAGGACAAACATCCTTGATAATTCCAACATATCCACAAACTGGATCTCTATCAACTGGATGGTTTATTGCAGCATAACCTAAATTATTTTCTTTCATCATTCTAACAATGTTTTCAAATGCATCTAAGTTATCAGATGGATCTCCATCAAGTTCAATATAACTAATATGACCTGCGTTTGTTAATGCATGATATGGTCCTTCAATTTCTAATTTGTGAGCAATTGTTTCATGATAAGCAACTGGTACATGGAATGAATTAGTATAATATGCTTTATCAGTTACACCTTTAATTTTTCCATAAACTGCTTTATCAATATTAACAAATCTTCCACTTAAACCTTCAGCAGGAGTTGCTAAACAAGTAAAATTCAAATTATATTTTTTAGCAAACTCATCACAATTTTTTCTCATTCTTCCAATTATTTCTAGACCAAGTTTTTGTGATTCATCAGATTCTCCATGATGTTTACCAGTAAGTGCTGTTAAACATTCTGCTAAACCTATAAAACCAATAGATAATGTACCATGTTTAAGTACTTTCCTTAATCTATCACCAGGTTTAAGTTTTTCACTATCGATCCAAACTCCTTGACCAAGTAAGAATGGGAAATTATATATTTTCTTATTACATTGTACTTCGAATCTTTCAAGTAATTGATCTTTAACCAATTCCATTAAATCATCAAGTTCTTTGTAGAAGCCTTTCATATCAGCCTTTTTGTTACCAGCATTTGGTCCAACAATACCATGTTTAATACCTAATCTTGGTAAATTAATTGTAGTAAATGAAAGGTTACCACGTCCTGGAGAAACAGCCTTATCAGGATCTACAACATTAGCAAGTACTCTAGTACGACAACCCATATAACAAACCTCTTTACGGAAGTCATTATCTGTTTGTTTATTAAATGTTGAATCTAAGAAACTCCAGTTTGGAAATAATCTTTTTGCAGAAACTCTACAAGATAATTTAAATAAATCATAATTCTTATCTTCAGGATTATAGTTTACTCCTTCTTTAACCTTAAATATAGATATTGGGAAAATAGGAGTTTCTCCATGACCTAATCCTGCTTCAGCAGCTAGCATGTAATTTTTAGTTACCATTCTTCCTTCACTTGAAGTATCAGTACCAAAATTTATTGAAGAGAATGGAACTTGAGCACCAGCTCTTGAATGCATTGTATTTAAATTATGAACAAATGCTTCCATTGCTTGATATGTTTGTTTATCAGTTTTCTTCATTGCTTTATCAAGAGCAAGTTCAAACATTCTTTTTACAACATCTGAATTTTTATAATATTTTTCAAAATAATCAATTTGAACATCAATTGTATCAATCTTCATAATATCTTTTTCAAGAGTATTAAAATTGATTAAATCATTCAACCCTTCAAGATCAATATAATCTCTAACCGTTTCTTTTAATTTTTTTCTAAAAGTTTTTAGTACACCTGGTGCTAAATAATAATCAAAAGCCGGAATACTTTGTCCACCATGTTGATCATTTTGATTTGATTGAATAGCTATTGCAGCCAAAGCTGAATAACTCATTATATCGTTAGGTTCTCTTAAATGTCCATGACCTGTAGAAAAACCATTTTTAAATAATTTATCGAGGTCAATTTGCATACATGTTGTTGTACCCATAGCCATAAAGTCAAGGTCATGAATATGAATATCTCCTTCATCATGTGCTGCAGAGAACTTTTTCTTCATTAAATAAGATTTAGCAAATTCTTTTGATACAGTTGAACCATATTGAAGCATAGTTCCCATTGCTGTATCTCCATCTACATTTGCATTTTCTCTTTTTGTATCATCTTCGTTAGCACTTTTTAGCCCTAAGCCTTCAAGAGTTTTAATAAACTTATGAAGTCTTTTATCATATGTGAACATTTCACGAGATTGAGCACGCATTTCACGATACTCACGGAATGACTCATAAACATCCTCATACTTATCTTTCTTTAAAGTTTCCTCAATGATGTCTTGAATATCCTCTATCTTTATACTTTTACAATCTGAAAAGTTTTTAGAGATAGATTTAATTACATCTTGATATACCTTTTGTATATCCTTTTCTGTGTACTTAGAATGAACTTCTTCATTAGTACCTTCAGTTATTGAATCAAAACCTTTTTTAATGGCCATTGCAATTTTAGTTCCATTAAAATCAACTTTTGATCCATTTCTCTTAATAACAGATATGTTATTAAGAACTTCCTCCTCATCATGTTTCATTTTAAATTCCTCCACCTACTTTAATTATATAATTCTTTTAGCTGTATTCAAGATTTTTTTGTAAGAAATTTACATTTTATAAAAAATGCAATTTTCAAAAACTTCGATTTTTCGGCAAAAAATTATTTTTGAAAATATATAAAAATGTAATTTTTCCCCGTGTTTTAGGGAAATTTTATTTTTTTATAAAAAAGTGTATAGTGCATTTACTTTAATTTTCAAATAATTTACATTTTTGTTTTTTAAAATTTTTACTTAAAAAATATGTTGTATAATTAGTGTCATATAAGTGTTAATACATATTTAACATGTATCAAAAATAAGATATAATAAATATGAATACTCTATATAAGGAAAGGGATTCGTATGAATTACAAAAAAATATATATGATAGGTATCGGTGGATGCAGTATGAGTGGTATTGCTGAAATCGTAAGTAAATTGGGTGTTGAAGTAACTGGTTCTGATATGGAGGAAACTTACTACGTAAAAAAATTAGTTGATAAAGGATTTATAATTAATATCGGGCATCATCCTGAATGCATTGATAACTCTATTGATTTAATCGTTTATTCTGCTGCCATTTCTGAAGATGATGCAGAAATGGTTAAAGCAACTGAATTAAATATACCAAAAATGGAACGTGCTGAATTTTTAGGATTAATAACTAAAAATTATAGTAATACAATATGTATTGCCGGAACACATGGTAAGTCAACCACTTCTGGTATGATAACTAAAGCATTTGTAGATTCTAAGAAAGATCCTACTGTTCAAATCGGTGCTAGCTTATATGAAATTGGTGGAAATAATAAAGTTGGATCTGATGACACATTTATATTAGAATCATGTGAATATCATGATAGTTATCTACACTTTAATCCTAAAATTGCTTTAGTATTAAATGTTGATGCAGATCATTTAGAATATTTTGGAAATTTAGATAACGTAAAAAAATCATTTTCTAAATTTGTTAACCTAGTTCCAAGTGATGGGTACATTTTTATAAATGCTGATGATGATAATAGTAAACATATTTGTGATGAAGCAAAAGGTAAAGTTATTACATTCGGTATTGATTGTGAAGCTGACTATAGAGCTGTTGATCTTTCATATGATGAACATGGTCATCCATCATTTAAAGTTCAAAAAGATAATGAAATAATTGCAAATATTGAATTATCTATAACTGGAAAACATAATGTTTATGATTCTCTTGCCACATTTGCTATTTGTCATTTATGTAACTTACCTACTGGTATTGTTGAAAACTCTTTATATGAATTTAAAGGTGTTCATAGAAGATTTGAATTCTTAGGACTATCTAAGTCAAATGCTAAAATATATGATGATTACGCACATCATCCAGCAGAAATTGCAACAACTTTATATTCTGTTAAACAAATTGATCATAATGAAACTTGGGCTCTTCATCAACCATTTACTTATACAAGAACAAAAGACCATTTAGATGAATTTGCTGAAGTGCTTTCTGGTTTTGACAACATAATATTAACTGACATTTATGCAGGTCGTGAAAAAGACATATATAATATTAAAACTGAGGATTTAGTAGAAAAAATTAAACCACTTAATCCAAACGTTTATCATTTCAGTGATGTTGATGAATTAGTAAAATTTGCAAATGAACATTTAAAAGAAAATGATGTTATATGTTCTATTGGTTGTGGGCCTGTTGATAAAATTGCTCAAAAGTTAGTAGACAAACCAAATTGTCCATGTAAATAAAAACAGCTAGCTTAATGCTAGTTGTTTTTTTCATACTCATCTAAAATATTTATAACTTCTTCTTTTGTTTTTGCCTGACATAGTTTTACTTTTGTTTCTTTACTATTTAATAAATATTTAAAATAATACATCAAATGATTTCTAAACTCTAATATAGCAGTTCTTTCATTTTTATCTTCTATTAACATATTTAAATGCTTTTTCATCATGTTAATTCTATCACTAACAGTTATTGTAGCGTTGTATTTTCCAGTTTCTAAATAATCAACGCAATTTTTGATAAGCCATGGATTTCCGATTGCACCTCTTCCAATCATTACACCTGAGCATCCAGTTTCATCAATCATTTGTTTTGCAAGTTCTGGAGTAGTTACATCACCATTACCTATTACAGGAATATTAACTGAACTTACAACATCCTTTATAATTTTCCAATCAGCTTTTCCACTGTAACCTTGAGATCTTGTTCTTGCATGAATAGCAATAGCTGAAGCTCCAGATTCCTCACATATTTTAGCAACTTCAACTGCATTAATACTATTTTCATCCCAACCACTTCTTATTTTAACAGTAACTGGAATACTTACAGCATTTACAACGGCTGTTACAATTTCTCTTATTTTTTCCGGATTCTTTAATAGTGCACTACCCGCTTGATTTTTTAACGCAACTTTCGGTACTGGACAACCCATATTTATATCTATAATATCTGGTTTCATCGTTTCTTCAACAATCTTAGCAGCTTTAACAAAAGAGTCTAAATCACTTCCAAATATTTGTTGTGAAATTGGTCTTTCCTTTTCATCCATAATAAGCATCTTCATTGTTTTGTCATTATCAAAACAAACTGCTTTGTCTGAAACCATTTCAGCATATATTAGTCCAGGTTTCATTTCTTTAATAATTTTTCTATAAGATGTATCAGAAACACCAGCCATAGGTGCAAATATTATTTGGTTTTTTACAAACACATTACCAATATAAAATCCACTATAATTATTCATTTATATGCACCTTCCCTCTTTTTTACTGATGATATATTAACATAATATATAAAAATATACAATTATGCAAAATAAAACTAGGTAAAACCTAGTTTAATTATATTTCGATATCAACTTCTTGTCCTGTTGATAAACCATATTTTATGGCTACATCTCTATCAACTTGAAGTTCATAATAACCATCATCAGATACTTTTGCACGTGCATCAAATATTGTACCATTTTCTAAGTGTACTCTTATAAGTTGTTTATCTTGAACATGATATTTTTCCATTTCATTTGTATTAAAATGAACATGATTCTCAGCAATTATACACACGTTATTTAATGTAACACTTCCCTTGTCAGTTTTAATAGTTATTGTTTCTGAATCATTTAATTCTCCAGATCTTCTAGTAGGCGGATTTAACCCTAACAATTCTGCATCAGATGGTAATATTTCCACTTGTGTATATTCTCTATAAGGTCCTACAACTCTAACGTGCTCAATAACTTTATCGCCGACAATTAAATCAACTGTTTGGTTAGTTGCATATTGACCGATTTGATTTAAATCATTTCTTTTTGACATAGGTTCATCAAAAAGTTTGTCATATATATCTTTTGTTAAATGTACATGTCTGTTTGAAATTGCGACTTTTACTCTGTAAATCATTCTTTCACCCTTTCGTATTTTATTCATACTTACCAACTCACATCATAATTATATCAAAAATAATAAAAAAAACTCTCAATATAGAGAGTTTTTACATTTATTACACATTCTTATTAAAGAATAACATTATGATATATATCAGTTACATCTTCAATTTCATCTAATAAATTATATAATCTATTAAATAATTCTAAGTCTTCTCCTTCAAGAGTAACTTTATTTTTAGCATACATTCCAACTTCATCAACATCATAGTCAGGATTTGGAATAATTTTTTCAACTTCTTCTTTTAATTTATTAAATTCAGAAGGAGCTACGCTCATTAAAACATATCCATCTTCATCTTCAAAATCAACAATGTTAACACCAGCATCTAAAAGTTTTTCAAATAATTCTTCGCCTTTATCAGTTTTAATTCCTAACATTCCTAAATGATCATAATTATATGAAACACTATTTGTTACACCTAAGCTTTTATTAACTTTATTAAATGCTGCTCTAACAAAACCAACAGTTCTGTTAACATTGTCTGTCATAGTTCTTATAATCAAAGTTGAAGCACCAGGTCCAAAGCCTTCATATGTAATAACTTCATATTCTTCTCCACCAGCACCTTTAGCTTTATCGATAGCTCTTTTAATAATATCAGCAGGGACTTGTTGTTTTTTTGCTTTATCTATTAAATGTTTTAAATCAATATTACAATCAGGATCAGGAACACCTTTTTTTGCAACAATATAAATTTCTTTTGCAAAATTAGAATATAATTTTGCTTTTGCTGCTCCAGTTTTGGCAATACTTGCTTTTCTTACTTCATATGCTCTTCCCATATTTTCACGTCCTTTATTTATAAGTCTAAAATATTATATCAAATATTTATTTGTTGTCTACATTTTTATTTTTTTCTAATAAATGGATTTACAACTAATCTTCTTAGAGAAAATTTCTTTTGTTTTCTTTTAATTCTTAAAAAATATGATGCAATAGAATCATTACGATAATTTAATAATTCATCTAGTTTATCACTATCTTTAAATATATATCCATAATATGTTTTATCAATAAATAATTTACATTTAAGGTATTTACTATTGTAGCCAAAAGTTTTTAATAACTCTGTATTTAACTCTTTTCCTGTTGTAATAGAATATTTTCCACCACCAACATTAAATGTCTTTTTGTTAACTTTATCAATTCTATCAATAGCTTTTACAAACATATATGCAGCATCATAATCAGTGGTTACTTCGAATTTTGTATCATTATCATAAATATATAAATAATTATCATTTATAGGATTACATAATACTATTGGTAATCTATAGATTGAATAGTTAGTTAATTTTTTCTTGATAATTTCTTCTGAATCTAATTTATATTTTCCATATATATCATTTTTAGAAAGATTTGGTTTTGTACTAACTGATACTTCACCACCATCTTGTTTTCCATAAACAGATGCACTTGATGCATATAAAAGATGGCAATTTGGATTATAAAAATTCAAGATTCTAACGATATTTTCAGTTCCTTTAAAATCAACTTCATATGTTAGTCTGTCATTTAAATCAGCAAGTGGAGGTGTAACTCCAGCTAAGTGTATTACATAATCCATTTCTTTTAATATATTTTCTAAAACAAGTGAATCAGTTACATCACCAAACACTACCTTAACTCTCTTTTTATATTTTCTTAGTTTTCTATTATTAGTTCTTGATTTTAAATCTAGTGCTGTAATTTCATATTTTCCTTCACTAAGCAAATATTTAAGAACACTTCTTCCAATTGTACCAGCAGCTCCCGTAACAAGTATTTTTTTCATATAATTACCTCTAATCTAAAATAGTAATAAAGCAAAGATAATTGCTCCAACCAATAATCCTTCAATAAGTCCTTTTTCTTTAATCTCATTAACAGATTCAACACCTAATTCTAGGAAACCTATATAAAGCATCATTCCACATGTTATTGATAAAACAATTAAGTTTGCAACCTCACCAATGTCTCCAATTAGAAAGCCTATTAAAGCACCAAGAGTACCCGATAATACTAACGCGATATTTTTATAGTTCTTCGTATTATTTTTGTTTTTCATAAAATATGACATTTCCATACCAAGTGGAATATTATGTAAAGCTATACCACCTGCCATTAAAAGTGCAGCTTTTAATGATGATTTGCCAATCATATAAAATGCTATTCCTTCTAATACATTATGCATTAATACAGAGATGAATGTAAGTATACCTATATGATATAGATGATCTTTATGTTCTTTTTTTGTATCATCATTATGTTTGTGTTCATGATGATGATGTGGAATAAACATATCAATAATTACTAAAGTAAAGATTCCAAATACTTCTCCACTTACAGTCATAAATATTTCTGAATAGTTTGAAGTTAATTCCATTATTTCAGGAATTATATCAGTAAACAATACTGCTAGAACAATAACAAATGCAAGTCCTGTTGCAAAATAAGTCATTTTTTTATTTTTAACAACACTTGTTAATAATTCTCCAACTAAAAATGATAAGCCCATTAATAAAGATAATAAAAGAACTATTATTTGCATATCTTTCATCTCCTAAAACTATCATAATTATATCAAAAAAAATACATAAAAAAAATATCTATATTTAGATATTTTTCTTAGTTTTCAAAGTATACTTGATACCATTTTAGTAAGCAATAAATTGTCCATACTTTTTTGTAATTATCTTTTTTACCTTGTTTATGTTGATCTAACAATTTATTAATATATCGTGTATCAAATAGTTCAGAAGCTATTTCTGTATTAAATGTATTTTTAATTTCATTATAGAAATCATCTTCCTTCATCCACGCTCTAAGCGGAACTGGAAAACCTAGTTTTTTCTTTTTATATGCCTCTGTTGGAATAACTCTTTTTGCTGCATCTCTAAGAGCTACTTTTGTATTTTCTTTTGTTACTTTATATTCAACTGGTAAACTTGATGCATAAGCAAATACTTCTTTATCAATAAAGGGTACTCTACCTTCTAATGAATTAGCCATTGTCATTCTATCTGCTTTTTGTAAGATGTCTTTTATTAACCAAAAGTTGATATCAATTGCTTGCATCTTTGAAATATCATCTTTGCCTTTAAATTCATCATAAACTTCTTTTGTTATATCACTATTTTTATATACTCTTTTAACATTAAGAAATTTCTTTGTTTCTCTTTCGCTAAAGACTTTATTAACACCAATATAGTTTTCTTCTAGTGTTAAACCTCTTCTAACCAAAAAATTTAAACCTTTTACTTCTGGTAAATGTAAACATATCTTAGCTATAGATCTTTTAATACACTTTGGAAGTTTATTATACCAAGATACATCAACGTCGCTTCTATAAAAATTATATCCACCAAAGAATTCATCTGCACCTTCACCGGATAAAACAACTTTAACATCTTTACTTGCAAGCTCAGAAACAAAATATAATGCAACTGCTGCTGGATCTGATGTTGGTTCGTCTAAATGATACATTATTTTTGGAATTATTTTTAAATATTCATCTTTAGTAATTATCTTACTTGTATTATTAATTTTTAATTCTTTTGTTAAATTTTTAGCATACTCAATTTCATTATACTTTTGATCAGTATAACCTACTGTGTAAGTTTTATCAGGTCTTGCGAGTGCTACTAAATATGAGGAGTCAACTCCACTAGATAAAAACGAACCTACTTCAACATCACTTAGCATATGTTTATCAACAGATTCTTTCATTAATTTATCAATATCATCAACTACTTTATCATAGTTTTCTTTTTTTACATTAAAATCAATTTTAAAAAACCTATCAGTTTCTACCTTTCCGTCCTTTATATATAAAGATGTTCCAGGATTAACTCTATAAACTCCTTTGAATAAAGTTTCTTTTGTTGGAGTAAAACTAAATGATAAGTATGGTGCAATAATATCTTTATTTAACTCTTTTTTGAAATCAGGATGTTCAAGAAATGATTTAATTTCTGATGCAAACATGAATGTATCATTATTTTCATAGTAATATAAAGGTTTAATTCCAAAATTATCACGAGCTAAAAATAATGATTTATCTTTTACACTATAAATTGCAAAAGCAAACATGCCTCTTAAATGTTTAGGTAGTTCTCTTCCCCACTTTTCATAGCCATGAATTATTACTTCTGTATCAGAACTTGTTTTAAATTTGTGTCCATCTTTTTTTAACGTATCTCTCAATTCTAAATAGTTATATATTTCACCATTAAAAATAATTACGAGTGATTTATCTTCATTATAGATAGGTTGGTCTCCACCACCTAAATCTATAATTGATAATCTTCGATGTCCTAAGGCAACATCATTATCCACATAGAACCCTTCAGCATCAGGCCCTCTGTGGATAATTCTGTCAGTCATCTTTTTAATTATTTCTTTTTTGTTTTCTTTATTATTTATAAAACCCGCTATTCCACACATATTAGTCTCCTAGTATTTTTTTGTATATATCATTTCCGATAATTTGACCACTTATTGCAAATCTGTTTGCAACTTCAGAATTAATTTGATCCACGTAATCAGAAGGAATATCAGTTACACCTTCTCTTGGAACAAATTTCTTTTGTGATGCAAAATATGTACCTTTATCTGAAACCCAGCTTCTATTTGAGAAAGTTGCAAGTCCAGGATAATCACTTAATATATCTTTACCAACAATTAATCTTGAATCATAATTAATACCAAATAAATTTAATATTGTTGGTAATACATCTATTTGTGAACCTACTTTATCAACATAAATAGGTTCTGTAATTTGATTATTCCAAATAATTAAATTACTTCTATTTACTTCAACTACACCATCTCTTTTATATGTACTAACTTCATTTATTTCATCAGTTGTAAGGGTATATGGATAGTGATCTCCAGTAATAACTATTACTGTATCATCAAGCTTACCTGCAGCTTCTAAATTATTTATTAAGGCTTCAACTGCTTTATCAAATTCTATTTGTGATGCAATGTAAGCTCTTACTTTTTCAGAGTATGGTAAATCTTTAACTGCTGACTTATTTCTTACAGCCATTGAATTACCACCACCAAAATTATATGGAGCATGTCCACTAACTGATATGTAGAAAGTCATAAATCTATCTGAATCTACATATTTTGGAGTTGTCACATTTATTAAATCAACATCACTTGGAAGCCACTTACAAGACATTTCTTTTTCAAGGCCATTTCGACATCCTGTATAGTTTTTAAATCCTAATGTATTCATAGTTTTATTACGTTCATAGTATGAATAAGTCCAATCATGGAAAGCATTAACGTTATAACCTAAACTATTAAATTGATGTCCTAAAGCATACGAAATCTTAGGGGTTTGTCCTTTCCAATTTTTAAGAATTTCTTGGTTTGGTATTAAACCAGTTGTTGCTTGGAATTCTCCACCTGTTGTACTTAAAAATACTGGAGAATAATAATTATTAAAGACAAATCCATTGTTTGTTAATTTGTATAGTGTTGGTGTAAGTTCTTTACTTACAGCAATACTATTAAATCCTTCTGCAAGAATAAATACTAAATTTTTATCTTTGAAATATCCTGTATAATCATTTTGATTAGTAGGAGTTTGATTTTTAAAATATGTATATAATTGTTTTACATTATTATTTTTTTCATTATTAATTAATTCGTCAAAGTTTATATCTGATACATTGTATGTAATAACCTTTTCTTTTGGTTCATCAGGATTAACTAAGCCACCTTTATCATCAACAATTATTTTTTCTTCAAAACCAAAAATAACATGAACTAAATCTAATCTAGTTGCAGTAATAAGTCCAAACTTGTCAATATTTTTATCTTCAGCATTAACTTTATAATATAAATTATACGCTGAATATAATTTGCTCTTTCCTGGAATTAAAGATACATAAGAAAGAAGAACTAATATAATAAATATTATTAATCCTGTTATTTTAACAGGTTTTATTAATCTATAAAATTGTATTCTTCTTTTTAATAATAAGATTATAATAAGTGGTAATGATAAGATCAAAATTGGTATAAAATACATTTTAATTGAGTCAATAATAATATTAGAGAAATCAGCTGCTTGGTTAGCTAAACCTATTGTATGAAATGAGAAAAATACACTAAATAATCTATAAAATACATATTGAAATAAAAACAATAAAGTTATTAATACTGTACTTGTATAAAATATAATTTTACTTACCTTTTCTCTAAATATATTTGTTATTATTGTTAAAAGTAAAATTATTGGTAGGGAAAAAATTAATGTATACAAAAAAGAATCTAAACTTATATTTTTAAAAATTAGTAATTTAAAAATCATTTCTATAGAAATAACTAAAAAGCTATATTCATAAAATGTATTACTTTTTGAATTTAATAATCGTTTCATAAAACACTTACTTTCCACTTTTAATTATAGCATAAAAAAATATTTTTTTTATATAAAAAAGGAAGATTATTTCATGAAATAAATCTTCCTTTTTAGATATTACTTTTAAATAAGTAAGAGCAATCTTATTTATTTAAAAAACTATATGTGTAATAAGTAATACCTGTTTACACAGTATTATTATTATCTTCTTTGATAACATTTATTTTGCTAGTTTTTTCCAGTTCTTCTTCTTCAACTCTATGATTCATTGCTATTCCTATTGTAAGGATATATGACAAAATATAGAACCATAACATTAATATAATGATGTTTGCTAAACTTCCATAGAAGATATTATATTGTGCAAAGTGAGAAATATAATATCCATATATATATGTTGCTAACACCCATCCAAATGTTGTAAAGATTGCTCCTTTATTAACATGTCTACTTTCAGTTTGCTTATCAGGAGCCATTGTATAAATCAGTTTAATAAAGATGAACATTATAAACCAAGTAATTGGTCCTTTTAGGAAATTAAATACAGCTAATATTTTATTTGTGACTGATTGATTCATATTTACATACGCTATCATTTCAGTTATTTTTGTACCCATAACAGGAACAATAATCATAAATATAAATAATAAAATTATAATAAATGTCATTAAAAATGCTTTTATTCTTCTTTTTAAGAATGATGTATTTTCTATTCCATATATTGTATTAGATGTGACAATTATGGAAGCAGCACCATTAGATGCAAAATAGTAACCAATGATAATTGTGATTATATATTTTATACCAAGCATATGTGAAGAACTAACAATTAATGTATCTGCAATTCCTTTATTAAATGCTGATGAAATAAAATTATATATTACATCTGTTGATAAATTTAAAAGTGCTGCTCCATAACCAATTAATGTAATTGTTGGAACTATTGATAAGATAAAGAAGAAAGCAAGCTGACCAGGAAGTACTAACATTTCTGGTTTAAATAAAGCAGCTTTAAAATTTTTCAAAAATAATTTTATTCTTCTTTTTATCTTTTTCAATTTTTTACCTCTTTATTTTTAGGCTTTTGTTTTTTCATATCTTCAAGAGCCTCATTAATAGCATCTTCAATTGTTTTAATATCATCATTAATCATACTATATCCAATTGCTGCTCCATACTCATAAGGTAATTTTTTCATTTCTTTTGATAACTTATGAATATAATTTACAATATGTTTTTGTTGATAACCTACTAAATATATTAAGAATTCATTACCATTTGTTCTCATTATATCTGAATTATCAAGTTGAGTTTTAATTAATATATTTGCAAGAGCAGTAATTTGTCTATCACCTGCTTCGTAACCTTTTGTGTCATTTAAATAAGCAATATTATTTAAATCTATTACAATCATGGTTTGTGGATAAATCTTGTTGTTATTCCAGATTTCCATATTTTCACTTAAATAGTTACGATTTTTTAAACTTGTAAGTAAATCAATATATTTTATCTTTTCATCATTTTTTATTTTTTTAGCAACAGTTACTTTCTTACTCTTTTTATAGAAGAATAACATAAATATTGCTACTATAAATAAAATCATTATGAAGTAGTGAGCTAGTTTAGCTAATACTTCTCCTTTTAATACTGTATGATTATGGTTATTAATTCCCTCATATTTTATGATGCTTGGATCAAGAGTTGAAATATATGTTGAGAATAACGTATTAAATGCTTTGCTTCCCTTAACTCTAAAGCCATAAGCTTTATCAATATTTTCTTCATATCTAATTTCATAATTCTTTAATTTGTTCTTATGGAAGTATGAGAATACTTCTTCATCTAAAGCAACTAAATCACCTTTTCTTGCTCTTTTAAACATTTCTTTTAAAGAATCATAATATTTTAAATTTAAGTTATAATTTACTTTTAAGTATGAAGCAATTTTGCTTCCTCTTTGAACATATACAACTTTATCTTTTGGAATTGTTGATATATTGTTAATAACTACGTTATTATTAGCTTTTGCAATAATAACATATTTAATGCTTTGATAAGTATATGATGTTTCAAAGCCATCATCAAAATTATAGTTATTAAAGTAAATATCTATTTTTCCATTAGCAAGAGCTTTTTCAAATTTATTATAATTTCTATACTTATTAAAATTAAAATCAACTCCAGCAAAATCAGAGAATTTCTTTAAATATACTGCAGAAATTCCTCCAAAGTTTCCACCTGTTATTACTTCGTATGGATTTTGATTAATAAATCCATAACTATAAGTTTTAGATTGTAGTTCAGTTATATCTGCTTCTGTTAAATTTAAAGCAGAAGTAAATGCAATTAATTCATTTGCATTAATTAATTCATCTAAATATTTTTCACTCCATACATTAAAATATTTTCTAAGTATTGATGAAAGAACATCATCTTTTGATCCTTCATAATAAAAATAATATTTAATATCTCCAAAATGATAATTTACAACATAATTATTTGATAATATTGAATCAAGATTGCAAATTAAACTAACTAATGTATAATTTACTTCATCATTTTTTAAACCTTCAAATAATTGTGCATTTGTATCATACACTTTGTAATTATAATTTGGTAATTTCTCTCTTAAGTAAGATTCATCACTTTTTGTAATTCCAATAGTATTACTATTAAAATCATTTTGTGACATGTGAACTAATTTTTCTTTTCCAACTAATACATAATGATCTTCATAAAATATAGTTGAATCATTTGTTACACTAGTTCCTGCACTAAATTTATTTCCACTTACTTCTTCACCTAATAAAAATGTTACAGGATTAATTGATATTTGATATTCAGTTTCAAAATCATTTAAAAAATCATAAAAAATACCATTACCATTATCGCCAAAAACATTAACATTATTTATAACATTAACATTTTGTACAACATTAAGATTATCAGATATCCATCTTTTTTCACTTCTACTTAATTTATTTTTATCACTAATAAATAAATACACCATTGTAATAACTAAAAGTGCAGCAGCAATACCAGCAATAATAATAAATGTTCTTTTCTTATCCTTCATCATTATCTATACTCCTATTGTGCTTGTTCTTCTTGTGTGTTGTTATTCCATAATAATCCATTACCAGACGCATTTCTTGCACCCATTAATAGAAATGAACTATTCTTTATTGTAAAGTTGATATCATATGTTTCTTTAATATCATCTCTAAATAAAGCTAGTGATTCATCAGTTACTTTTTTAGCATCTTCTAACTTTATATCATCCTTAAAAGTAATACTTATATACAAAGTCTTGTGTGATACTCTAAATCTAACTTTATCAACTGTTGAAGATTCTTCAACTTTTTTTACGTATTCATCTTGTTCTTTATCTTTTATTACTGTTTTCATATTATCAAAACGATTTCCAAATACAGATTTTCTTGATCCCACGAAGTATTTTAGCATAACAACTAAAATTGCAATAAAGCATACAGCAAGTATTGCACCAAGGATTACTAAAATCTTGTTATTTGCCCATAATTTTTTCATAAAACACCTCATTTTTTAGTAAGATAATTATACTACATTTATATGCTTTAATCAATCTTCACTCATAAATTAAAGTGAGATTTTAAATCTCACTTTTTAATATATTAATTAGTTCAGTAACTTCATCATCATTTAATATTTTAATGTTTAACTCTTTAGCTTTTTCGTATTTACTTCCAGGATCTTCACCAACAAAAACTAAATCAGTTTTTTTACTTACGCTTTCAACGATTATAGCTCCAAATTTTTCAAGAAGTTCTTTAATAAATGGTCTTGATGCAACTGATAATGTTCCAGTAATAACAATTTTTTTGCCAGTAACTTTATCATTATATTTTGTGCGAGAACCTTTATATAATACATTTACTCCTAGTTCAATTAATCTTTCAATTAGCTTTCTATTTTCATTATCTTGGAAATAAGAATAGATACTTTGAGCAAGTATTGGTCCTATATCCTTTATATCAGATAGTTCATCTGGAGACACATTATAAAGCATTCTTATATCAGGATAGTTTTCTGCAATTATTTTAGCTGTCTTAATACCTATTCCTTCTATTCCAAGTCCAAATAGTAATCTTTCAAGACTGTTATGTTTACTGTTTTCTGCAGCATCTAAAATGTTAGTTATTTTTTTTAACCCATAACCTTCTTGACTCATTATCAAATCTTTATGTTTAAATAAAGTAAAGAAATCATCATAACTTTTTATAATATTTAAATTATAAAAATCTTCAATTATTTCATCGCCTAGACCATCAATGTCCATTGCTCCTTTTGATGCAAAATGAATTAATTTTTCAATTGATCTTGCAGGGCAATTATTGTTAGGACAATAGTAATCTACTTGTCCTTCCTTCTTTATTAGTTTAGTTTTACATATAGGACATTCAGATATCATAACAAAAGGTTTTTCAGAACCATTTCTTAATTCTTTTTTGGCTTCAACTACTTCTGGTATTACGTCTCCTGCTTTTCTAATAGAAACAGTATCTCCAATTTTTAAGTCTTTCATAATAACATAATCTTCATTATGTAGTGTTGCTCTTGATATTGTAGATCCCATAACAATAACTGGATCAAGAACTGCATTTGGAGTTATTTGTCCAGTTCTACCAACAGTAAAGATAATATCATTTAATTTTGTTGATACTTCTTCAGCAGGAAATTTATAAGCAACAGCCCATTTTGGATATCTTATTGTGTTACCCATTATCTCATGTTCTTTTAAATCATTTAGTTTAATAACTACTCCATCAATGTCATAATCTAAATCAGGTCTTGCTTCCTTCTTTTCCTCAATATATTTCAATACTTCAGCTACTCCACTAACTAATCTATTATTTGGGTTAGTTCTAAAGCCTAGATCTTTCATAAATTTTAATGCTTCGTCGTGAGTTTTAATTCCATAATCCTCAGGATTTGGTAAATGGTATATAAATACTTCTAATTTTCTTTTAGCAGCAATGGAAGAATCTAGTTGTCTAACTGATCCTGCTGCAGCATTTCGACAATTCTTTAAAAGTGGTTCACCATTTTTTTCTCTTTCTTCGTTTAACTTTTTTAGTGTATCTCTAGACATATAAATTTCACCACGAACTTCTATGTCTATATCTTTACTAAGTTTTAAAGGAACTTGTTTTATAGTTTTAACATTATTTGTGATATTTTCACCTATAAAACCATCTCCACGAGTTGCGGCAGAAACAAGTTTACCTTTTTCATATTTTAAAGAAACTGATAATCCATCAATTTTTAATTCGCATACATATTCAGGATTAATATTTTCATCTTTAATTCGTTTGTCAAAAGCTACTATTTCGTCTTCGTTAAAAACATCAGCAAGTGACATCATTGGAATGTTATGAGTTACTTTTTCAAACTTATCTAAAATAACACCACCAATTTTAGTTGAAGGAGAATCTTCTCTTTTCCACTCTGGATGTTGTTCTTCAACATCATATATTTCTCTTAAGTAGCTATCATATTCTTGATCTGTCATTGTTGTAGCATTATCTAAAACATGATACTCATAATTAGCTTTATTTAATAAATCTACTAGTTCATTATATCTTTCTTGTGTCATAGTAAATCACCTACTATTATTATAACATAAAACAAGATGAATTTTCATTCATCTTGTCAACCAACCTTCTAATTCCATAGGTCTTTTGGATATACATTTTTTTCAATTAATTCATTAATATTGTTAATTAAATTTTCTGCATCTTCTTTATAAG
>Ga0310786_10002152_pt1 | contig 30713 bp, 25 predicted proteins | sample AusTroGonzalo_MG_FD_203881 | JGI IMG/M metagenome (GOLD analysis project Ga0310786, IMG submission 203881) | Bovine rumen microbial communities from tropical cattle in Woodstock, Queensland, Australia - Gonzalo_03 (v2) (version 2) | ecosystem: Host-associated > Mammals > Digestive system >...
CCCGCCCCGGCGACCCGCCCCCCCGCTTCCTCGTCGCCGCCGCCACCGAAGAAGCCGTCCCCGCCATACAGGCCCTCCTCGACCGCCACGTCCCCCCGGAATTCCGCCCCGCCTTCGCCGTCCTCCCCCGCCGCATGCGCGAAATCGCCCGCCAGGCCGACGCCGCCATGGTCTGCTCCGGCACCGCCACCGTCGAAACCGCCCTCTGCCGCTGCCCCATGATCGTCGTCTACCGCGCCGCCTGGCCCACCTACTTCCTCGGCCGCCTCCTCATCCGCGTCAAATGGCTCGGCATGGTCAACCTCGTCGCCGGACGCACCGTCTGCCCCGAATTCATCCAGCGCGACGCCACCCCCGCCGCCATGGCCGCGGCCCTCCGCCCCCTCCTCACCCCCACCCCCGCCCGTCAGGCCCAGCTCGACGCCCTCGACGCCGTCGCCGCCGCCCTCGCCGGCGACGGCTCCGCCACCCCTCCCGGCAGGGTCGTCGCCCGCCTCGCCGCCGCCCTCCCCTGATTCCCCCACCCGCCCCGCACCCCCGGAACGCCTCCCGGCCGCCCCTCGCCCCGCGCCCTCGCCTTCCGACCTCAAGATTAAGGAAAAATCTGCATTTTTCGCCACTTTTTCATTGGCCCGGCATTTGCCAACCCTTGGCAAAATCCCCCCCGGAACCCTAGATACCTAGAATCCCAGAAATCTAGAAAAGGCCTTGCCCGTCCCCCCATTTTGCCACCATGCGTCACTCCCCCTTCGCACCCGGCAATGCCACCCCGAAGGCCGCGAGGAAGGCGGGGACGTCTTCGGCGGGCAAGTCGCGGAACGCGAGCGGCGGACGGATGTCGAACACAATGTCGGCGCGGCGTTTTCCGCGGGGGACGACACGCGGCGCGGACAATACGCACCGGGGTTGCCCGGTGGATTTTCCCAACCACCGGGAACGCAGGAAGGCGACCCGGTGGGTCGTGACAAGAAACAGGCTGCGGCGGCGCAGGGCGGCGTGCAGGAACGGAAAGAGGGCCAAGCCAAGCAGAAACAGCCACGGCACGGGCATCCAAAGAAGCGTCTTGAGCCCGGCAAAAACGCCGGGAGAACCGCTGGAAAGCTGTTGGACGGCACCCCGCGCTTCGGCGAGAAGACTTGCCGCGACTTCGCCGAGAAGTTTCACCCCCGGCACGTACAAGAATGGCAACGCGAGAAGGCCGACTCCCAGTGCGGAGAGGAGGAAATGCCAGGGGACGAAGCGCCAAACGGGCCGCCCGGCCCAAAGGAGCCGTTCGCCGTCGAGGGCGAAGGCGCTTTCGATGTCGCGGCGGATTTTGGGGGCCATCCATACGGGGAAAACGTGCTCCGGCGGGGCGTCGGGGAGCGACGGGCGGCCGAGCACGCGGCGCAGGGCGTCGCCGGGGTGCAGGGGGCCGAGGACGATGGCGGAGGCGGCGCGGGTTTCCATGCCGGGCATATGCCCGCCGCCCCCGCCCCGCAAAAGCCGAAACCACCCGCCACGCGTCCTTCCCCCCCCCGCGGTTTTTGCGGCGAGCCACCGTTTTGCCAATGCTTGGCAAAAATGGCCCGTTTTTGCCGAACCTTGGCAAAATTGTCTTCGCCAGTTTCCTAAACTTCTAGGCGAAATGTGGCCGAGTTTCGCAAGCCGCCTCTTTTGTTTGGACTAACCCATCTTTCCCGCTCATTTTTGCGAAGAATTAATCGCAATAGTGCGAAGGCACGCCAACACCCAAACTCCCCATAAAACGCTGAGAAGTGATGCGGCGAGATAGCCCAAAAGAAAGTTATCTGCCATGAAGAAAACAACTGAGAGCAAAAATCCCACAATGAATACGGGAAGGATGACGGCAAAAGAGGCCTTGTTTGTGCAGGCTTGATGTGATGGAGAACGCGGAGGAGATGCCAAGGGCAATGTGTCGTCCGTGAAGGAACTTTGGAAGCCACGGGGTTGGGACGAGCGAGAGACTTTCACGGTTTTTCGTGCGGAAAACGCTGGCGAAGATGAGTCGGCCGCGGATTGGAAAGTAGTGCCGCATGCCGGACAATCAATGCTCTTTCCAATCAGAACATCCGGGATATCAAGTGTCGCAGAACAAGACGGGCATTTCATTTTCATACATGATTTCCTTTCGGGACAAAATAAAGGCACTAGTCCGACTTCCCGCCGGAAAAGGCCGTTCATGAAAAGACCTCTTCCTATATCCTTCAACCAGGCTCGTGGAATGCCTTTGCGGAAAACATGGAAGAGGTGCGCTTGAAGCGCTCCCTCGCACATGTTGTTCCGCTGAATTTTTCCACGATTCGGTTGAAACAACTGCTTGCAGAAAGCAAAATGGACTGTCTAGGTTTGATTTGAGTGGAGTCGAGTTTTCCTTGGGTTCTGTTTTTGAGGCATCCGCGTCAGCGGACTATCACGGTCGTATTTTGCATGCTTGCCGGGTCCGTTTCAAGAAAATGAATTGGAGCGACACGCCATTCCGGAATCAGTGCAGCTAGGAAAGCGCGTCTCCAAGAGAATTCACTTCTTCTTCCGAAAGCCATACCCCCATTCCAGCGGTTTTTGCGGCGAGCCCCCGTTTTGCCAAGGCTTGGCAAAAATGGCCCGTTTTTGCCGAACCTTGGCAAAATCCAAAAACGGCCCGCCGCGGAATTTGCCGATGTTTGGCAAATTCCGCCGTTTTTTGCCAAGCCTTGGCAAATCGCGCGCCGGGCATCCCCCGTCCGCGCCCCGCATTTCCGCATTGAACCCGCATCCCGCCCCGCGTATGCTCGTCCCATAGGCCTACAACACAGGAGACTCGCATGAATCCAAACACCATGTTCAGCATTTCGCTCGCCGCCGGCATCTTCGCCCTCCTTTTCGCCTGGTGGAAAACCCGTTGGATCAACGCCCAGGACCCCGGCACCGACCGCATGCGCGAAATCGGCGGCGCCGTCCGCGAAGGCGCCATGGCCTTCCTCAAACGCGAATACTCCGTCCTCGCCGTCGTCGTCGTCCTCGTGGCCGCCCTCCTCGCCTTCATCAACGAAGGCGCCGTCCGCTGGGTCGCCGCGGCGTTCGTCTTCGGCGCCTGCTGCTCCGGGCTGGCGGGCTTCTTCGGCATGCGCGTCGCCACCGCGTCCAACATGCGCACCACCAACGCCGCCCGCAAAGGCCTGCCGCAGGCCCTCCAGGTTGCCTTCTCCGGCGGCTCGGTCATGGGCATGTGCGTCGTCGGCCTCGGCCTCACCGGCCTGACCCTCGCCCTCTTCGCCGCCTTCCGCGCCTTCTACGACCCCGCCGACATCGACTCCGTCACCCGGATCATCCTCCCCGTCGTCACCGGCTTCTCCATGGGCGCGAGCTCCATCGCCCTCTTCGCCCGCGTCGGCGGCGGCATCTACACCAAGGCCGCCGACGTCGGCGCCGACCTCGTCGGCAAGGTCGAAGCCGGCATCCCCGAGGACGACCCCCGCAACCCCGCCACCATCGCGGACAACGTCGGCGACAACGTCGGCGACGTCGCCGGCATGGGCGCCGACCTCTTCGAATCCTACGTCGGCGCCATCGTCGCCGCCATGGTCCTCGGCGCCACCGCCACCGTCTCCGGCGCCCACGACATGAAATTCGTCCTCCTGCCCCTCCTCGTCGCCGGGGCGGGCATCGTCCTTTCCATCGTCGGCACGTTCTTCGTCCGCACCCGCGAAGGCGGCAACCCGCAGGCCGCCCTCAACAAGGGCACCTTCGGCGCCTGCATCATCACCGCCGTCGCCTCCTACTTCATCTGCACCCGGCTCCTCCCCGCCTCCTTCCTGATCGCCGGCGCCCCCTTCACTTCCACCGGCGTCTTCCTCTCCATCGTCGTCGGCCTCCTCGCCGGCACCGTGATCGGCCTCCTCGCCGAATACTACACCGCCGAAGGCAAGGGCCCATCCAACTCCGTCGCCGCGTCCTCCGAAACCGGCTCGGCCACCAACATCATCGCCGGCCTCGGCATCGGCATGGTCTCCACGGCCTGGCCCGTCCTCGTCCTCGCCGTCGCCACCATCGCCTGCTACTACTGCGCCGGCCTCTACGGCATCGCCCTCGGCGGCCTCGGCATGCTCGCCACCACCGGCATCCAGCTCGCCGTCGACGCCTACGGCCCCATCGCCGACAACGCCGGCGGCCTCGCTGAAATGTCCGGCCTCCCCCACGAAGTCCGCCAGCGCACCGACAAGCTCGACGCCGTCGGCAACACCACCGCCGCCATCGGCAAGGGCTTCGCCATCGGTTCCGCCGCCCTCACCGCCCTCGCCCTCTTCGCCGCCTTCCGCGAAACCGTCGGCCTCGCCGAAATCGACGTCGCCAACCCCAAGGTCATGGCCGGCCTCCTCGTCGGCGCCATGATGGCCTTCCTCTTCTCCGCCTTCGCCATGAAGGCCGTCGGCCAGGCCGCGTTCGCCATGGTCGAGGAAGTCCGCCGCCAGTTCAAGCAGATCCCCGGCCTCCTCGAAGGCAAGCCCGGCGTCAAGGCCGACTACGCCCGTTGCGTCGACATCTCCACCGCCGCCGCCATCCGCAAGATGACCGTCCCCGCCCTCCTCGGCATCCTCACCCCCCTCGTCGTCGGCTTCTGCTTCGGCAAGGAAATGCTCGGCGGCCTCCTCGCCGGCGTCACCGCCTCCGGCGTCCTCATGGCCCTCTTCATGAGCAACGCGGGCGGATGCTGGGACAACGCCAAGAAGCACATCGAAGGCGGCGCCTTCGGCGGCAAGGGTTCCCCCGCCCACAAGGCGGCCGTCGTCGGCGACACCGTCGGCGACCCCTTCAAGGACACCGCCGGACCGTCCCTCAACATCCTCATGAAGCTCATGAGCGTCGTCGCCCTCGTCATCGCCCCCGTCCTCGTCCACTTCGACCCGATCATCAAGAAGTGGATCGCCTCCTGGTGATTCCCCTTCCCTCCCGGCGCCGCGCGGTTTCCCCGCGCGGCTTTTTTTCGCCGCGGCGCCGAAAATTCCGCTTGCAATCCCGCCCCGTTCCGCTATTCTCCCCGCCCGTTGATTGACGGGGTCGTAGTTCAATTGGTTAGAGCACCAGATTGTCGATCTGGGTGTTGCGGGTTCAAGTCCCGTCGACCCCGCCAGTTTTCGGTTTTGTTCCTTTTTGTTTCCGCATGGCCCTTTCGCCATGCGGTTTTGTTTTCCCCGCCCGCCCCCTACAGCGCCGGGGCGTGGCGCCCGGCGCCGGGACCGTCGGGATGCCGCTGGCACTTCGACGAGGTGAGCGAACCGATGTCCGAAGCCGTCTTCCCGCAGTACTTGCAGGTGTAGACCCCCTTGGCGCTTCCCTCGTAGAGGGCGTGCCGCCCTTTCCCCGGCCCGGCGGGATGCCGCTGGCACGCGTTCCCCGTCAAACTCCGCGCATCCACCGCCTTGTGCCCGCAATACTTGCACTGGACCCAGGTTTTGCCCGCTTCCTGCGCCGCCACCGCCGCGCACAGCGCCAGCGCCAGCCCGATGGCCATGATCCGTTTCACGACGCCCGTTCCTCCGTGTTTCCGCTTTTCAATGCACGATCGGCGGCTTCCGCGATGCCCACCGCCACCAAATCCGCATCCACAACCGCTTCAGCCACCACTTCGGCCCGTAATCCGGAATGCATTGGTTTTGAGCCATGTTTCGCCCTTTCCTTGCCATGATTGCCAAGTGACATCTAATCATCCCCCAACGCCTCTCGCAAGCGCTTGTCAACAAACATCGCTAACTCCACACCGGCAGCCACTCCGACTCCGAACGCCGCGCCCTTTGCCGCACCGTCCAAAACCGCTCGTTGGACATGCTTTCCCGGCGTGGCTTCGTATCGGAATCCGGGCGTCTCGGGATTCACGGCCCGCCAAGTCATTTCCCGGCCAAGGTTGAGCTTTGCCGCGATGCCTTGTTCCAGCCGCGCCAGCGTCCACGTTCCGTCACCTTGCCACCCGATGCATACCGCCGTGAACCGATGACAATTGCGTTCAAACAAATCGTAATCCCACCCCAGTTGCTCCGAACTGTCGACCGTCAATATCCTCGCCAACATCGCCGCATACTGCGAACCCAGCGGAATTCCGCTCGCTTTGTCGCACGCGGCATAGATGCGGAATCCCGTCCTGATCATTGTCCAATCCCGCTCCCCGACATCCCCGTTCAAGAATTTCGAGAGCGACACCGCCACCATGACTCCCTCGCCCGTCAGCTCCGCCACCAGTCCCCCTCCCAGATACACGCCGCTGTGGTCGAGTACCCCACTCAGCGCGCACTTCAGGGGCGTGCCTGCCGGCGGTTCCCTGCAAAGCTCCTCCCCCCGGCGGTACCTCTCTTCTTCCAGTTTGCTTCTCAGTTTCTCCCTGATTTGTTCGGCTTCTGCTTGCGGCATTGCGTTCAATGCCTGCAGGATGAGTTCAAAATCCGTCTTTTTCCTTTCCATTGGGTGGATTCCTTTCCGCTCCCGGTCCGTTCACGGCAAGGCGATTTTCTCCCACGCGGCCCAGCGGAGGCAGGTGTTGGCGGCGGTGGTGGTGCCGCGCTTCGCCATGCAGGTGGAGCCGGAGCTGCTGGCCTTGACGTAGAAGGGCTTGTTGGCGCGGAATTCGATTCCGCGTTCCCCGTTCCACCAGCGGCAGGTGGCGCATTTCTTCTCGGCGGTTCGATAGGCGGCGGTCATGGCGGGCTCCTGTTGGGATTTCCAGTATGGCACGTCCCGCACCCCTCTCCCAAGCCAAAAACCGCGCCGCACGGCGGTTTTCGCGGGGCCCGCGGCGGCGGGAAAAAGGAAATCCGCGCGGGAGGGCGGTTTTCCCGTTGCGCCGGCGGCCCGGAATGCGTAGCTTCGGCGGCATGAATCCTCCGAATGGCTCCTGGGTGGAAATCGAAGAATCCGCCGTCATCGAAAACGCGCAGTCCGTGATGCGCGCGCTGCCGGAAGGCGTGCGCCTGATCGCCGTCGTCAAATCCGACGCCTACGGGCACTCCCTGCGTCCCTTCGCGAAAGCCCTCCGCAAGGCGGGCGTCCGCGATTTCGCGCTCGCCTACGCCTCCGAAGCGGAAACCGTGCGCGACGCAGTCCCCGACGCCCGCCTCCTCCTCGTCCTCGGCGGCGCCGACGCCTCCGACGTGCCGATGATGCTCGCCAAGGGCATCACCCCCGTCGTCCCGTCCGCGCAAGCCGCGTGCGCGTTCGGCGATGCGGCCCTCGCCGCCGGCGGCGTGCTCCCCGTCCAGCTCAAGCTCGACACCGGCATGGGGCGACTCGGCTTCCTGATGCCCCAGCTGCTGCCGGACGCCCTTTCCGCCCTGCGCGTCCCGGGACTTTCCGTCGAAGGCCTCTGCGCGCATTTCGCGATCGTCGAACCGCAGCGCAACCCGCAGGCGGCGGCCCTCCAGATGGAAAAATTCCGCGACGCCGCGCGCGCCCTCGAAGCCGCGGCGGGCAAGCCGCTTTTCCAGGACGTCTCCAGCTCCCGCGCCGCCCTGCTGATGCCGGACTGCGACAACGGCGGCGTGCGCGTCGGCATCGCCCTCTACGGCTACGGCGCCTCCGACCCCGCCGGACGCTTCCGCACGCGCCCCGTCCTCCAGTGGAAGACCCGCGTGGTCCAGGTGCGCGACGTGCCCGCCGGCATGGCCGTCGGCTACTACGGCGCCTACCGCACCACCCGCCCGACCAAGCTCGCCGTCCTCGCCTGCGGCTACGCCGACGGCTACAACCGCCACCTCGGCAACATCGGCCACGTCCTCGTCGGCGGCCGCCGCTGCCTCGTCGCCGGACGCGTCAGCATGAATTGGATTACCGTCGATCTCGGCCCCAACGCCAACGTCCGCGAAGGCGACGAAGCCGTCCTCCTCGGCCGCCAGGGCGACGCCGAAATCTGGGCCGACGAACTGGCGCGCCACTGCGGCACCATCGCCTACGAAATCCTCGTCGGCATCTCCTCGCGCATCGAACGCCGCTATGTCTGATTCCCCGCTTCCCCGCCCCTTCCGCCGCTTCCTCCCCGCCCTCGCCGCGGTCCTCCTCGCCCTCCTCGCCGCCGCCGCCGGCATCGCCGTCCGCCGCACGGTCCTGGACGCCCAGCGCGTCCTTTCCCCGGACGGCGCCCCCCTCCCCTTCACCCTCGAAAGCGCCCTCGCCTACCGCCGCGTCCAGCTCGCCTACCGCGACGGCGCCCTCCCCGACCGCGACTACGGCATCGAAGCCCCCGGCGGCGTCGTCCCCCGCGAATACGACACCCTCGGCGCCGAACGCCTCCTCGCCGCCGCCGCCCGCGCCTGGCCCGGCACCCGCCCCCACCCCGAAAAACTCCGCTGGCTCAACCTCCTCTGGTTTTCCCTCGCCATTCCCGGCATTTTCTGCTGGATCCGCGCCATGGGCGGCGGCATGTCCGGCGGCTTCGCCGGCGCCATGCTCTACGCCGCCACCGTCACCGCCGTCGCCCGCTCCACCGGACAGGACTTCCTCCACGAAACCGACGCCTTCCCCCTCCTCGCCTGGCACCTCGCCGCCTGGGCCCTGGCCGACCGCCCCGGACTCCGCCCCCTCCCGCGCCTCGCCGTCCGCTGCCTCTCCGCCGCCCTCCTCGCCCTCTCCCTCTGCGCGTGGGACGGCATCCAGCTCTACCTCCTCTTCCTCGCCGCCACCGCCGCCTTCACCCTTGTCCGCGCCGCCCGCGCCCGCGACTGGAAACCCTGGCTCGCCCGCTGGCTCCCCGTTGCCGCCGCCCTCCTCGCCGCCGTCCTCCTCAACCCCTACCTCCGCGCCCACGCCTTCGGCTACGCCCCCGCCTACTCCCACTTTTCCGCCCTCCTCCGCGCCAAACTCGCCTTCCTCAACCGCCGCCCCGCCGACCCCGCCCTCCTCACCTTCGACCAGCGCATCCTCTGGACCCCGGCCCTCCACTCCACCTCCTGGCAACTCCTACTCGAATGGGTCCCCGTCCTCCTCCCCGCCGTCCTCCTCTCCGCCCTCTACCTCTTCTTTGTTGCACGCGCCGACCCCGCGCGCGTTTTGCCAAGCATTGGCAAAAAACGCGGAAATTTGCCAAGGCTTGGCAAAAACGGAAAACCGGATTTGCCAACGTTTGGCAAAAACAACCCAAATTTGCCAATGATTGGCAAAACGACCGCCTGGCTCGCCGTTGCCTTCGCCTTCTTCTTCGTCGGCTTCATCCTCTTCTTCCGCCTCCACGTCTGGGTCGCCCTCTTCGGATGCGCCCTCTTCGGACTCGCCGTCGGCACCGCCTTCGCCCGCGGCGGACGCTGGCGCATCGCCGCCCTCGTCCTCGCTCTCGCCGCCGTCGGCGCCGACGCCCGCCACACCCTGGCTAAACCCCTCCGCTGGGCCTCCACCGTCGGCTACCTCCCCGAACTCCGCGGCATGACCACCTACCTCCGCGAACACGTCGCCCCCGAACCCGTCGTCGCCAACTTCGGCGTCTCCGCAGCCATCGCCGCCTACGGCGGATGCCCCGTCGTCCTCCACCCCAAGTTCGAATCCCCCGCCATCCGCCAGCGCATCGAAAGCTGCGGCGAAACCCTTTTCAAGCATGACGAAGCCGCCTTCCGCGACTGGATGGACGCCCACGACGCCGCCGTTTACGTCTATTCCCTCGGCGAATTCTCCACAATCGCCCCCGGCTACCAGATGCGCTACATGGTCGACGCCCTCGTCCCCCCGCCCGACGCCGCCGCCCGCCTCTTCGAATTCAAGCCCGACGCCCTCACGTCCTTCGTCCCCGTCTACCAGAACCGCAAATACCGCATCTTCCGCCTCCGCGACGGCCCCACCGTCGCCCGCCACGCCGCCGCCTGGGCCGCCCGCGCCCGCACCGCCTTCGAAGAAGGCCGCTTCCACGCCGCCGAAGCCGACGCCGCCCGCGCCCTCCTCCTCCGCCCCGGCCACCCCGTCGCCTCCCGCATCCTCGCCCACGTCGAATCCCTCTCCGACGCCGGCATGCCCTCCGCCGACGACCCCGAAGACGCCCTCCCCACCCCCTTCGCCCCCCCCACCCCGCCCCCCTGGTCCCCCGCCGCCCCGTAGCCCCCCCCACCCGACGAACCGCCCCCTGCTTTCCCCGACGGGAGGGGCACCGTCCCCGGTGCCCGCCGTCCCGCCAATCCCATCTGTTCCCCGCCTTTGGCAGGGCCCGACCGCCGGGCGGGCCGAGAAGAAAGCGGAAATTCAATATTATCGGAATTATTTAGGATTTCCGCATATTGCGTTATGTCTGTTAGGTCCAAGAAAGCCAGCAAAGCGCGGATTGTCAGAACAATTTAGAACAATTATTCGTCCCATCCGGCGGTTTTGCGGGAGACGCCGATGCCGCGGAGGATGCGGGCCGCGGGGGGCTGGTAGTCGTCCGTGACGGCATCGTAGATGCCGCCGCCGATGATGGCGGTTTGGTCTTCGTCGTTCAGCCGCGCCTCCTCGTCACCGCACCGCGAAAGCGCATCGACAAGCCCGACCGCCTCGCCAGACTCCGGATCCACGCCGCGCCGCCGGTCCATCCGCTCGACCAGCGTCCGCCCCGCCTCGATCGAAAGGACGAGGCTGTTGAGCACCCGCCGGATGCTCTTCCCGAAACCGCTCCGCCCCTTCATCTCCGCATCGTTCGCCGGGACCCGTTCGCCTGCCTGGAGCTGTTCGACCGCGCGGCCGGCCGCCATGTCCGCGGCGTGCTGCCGTTCCTCCTCCTCCGAGAGGAATTGGTTCCGCCCCTGTTCCACGACCGCTTGCAGCGCTTCCCGCGCGGCAATCACGCGGAGGAGGTTCGGGTCGTGTGCCAGCCCGCCGAACGACCGCAACAGATATTGCTCCCATTGCAGATTCCGGAACGCATCTTCGTCCAAGCCGCTTTCATTCTCCGACAACCCGCTCTTGAAGTTCTCGTAAGCGCCAAGTTCCGCCTCCATCCGCGCCAGCCGCCGCGCCACCTCCCCCGCGTCCATCGCCAGCATGCCCGGAATCTTCTGCAACTCCGGCATCGCCACGTTCCGCGCGCGGTAGATTTCCCCGGTCTCCCCCTTCCGCCCCGGAGGAAGCCGCTCGTTGAGCGTCTTGAGCAGTTCCCGGTATTCCGCCTTCGCCGCCTCCCGCGACAGCGTCCCGTCGATGTACTTCATTACGCGAAGCGCGCTCCGTTCCGTCCGCTTCGCCCCGTCCGCCTCCACCATCGCCTGGAGCCGCCTTGCCGCCTTCGCCTGGAACTTCTCCGGAATCCCCAGCGCCTTCATCGCCCGCAAGGCCGCCGCAAAATGCTGGCCCTTCGTCGCCGACAGGTCCGAGAGCATCCGCGCCGCCCGTTCCCGCGCGCGCAGCACCTCCTGCAATTTCGCCTTCGGGAGCCGCGCCAGCGCCTTTTCCGTCTCCGCGAACCCCGCCTGGTACATCAAAAGTTCGCTCGCCGCCGCCGCCGCGCTCTCGTAGCCCCCCGCCAGCACCGCCCCGCGCCGCCCCTCCGCCGCCGGAAGCACGATGCGGAACTTGCCCGCATCCTTGTTCGGGACCTCCTTGCCCGCGTTTTTCCCGCTCCCCTTCAGCGTCGCCGGTTCCTCCACCACCACGGCCTCCCGCCATTCCGCCAGCGTCGTCCCCCGCGCCCGCGGTCTCTGCCGCGCCTCGTCCACCCCGAACGGCGCCGGCGCATCCTGCTTCCCGCCAAGGCGGAACATGGTGGTGCTTCCGCCTTCGGCGGGATTTGCATCCCACCACGAGGCTTTCGTCTTCGCGACTTCCGCCTTCGGTTCGGACGCGACGAGGATGGATCCGTGGCGCTCCACCTTCCCGAACCACCGCTCCAATTCCGGGATGTACTCCTCCGGGTGCATGGCGGTTTGATAGGTGCCGGAACGCGTCTCCCCTTCCTTCGGGGCCGTGTACACGTCGAAAAACGCCTTTCCGCCGTCCGCGAGCGCTTTCGCCGCCTGCAAGATGACGTTGGAACGGGATTCCGGTTCGGCAATGACGTTCAGGACGTTCGCCACCGTCACGGTCGGGTAGCGCTTGCCTCCCTGCAAATCCCGGATGACCGAGGCGTTTGCCGTCTGCTCCCGGTTGAAGGGGTCGAACGGGACGTTGCGGACTCCCATCTCCGCGAGTCGTTGCGTCGGTCTTTCGGTGCGACCTGCGCCGATGTCCAGATTCTCGGCCCCGCTCCTGAGCGAAGCATGGAGCCAACGGCTCTTGTAGAGGGTGGGGTCGTTCTTCGGCAGCGACGTTCCGGCTGAGGTGATTCGCTGCTGGATGTTGTTTTCTGTTGCCTTGCCGTCCGCCGGTGGTACAGTGGTCTTGCCTTCCGGGGAGTTTCTCTCCGCGTTATCCCCGGCGGGAGGTGTGCGACTTGCGGAGTTATTCGCAGACCTGTTGTAAACCTCGCCCTCATTCGTAAGGACGAGGTCTTTGTTTTTCAGCCATTCAAGCGTCAGGTCCTTGATGTGCGTCGTGATGGGTCCGATGCTCTTCCCGTCGTCCACGAGCTTCATGACGATTGTGTTGGGCCGACCGTTCTTCGTGTTGAATTTCTTGATGAAAATGAACACGTCGGTCCCCTTGTCCACTTCATGGAGAACTGCGTCGAATGCCGTCAACAAACGGGGGATTCTTGGCAATTCCCTCGCTCGTGCATAATGCCATCCGCTTACGTCGCTTCCCTTGATGTCGCCCCTTCTGACCGCCTCGGTCCAATGGCCTTCGTACGTTTTTTTGATTGCCCCTTTCGTTGGGCCTTCACAAACCAGTTTTCCTATGTGTCCGGGTGCAACTTTGAACTCGTGATGACCGTACCCCGGAAGGTCGAACGAATAGGTTTTGCCAACCATGTTTTGCTCGAACCACGCGAACACGTTTTTTGGCGTGGGGTCTTTCAGTGGTGCCGGCGATTCTTCTGCCGGTAGCGAGCGAATCCATGTCTTGAAGGCCTTGGCGTTGTCTGGCTTCGAGAGGTCGTTTCTGCCGTTGCTGGGGTCAAACGCATTCTCGCCTTCACGGCGCATCGTTCTTCCGGACTCCGCGCCTTCGTAGCGTCCCAACCGGCGGCCGGCCATTGCGTCCTCGAAGAGGGACTGCATCACCTGTTCCGGCGCCATCTTTTCGTATTTGGCGCGGTCCACCTCCCGGAACCCCAGCGCCCGGAGCATCGCCCGCCACGCGTCGAGAAGCACCTTGGCGACCTGCCGCCACTGGAACCGCTGGCCTGGCGCCGCAAACGCCTTGTCGATGCCCTCGCGGTTGACGCGCTCGTAGAGGAACGCGCCCGCCTCGTCCAACCAGTCCGCCGTTCCGCGCTTCAAGCCGGGATAGCGCTCCGCAAGAACCGTTTCCACGTCGCGCAGGATCGCAGGGGGCATCCGCCGCACCGCGTCCATGAGGCCGTTGTAGAAGCGCGTGTCGTTCTTCCTGGCCCACGCCACGACGGCGTGCCAGCCCACCTCGTGGGGAATCGCCGCCCGCCCGATTCCGTTGGGATTGAGGTACACTTCGCCTGTTCGCGGGTTGAACGCGCCGATGACGGTCCGCCCGTCCTTGTCCTTCATGGCCAGTCCGCGACTCGTCCAGCCTTCCTTCGTGTCCACGAACTTGACGCCGGGGAGAAAGCGGGAAAAGACCTGTTTCAACTCCTCCGCGCCTTCGCCGCGCGTCCGCTCGTCCGTGGAGTCATCCACCCGCTGGCGCATGGCGGAGAGGTTTCCGCCTTTCTCTTCCTGCGGCTGCGCGATGCGCCGCGCTTCCCGCTGTTTCAGCATTTCGCGGAGAAGGTCGTGCTTTGCCATCCGTTCCAGACGCCCCGGCGGAGGCAATTCCAGCCCCTCCGCCTTCATCTGTTCGAGCAGTTCCGCCCGCTTCATCCCGGCAAGCGCCACCTTGTCGGGGACGCCGGCGGCGGAAGCCGCCGCGTTTTCCGCCCGCGTCGAAACCGCTTCCACGTGAAGCGTCTTGCCGTCGTCAACGGACTGTTCCCCGTAGCGCGCACCGTCCGAAAGCAGCACCGAATCGTTGTCCGGATCCACCTCCGTGACCGTCAGCTCCTGCCCCCGCACCATCACCTTGTCCCCCACCCCCAGTTCCCGCGCCTGGATGGTCTTTCCGCCGCCGCGCGAGGTGAGCGCGTCCTGCGCGAACCGCTCTGACTGCCGCCCCTCCGCCGCCTGTTCGGCGTAGTGGGCCTTGACCTGCCGCTCCGTCTTCGCTGCCTGTTCCAGCATGTCCCAGAACGCGTCCGGCGTCCGGTCCCGCCCGCCCTCGGCGCCCTCCTCCATCCCCAGTCCGAAATACGCTTCGAAAACCTCCTGCATCCGCGCGTCGATGTCCGTCCACCCCGAATGCACGAACTTGAACTTGTCGCCCAGTCCGGGGAACCGGGCCGGGTCGAATCCGTCCCATTCGCCGCCGACCTGCGGCGCGTTCGCGTCCTTCCGCGCCAGCTCGCGCGCCCGCCGGCTCGGCACCCGTATGACGCTCTTCCCGTCCGGGAACACCGCGTTTAGGAACGGATCCTCGAACGTGCGGTTTTTGACCTTCGCCAGGTTCTTCCGCCCCTGTTCGGCGCGCTTGTCCTGCGCTTCCAGCTTCCGCCGCACCTCGTCGATGGGCGTGTTTCCGTCCACCCCCTTCAACCCCCGCATTTCCGCTTCGGCGCGGACAAGGTCGTCGCTCCACGCCCCGTATCCCCCCTCCCCCGTCGGGACACGGTCCGCCTTTCCGCCCCGCCGCACGACGCGGACCGCCGGGGCCGCCGCTTGCCCCTTGACTTCGCCATCCCCGGCGGCGATAGTGGAATCAGGCGATGAGGTGTCGACACCTTCCGCCGGCAAGCCGCGAGGTCGTTCGGAGAAGCCTACCGACTGTCCGTCTTCGGACGGGCGCAGAACGAGGAGTTGGCCGCCCTCCCTCGCGGCTTGCCTTTTCATTTGTTCGAGGCTGCGCGCGTTGATGGTGCGCCACCCCACGATTTCCACGTTGTCCTTGGTTTGCGAGACTTCAAGAACCGTCACCGCGTTCCCGTCGCCTGTTTGGATGACGACCGTGTAGTTCGGACGCGTCACAGGCTGCGTTTTCCCGGCCAAATCGGGGTTGTACAACGCGCGGGCAAGGATGTTTCTGCTTTTTTCCCCGGTGATGTCCGAGTGTCCCTTGCGGTTCTTGTCGAAGATGTTGCGCTTGATGACGACCGGTTTCCCGTTCGCCCCGATGGCCGCATCCACGTTCGCGGGGATTTGCGGCAGTTGCACGTTGCGTGTCGGGGCGGTGAAATCCTCGTCCGTGAGGTCGGCCACGGATTCCACCTTGTCGAGCTTCAGCGTACCGTCGTCGTTGATGGGGTTGCCATGCTTGTCGGTTTTCTGCACGGTTCCTGCATTTTCCGTCAACTCTTCCGGCGTTTCGGGCCGTTCTTTGACGGATTGTGGGGTCTTTTCCTCCGCATCCGCGTCTTGCCGCGGTGGCGCCGTCCGCGGCCCTTCCCCCGGCTCCTCCCGCCGCGCAACCCGGTTGAACAGGTCGCCGCCGCCCTCCGCCCCGCCCAAATCCATCAGCGATTGCCCGACTTCCAGCGGCTTGCCACCGTCCAGCGGCGCGTCGATTCTCCGCTGCATCTCCTCCCGCTCCAGGCGCCGCTTCTCCTCCGCCGCCGTCTCCGCGGGGCTGGCCCCTTCCAGCACCAGCGCGGGCGCCGCCTCCCCCCGTTCCTCCGCTTCGCCGCCTTCCGCCCCGAATCCGAACCCGCCGTCCACCTCCTTCGCCTGCGCGATGCCCCGCGCCTCCCGGTGCTTCAGGATTTTCGCCACCAGGAGCGGTTTCGCCATCCGCGCCAGCTGCGCCGCCTCCGGCAACGCCACGCCCTCCGCCCTCATCTGCGCGATCAGGTCCTCCCGCTTCATGGCATGCAGCGTCACCTTGTCCGGCACCCCGGCCGCCGCCGCCGCCGCATTCTCCGCCCGCGTCGAAACCATTTCCACGTGGAGCGTTTTTCCGTCGTCCACGGATTGCTCCCCGTAGCGCGACCCGTCCGACAGCGTCGCCTCCCCGCTGTCCGGGTCCACCTCCGTGACCGTAAGCTGCTGGCCCCGCACCACCACCTTGTCGCCGACCGCCAGCTCCTGCACCTGCACCGTCTCTTTTCCCCCGCGCTCCGTGAGCGCATCCTGCGCGAACCGCTCGGCCTGCCGCCCTTCCTCCGCCTGTTCGGCGTAGTACGCCTTGGCCTTCCGCTCCGTCTTCGCCGCCTGCTCCAGCATGTCCCAGAACGCGTCCGGCGTCCGGTCCCGCCCGCCCTCGGCGCCCTCCTCCATCCCCAATCCGAAATACGCCTCGAACGCCTCCTGCATCCGCGCGTCGATGTCCGTCCAATCCGAATCCACGAACCGGAACTTGTCCCCCAGACCGGGGAACCGGGCCGGGTCGAACCCGTCCCATTCCCCGCCGATCTGCGGCGCCCCGGCGTCCTTCCGCGCCAGCTCCCGCGCCCGCTGGCTCGGAACCCGGATGACGCTCTTCCCGTCCGGGAACACCGCGTTCAGGAACGGGTCCTCGAACGTGCGGTTTTTGACCTTCGCCAGGTTCTTCCGCCCCTGTTCGCTCCGCCGGTCGTTCTCCTCCAGCTTCCGCCGCACGATGTCGATGGGCGTTTTGCGGTTCACGCCCTTCAGCCCGCGCATTTCCGCCTCCGCCCGCACCAACCCCTCGCTCCATTCCCCGTAGCCGCCTTCCCCCGTCGGCACCCGCGCGAGCTTCCCGCCCCTCCGCTCCACCCGGTAGGCCCCCGCCTTCTCCCGCGCCTCCCGGATCCGCGCCGCCAGATGCGCCTTGTCCCCCGCCGGCGAAATCCCCAGCTCCCGCGCCGCCCGCCGCAACTCCTGCATCGTCTTCCCGGAAAGATCGTCTGCGGACTGTTCCGCTGCGGGCTTCCGCCCTTCTTCCGCCAACTGCGCCACCTCCTGCTGGTGGGACAGGATGATGTTGATGATCGGAGCCTTGGAAAGTCCGCCAAGCGTGGGAAACCCCATGCTTCGCGCAATCGCCCTCACGGCGTCGTGGTCGAGCGCTTCCAGTTCCTCCCTGGTCCAAAGCCCCTCCGCCAGCCGTTCCCCTACCGCCTCGCCTTGCGCGCCTTCGCTTCCGCCGCCGCTCAAGATGGGCGCGCTCTCCGCCCCCGCCTCCGGCCCAGGTCCGCCCGTGGCGGGGGTTTCCACCTCCGCCCCGGTTTCCGCCCCTTCCGCCGCCGCTGGCGCCTCCGCGCCCCCCTGCGCCGCCGGAGCGGCATCCGCCAGGAACGCCGCCACCGCGTTGCCGTCCTTCGCAAGGAATCCTTCCAGCTCCGACTTCACTTCCTCGATGGGCCGCGGTTCCCCGTCGTATTCCTCCGTTGCAATCCCCCGTCTCGCCGCCTCCGCCCGCAATTCATCTTCCGAAAGCCCATCCAGCCGGTCGCTCATCGCCTTGATGGCCTGCTCCTCTTCCGAAAGCGCATCCACCCGCGCCGAAAGCGCCACGATGGCCTTTTGCTCCTCCGTCAGCTCTCCGCCGTCCTCTTCCCCGGCATCCGGCGCATCCAACCCGCCGAAGGCCCCCACCGCATTCCCCTACGCGTCCGCCGGCGCCGACAGCGCCAGTTTCCGCCCCGCCCCGTCGATCCGCACGAACGTGATTTCCGTCCCAAAAATCGCGTCCTCCCCGTGGAACACCTTCACCGCGTAAGTCGCCGACGTGTTCCCCGTCCGCGCCGCCTCCGTCTCGAACCGCAGGATCGCCCCGCGCCGCGCCGGCTGGTGGAACGCCACCTGCGACATTCCCACCGTCACGAACCGCATCCCCGGATGCTCCAGGCTCACGGCCATCCACGCCGTCTCGTCCACCCATTGCAGGAGGTACCCCCCGAACAAATACCCGTATTGGTTCATGTGTTCGGGCATCACGAGCTTGTAGGACGTCATCGTGCAACTCCCCTCGGGAAAAAATGGTGTGCCTGGCGGGGTTGTTCCCCAGCCTTATGCCGTGACGCGGGCCTTGCGGAGCGGTCGCCGGAGCCGGGGACGCGGGCGGCGCGGCGGACGGATGGCAAGGTGGAGGGATGCCCCCGCCCCTTTGAGATAGGCTTGCACGTCCCCGAAACGGAGCGCGGCGTCATTCCCGCTTTCCATGCGGCAGATTTTGGCCGCGCTCATGCCGCACGCCTTGGCAAGTTCGCGCTGGGTGAGTCCGGCGGCGCGGCGGGCGTCGAGAAGGGCGTTGACAAGGCTGCTTTCCTCTTCGAGACGGTCGAGCCCCGCCTTCATCGCGGCGGGATTGTCGCAGAGTTCGTCAATGATGGCGTCGATTTGCTGGCGGGTGTTCGGGTTCATGGGGTGTTCCTTTCGATATGGCGGGCTTGGGTGCGGCAAGCGGCAATGTCGCTTTGCTGGGTTCGTTTCGTTCCAAAGGCGAGAAGGTGGAGGGTGCGGGTTTGGGCATCCGGGAAAACGTAAAGGCGGAGTTCGCGGGCGGAGGGAACGGCGGTTTGCCCGATGCGGTACAGACCGCGCCCTTCGGAACGGAAAAAGCCGAAGCGGAACGTTGACAGGGACTTTCCCGCGTTCAATTCATCCAAGACGCGCCCCAAGTTCGCCATGCAGGATTGCCATTCCGCCGGACAATCGCGGGCAAGTGCCTTTGCCGCGTGGCGGTTGCACAAGAGGCTTGTATCGGGTTTCCAATCCGTTTTCATGGGGGCGTGTTTCAGAATCCGAAACAAAAATACGCAGGGACGCTGGGAAAAGCAAGAGAATGCTGACGCAGGCCATCTCCCCCGTACGGGGAGGAGGATGGGCGGATGCCGGAAGCTTTTGCCGTTGGCGGCGAAGTTCGGGCCGTCCGGGATGGGCGGCTGTGCCGAACAAGCCCAAAGACACGCAGGAAGGCGGGCGGCGGAGAAAGGGGGGAGTGGCAAAGGGGCAACGCGTGCCCGTATTATGCGGGTGCGCGCCCTGGCGCGCAAGATGGAGGGCGAGGCGGCGGCGCAGGATGGCTTTCCATCCTCCGGGAACGGGCACGGGAATGAGGCTCCGAGATGCGCCGAAGGGGCGGTTTGCCGGGGCCGTGCGACCTCCCACAAGGCGAGCAAGGCGGCATGGCAGGAGCGGCGGCGGCGGGCCGTGGTGATGATATGGTGATGATTCGTGCAGGTAAACGACGGGTTTTGGGCAAACTTGACGGACCCCACGGAACAAAGAAAAAACGAAAACATTGCTTTTTGCGCGTTTTCGGGAAAAAATGAATGGTGTGCCTGGCGGGGGTCGAACCTACAAGAACACGCATTTTTCCGTTTATTTTTTGGTTTTTGGTTTTTTGTGGTGTTTTTTCTTGCATTTAATTCCCCCCTTGTGGGACAAAGGCGGAAGCAGACGCACGGAGCAAGCTACCATGAGCAAAGAACCGAAACAAGGCCGCAAGGCCGCTTGCCGCGCGAAGGGCGCGGGAACCATCCAGAAGCACGGGCGGTGCTACCGGGCCGTTTGGGTGGTCGATGGGAAGGTCTTCACGAAATCCACAGGAACGGCGGACAAGCGCGAAGCGGAAAAGAAGCTGGCGGAGTTCGTCGCCCCCTACCGCTTGAAGGGCGAGGCGGCAACGGACGCGAAGGCGGCGAAGGCCGCGAACCGGGCGGGGCTGGGGGCGGCGGCGGCGGAGCTTTCCCGTTCGGCACGGTCGAAGCGGGCGGAAGCCGGCCGGCTGGCCGTTCCGCTGGCGAAGGCGTGGCGGGCATTCAATGAATCCCTCGCCCGCAACGACGTGTCCAAGGAAGTCAATCGAATCTATGAAAGCCGCTGGGGCATCTTCCTTGCGTGGATGCGCGCCCACCGTCCCGCCATCGCCGCCGTCTCCGACGTGGACGCGGACGCGGCGGAAGCCTTCATGCGGCACCTCAAGGCCAAAAGTTCCCCCAAGACCTTCAACGACTACCGCGTTCTCCTTTCGCAGGTATGGAAGGTGCTGGACAAGGCGGCGGGGCTGGACGGCTTCAACCCGTGGCGCGAAATCAAAGCCCTTGGCAAGGAGACCCACAGCCGCCGGGAGCTGACGGCGGAAGAGTTGATGCGCGTGGTCGAGCCGCTGGAAGGCGAAATGCGCGTCCTTTTCGCAATCGGAATCTACACGGGGTTGCGCATGGGGGACGCCGTGAATCTTTCGTGGGGGGCCGTTGACCTTGTGCGCGGATTCATCCAATGGACGCCCCACAAGACCGCGAAGCACGGCACGGTGGTGCGGATTCCCCTCTTCCCCGCCCTCGCCGCCATCCTCGCGGAGACGCCGCCGCCGCAACGCAAGGGGCTTGTCCTCCCCGCACTGGCGGAAGAGTACCGGGGACACAACCAGTACACCAGCGAGCGCGTCCGGCGGGCATTCGAGGCGGCAGGCATCCAGACGCAGGGCGACACCGGGCGCGCAAACCCGAAGAACAAGAAAACGACGCGGAAGGCCGTGGAAGTCGGCTTCCACTCTCTCCGCCACACCTTTGTCTCCCTGTGCGCCAACGCGGGCGTCCCCCTCCATATCGTGCAAGCGATTGTCGGGCATACCAACGCGGCGATGACCGCGCACTACTTCCACGTTTCGGACGACGCCTTGCGCGGCGCGGTCGCCGCCCTCCCCAACGTATTCCAATCCCCGGCGGCACTCCCGGCGCACACGGACGGCGAGGCGCGGGTCGATACGACGGAGGCGGAGGCTTTCGAGACCGTCCCGGCCAACGTCGCGAAGGTCGCGCGGATGCTGGCGTCCGCGACGCCGGAACAGCTTACGAAGGTCGAAACGTACATCCGGAAAACCATCGTGAAAGGCGGTGCGAAATGACATGGCAACGGGATTTGATGGCGGCGCAATCGCGCCGGCTGGCAAGGGGGGCATCAACGCCGGAAACGCCCGAAGGGGCGCGGAAATCGGCGGAGCATTGGCGGCGGCGGCGGGAGGACTATGGGCAACGCCTTTCGGAAGCACGGCGGCGGGCGGACATAGTGCGCCGGATGACGGGATGGATTCAAGGGCGGGGCACTCCCCCGGACAGGGCAACGGCGGCGGACGTGCTGGCGCGGGGCATCGGTTGGCCGGGGTGGGAATGGGTGCGGCGCGGGTGGAATGTCTCGCCCGAAGCCCGAAGGACGGACGCGGAACGGGCCGCGCGGGTGCTTGACACCCTCAAAGAAACCAGGGGCGGCGGAATCTACCCACGCGCCACCGGGCAACTGATATGGGGGCGGCACTTGTTGCCCCCGTGGGAGCTGGAAGCGCGGCGGGCTTGCGTCCCCATCGTGGAAGAGTGGCGGGCCGCGCTGGATGACGAGGGGGCCGCGTGGGAGGAATGGGAACGGGCGCGCCGGAATGCGGCGGACACGTTGCCCATTGACGAGATAGAGGCGGCACGGGAACGGCTGGCGGCGGCGAAGGCCGGGGGCGGCGAGCCGGAAGCAGGGCACACCGTAGCGGAGACTATGCCGCCGGACACGGGCACGGCAGAGCCGAAGGGGGGCGGCAAGCCGGAAGCCCCGGCGGAGATTCCGCCAAAGGCTGGCAAGGGCGGCGAAGGGAAACGGCACAATGGACGCCCCGGACGGGGCAAATACGAAGTCACGCAGGAAGAGGCGGCAAAGCGGCTTGGCGTTGACGTGCGGACTTTGAGGAGATGGGAAGCAGGGGGGGCGGTGCCGCGAAATGCGGAAGGCTACACCAAGGATAAACGCCGGACGCAAGCGGGCTTTGCCGCATACGTGGTAGGATTGCGCCGGGACTTGTCAACGGTGGAGAATTTGAGGGCAGGCGTGGAGACCATCCAACTGGGGAACAGGATGGGCATGGGGACACGGAAAAGGCCCTAGTTGCGGCCCGAAAAGCGGACAAAAAGCGGACATTTCGGGGGGAGGCGTCAAAATTTTTTCTTGGCGTTTTTATTGGGGTTTTTGCCGTTTTTCGGGAAATGTCCTCTTTTGAAAAGCGGACATTTGGAGGACATTTCGGCCCGTTTGTGCCGCCTTGCTTGCGTCCGTGTTCCTAGCCCTTCCGGGCGGGGGGCGCAAACAGGGGAAACACGGCGAAAGGTACAAACCCATGACCCCTACCACCAAAACCGCGCTTGCCGCCATCATTGCGGCGGACGCCACCATCCCCGAAGAGACCGCCAAGGCCGCCTTGAAGCTTTTGGACGGCAAGCCCGAAGAGAAACCGCTGGGCCGGATTCTCCGCACCACCGAGGTCGCGCGCTTGTGCGGAGTGACCACCAAGACACTCCGCCTTTGGGCGAAGTCCGGGGCACTTGTCCCCGTGTACGCCAAGGGGAACAAGCTCCGCACGGGGTACACCGAGGCGAGCGTCCGCGCCCTCATTGCCGGGGGTGCGGCATGAAAGAGGAGTATATTGCATTCCCGAAGGCCCTTTTTGCCTATTCCTTCCATCCCGGCCTTGATGACGCGGTGGCGGGGGCGAGAATCAAGGCCATAGCCCGCGCCATCGTCAAACGGGAGGACGGAGTGGATGACTTGTCGGATGCGGCATTGGAAAACGAAAGAGCCTACTACCAGCAAAAGCAGGACGCGGCGGGGAAGCGATGGGGGAAACCCGGTGGCGGCCCCAAAAATGGGGAAGATGATGCGGCGCATGAAAGGCCGGATGCGGCGCATGAAAGGCCGGATGCGGCGCATGAAAGGCCGGATGCGGCGCATGAAAAAAAGTATGCACTAACGAACAAACTAACGAACAAACTAACGAACAAACCGACGAACAAACCGACGAACAAACCGAAAGGGGTTTCGGGTGAAAAATCTTCGGGGACTTTTTCGGCTTCCAGTATCGGGGACGTGCTGGCGGCGGCGAGCGCGCCCCCGCCGCCGATGGCGACCGGCAAGTCCCCGGCCCCGGACAAGCTGGCCCCCTACTTGGAGAACCCCAAAGCGGGAATCCGCGCCATCCAAGACGGGGAGCTAATTCCCTTCATGGTGCGCTATTGCCGGGAGGGTGACCCACCTTTCGCCGCCCACGGCTACAAAATCAAAATCGGCGAGCTTGGCGCGGATACCTTCCGGGAAGAGGCGGCAACCTTCATCGGGGCCGTGGAAGCCGGAGAGGAACCCCGAAACCGGGGCAAGGCATTCATGGCCCGCTTGAACGCCGCCACATGACACGGAAGGAGGAGACCATGAACACCGGGAACACCACGAAGAAGCAACCCGCCGCCGCCCCCAAGCGCAGGGACGCCCGCGCCGCCCGCCTTGCCGCGCCATTCGAGAAACGGCTTGCTTGCGGCCCCCGGCGGGAAGCGCGGCGCGCCGTCCGGCTTTGCGTCCCGAAGCGGCAGTAAGATTTTTCCAAGGAGCAACCCCCATGAGCGAACCAGAAAACACCAACGGAAGCGAACCCTTGAAGAACGCCAGACAAGAAGCCTTTGCGCGGCGGATTGTCGAAGGCAAGACACAGGCGGACGCCTACATAGAGACATTTCCCAAGGCGGCGCGCTGGCGGAAAGAAACGGTTTACGTCCGGGCTTGTGAGCTGGCGGCACTTCCCGAAGTGGCGGCGAGAATCCGGCACTTGAAGCGGGTGGCGGCAGGGCGGGCGGTACTGACGGCGAGGGAGCTTCAAGAAACCCTATCCCGGCAAGTGCGCGAAGCCGAGACCGGGGGAAACTGGCGGGCCGTTGTCTCCACGGGTCGGCTTTTGGCGGACTTGCTGGGCTATTGCGCCCCGGCCAAGGAGGAAGTGACGGCCCGCATAGAGACCCCCGGCGGGGCCTTCCGACAGGGAAGCCCGGAGAGCGAGGCGGCGGCGAGGGTGGGCTTGTTTCTGCTGAAGGCGGACGCCCAAGGGGTCGCAGGGGCAAAGACGGCTTGCGAAGCATGGGACGCCTTGCGCCCGTTTCTGGGCGGCGGGAAGGATTCCACCATCCCGGCGGAACTTCGGGACGAGATTCTGGAACGGCTGGCGGGCGCGCCATCGAGGGCCGCAGGGAACCAGGAAGCGAACTGACAGGAGGGAAGAGCGGCGGCGGTCGATGGGCAAGCGGGCCAAAGGCAAGCCCCGCCCCCCGGCGAGGGACGCAAGGGAACGGGGCGGCGGCGATGCGGCGGGGGTGGATTTGGTGGGTTTCATGGATTCTCCAAAAAGCCCCGCCTTGACGGGTGAAACGTGGAACGCCGCGAGGCGAACCAGACCGAAAAGGCGGGGCAGAGAGATTTGGGGCTGGGCGTTTGCGTTTCACTTCAAACGGCCACCCGCACAGGCGGGCGACGGGGGGAGCCTATCATGGGGGCGGCGGCGAACAAGCCCAAAGGCGGACGGCGGCGAGGACGGGGGAAGATGGGGGCGAAGGGGCCGCAACGCCTTCCGGGGGCATCCTAGCCCCGGCACGGGGCATTCCCGCCGGGGAGGTGTCCGGGGGTGCCGGAAGGGTGGAAAGTAGGGGCGGAACCATTGCGGGTTTTTTGTGGGTCGGGAACCCCGTGGTATTGATATGGTATTGATTCGTGCGGGGAAATAGGGGGTTTTGGCGGAACGGAGCGAAACCCCCGGAACAAAGAAAAGCCCCGAAAACATTGGCTTTTTTGCGCGTTTTCGGGGAAAATTGAATGGTGTGCCTGGCGGGGGTCGAACCCACAACCTTTAGCTCCGGAGGCTAACGCTCTGTCCAATTGAGCTACAGGCACGCGGACCGGAATTTCTTGTTACTATGCCACGCCCCCGCCGGAAGTAAAGCCTTCTTCCGTCCTTTCCCCTTCTCCCCCCGCAGGCTTTTGCCCGGGCAACCGAGCCGGAATCAGGCCAGCCAGGGGTTCGTCCGGCGTTCGGTGCCGATGGTGCTTTCGCCTTCGTGGCCGGGGAGGACGCGCCAGGCATCGGGAAGTTCCATCAGGCGTTCCAGGCTCGCCTGCAAGGTCGCCGGGTCGCCCCCGGGGAGGTCCGTCCGGCCCACCGCGCCGGCGAAAAGCGTGTCGCCGGTCAGCACGGTTTCCTCGTCCGGGAGGAGCCAGCAAATTCCGCCGGGCGTGTGGCCGGGGGTTTCCATCGCCCGCCAGCGGAGTCCGGCTACCCAGAGGTCCGTTCCTTCGGCGGGTGGCGGGAGGACCGCGATTCCCGCGGGCAGGGGCCGGGGGGAATCGTAGAATCCCGGGATGCAGTTCCGTTCCCCGAAGCACCACGCCGCGTCGGCGGGATGGATGTAGACCGGCGCCGGACGCGCCGCCGCCATTTCCGCCAGTCCCGCCACGTGGTCCACGTGGCCGTGCGTGAGGAAATAGGCCGCCACGCGCAAGCCCTCCGCGTCGAGCAGGCGCAACAGCTCCGGCGCGTCCCCGCCGGGATCCACCACCACTGCGGCGCGTTCGGCGTCCGCGCACGCCACCATGCAGTTCGCGCCGAGCATCCCGACCGCTTTCCGGAACAGTTTCATCGCGTATTCCTTCCGTTTCGTCCGCCCGCGCCGCTCAGCCCGGGAGCGCCGCGTAGAGATCGCGCAGCGACTGCGCCAGCGGGATTTCCGCCCGCCAGCCCGCGTCCCGCCAAATCCGCGAGACGTCCAGCAGGGGCGGACGGTCCGTCGGCCGGAACAGGGCCGGATCGACTTCCACGCGCGGTCGCACCCCCGCCACGTCCATCAGCCCTTCCAGCACCTCGCGGATGGTCGTGAAACACCCGCCGGCGATGTTGTAGGCCTCGCCGCTCTGGCCTTTTTCCAGCAGCAGGACGTAGGCGCGCACCACGTCGCGCACGTCGGTGAAATCGCGCGTCTGGTCCAGGTTGCCGACGCGCATGGCCGGCTCGGCGCCACCCGCCGCGATGGCCTTGAGCTGGCGCGCGAAGGCGCTCGTCACGAAGCTCGCGTGCTGGCCGGGACCGATGTGGTTTGCCGGGCGCGCCACCACCACGTCCAAACCGAAATGCTCGGCGTAGCGCCGCGCCCCCGCGTCCGCCGCCGCCTTGGTCACGCCGTAGAGGTTCGCCGGGCGGAGGGGTGCGTCCTCGTCCGTCGGCTCCACCCCGCCCGCGCCGTAGACTTCCGCGCTCGTCACCGCCACCACCCGGATGCCGCGCCCCGACCGCCGCACCGCGTCGAGCACGTTCAGCGTCCCGACCGTGTTCACCGCGAACGCCAGCTGCGGATCCGCCCACGCCTGCGGCACGAACGCCAGCCCCCCCAGATGCAGCACCGCGTCCGGCCGCGCTTCCGCCAGCGCCGCTTCCACCGACGCCCGCTCGCACAGGTCCAGCCGCACGTCCGCTTCTTCGCGGACGTCACCCGCCACCGGCTCGTGCCCCGCCGCCCGCAACGCCGCCGCCGCGTGCCGCCCCGCGAAACCGCAGCCGCCCGTCACCAGCACCCGCATCGCCGCCGCCCCGCGCTCAGGCCTTGTCGGCTCGCTTCACCGTCAGCGACGGCGAGACCCGCTCGCGCAGACCCGCCTCGATGCCGTTTTTCAGCGTCATCAGCGCGTGCGGGCACGCATGGCACGCGCCCAGCAGCTTCAGCGTCACTTCGTCGCCTTCCATCCCGACGAATTCCACGTCGCCGCCGTGGCTCTGGATGGCCGGACGGATTTCTTCCACGAATGCCTTGACTTGTTCTTCGATGCTCATTGTTTTTCCTTGTTTTTCGCCCTTCCGGGCCTTGCCGCCGGCACGCGCCGGCTTGGGTTCAAAACCGTTTCCACGTCTCCCGCGCCAGCTCGCGCGCCCGGGCGGTGATGGCCGCCTCGTCGAGCGTCGCGAACTTCCCGTCGCGGTAGAGGATGCGCCCGCGCGCCACCGTTGCCCGCACCGGCGCCACGTTCAGGCCGTAGAGCAGGTGGCCGTAGAAGCGCCCGTCCTCCAGCGGCGTCGTCGGCAGGTAGTCGAACACCGCCACGTCGCCCAGTTCGCCGACCGCCAGGCGGCCGCGCGGTTCCGGGAAGCACCGCCCGGCGATGGCCGCGTTGTTTTCCAGCAGCATTTGACACGCTTCGCAGAACGCCACCCGCGGGTCGCCCAGCGTCGCCCGCTGCAGCAGGTGCGCCACGCGCGCCGACGAAATCATGTGCCCGGTCATCCCGTCCGTTCCCAGCCCCAGCAGGATGCCCTTTTCCAGCAGGCGCAGCATCTTCTGCGTCCCCACCGCGTTGTTCATGTTCGATTCCGGGTTGTGCACCATCATCGTCCCCGTTTCCGCGATGAGGTCCATTTCGCTTTCGTCGAGGTGGATGCCGTGCACGAAAATCGACTTTTTCCCAGCCAACCCGAACTTGTGCAGACGCTGCGCGATCCGGCAGCCGTGCTTCGCCAGGCAGTCTTCCTCGTCCGCCGTCCCCTCCGCCACGTGCACGTGTACGCCCGCCCCGGTCTCGCGGCAGACCGCCGCGGTCCGTTCCAGCGTTTCGTCGGAAAGCGTCATCTGCGCGTGCAAGCCGAAGAGCGCCGTCACCTGCCCGTCGCCCTTCTGGCACTTCCGGATGAAGCGCGCGTTTTCCTCCACCCCGTCGCCCGCCACGTTGCGGTCGCTCGTCTCGTAGCACAGGCAACCCGAAAGCCCCGCCTCGCGGAACGTCTCCTCCAGCACGTCCAGCGAGCCGTCCATGCACGACGGCGACGCATGGTGGTCGATGATGGTCGTGCAGCCCGTCCGGATGGCCTCCAGCAGCGCCACCAGCGACGAATACCGCACCCCCTCCGTATCCAGCGCGAGGTCCAGCTTCCACCACAGTTTTTCCAGGATGCCGACGAAGTCCGCCGCGGGCTCTCCCGGCGGCGCGAAGCCGCGCGCGAAACTCGAATAAAGGTGGTGGTGCGCGTTGATCAGCCCCGGCATCGCCACGCGCCCCTCCGCGTCCAGCGTTTCCGTCCCCGCCGGTGCCGACAGCCCCTTGCCCACCGCCGCGATCTTCCCCCCCTGGATCAGCACGTCCCCGCCCTCGACGACCGGCTGCGCCGCGTCGCACGTCGCAAGCCACGCGTTCTTGATCAGCAGATTGCCGTCCATGTCCCGCCTCCTACTTCTTCAGCGCCTTGATGATTTCCGGCACGACCTCGAACAGGTCGCCCACGATGCCCACGTCCGCCACGCCGAAAATCGGCGCGTCCGGGTCCTTGTTGATGGCCACGATCCGGTCCGACGAATTCATCCCCACCAGATGCTGGATCTGCCCGGAAATCCCGCACGCGATGTAGAGCTTCGGCCGCACCGTCTTCCCGGTCTGCCCCACCTGGTGGAACGCCGAAATCCACCCCGCGTCCACCGCCGCGCGGCTCGCCCCCACCGCCGCGCCGCCCAGCGCGTCCGCCAGTTCCCGCAGCAACTTGAACTGCTCCGGCCCGCCCATGCCCCGGCCGCCCGAAACGATGATGTCCGCCGCCGCCACGTTCGCCTCCCCCTCCAGCTCCCGGATCGTCTCCAGCACCTTCACCGCCGGCGGCGCCAGCTCCAGCGACTCCTTGACGAGCTTGCCCGTCCGCCCCGGCTGCGCCTCCGGCTTGCGGAACACTTTCGGCCGCACCGTCGCCATCTGCGGACGGTGGTCCGGGCATACGATGCACGCCATGATGTTCCCCCCGAACGCCGGACGCGTCTGTTCCAGCAGGCGCTTTTCCTTGTCGATGGAAAGCCCCGTGCAATCCGCTGTCAGCCCAGCGTGCAGGCGCACCGCCACCCGCGGCACGAAGCCCCGCCCGACGCTCGTCGCCCCGGCCAGCACCACTTCCGGCCGGTACTTCCCGACCAGCGCCGACAGCGCGTCCGCATAGGGTTCCGCCGTGTAGTCCTTCAGCGCCGGGTGGTCCACCGCGTACACCTCGTCCGCCCCGTGCTCGAACAGGTCCTTCGCCAGCCCCTCCACTCCCTCGCCCAGCAGCACCGCCCCCAGCGGCACTCCCAGCGCGTCCGCCAGCCCGCGCCCCGCCCCCAAGAGCTCGAACGCCACCTCGTGCAGCACCCCGCCGTGCTGTTCCGCGAACACCCACACCCCCCGGTAGTCCTCCACCCGCGCCGTCCCCTCCTTCTTCTCCTCTTCGATGGAAATCGCCCCCGCCGGGCACGCCTCCGCGCAACTTCCGCACAACGTGCAGCCCGGCCCCGCCTCCGCCTTGCCGTCCGGCCCCGTCATCGACAGCGCCCCGAACGGACACTGCCCCGCGCAAACCCCGCACCCGATGCACTTTTCCAAATCGATCTTCAGCGCCATTTCGCCCGTCCTTTCCTTACACGACCTTCTGTTCCCGCAGCCAATCCACCAGCTTCCCCGCCACCGCCGCCGGCTCCTCCCCCGCCCACTTCAGCCCGCCCGTCTTCTGCGGCGGCGAGAAAATCCGCACCACCCGCGTCGGCGACGCCGCCAGCCCCACCTTCCCCGCGTCCGCCCCGATGTCCGCCGCCGTCACCGGCTTGATTTCCATCCGCTTCGCCGCCATCTTCCCCCGCAGCGACGCCATCCGCGGCACGTTCGCCTCCTTCAGCACCGTCACCGCGCACGGCAACGCCACCTCCAGCTTCTCCCACCCGTCCTCGTACGCCCGCTCCAGCAGCGCCTTCCCCCCCTCGATTTTCGCCGCCCGCACGTAGGTCGCGCACGGCATCCCCAGCCATTCCGCCACCCCCGGCCCCACCTGCGCCGTGTCCCCGTCGATCGCCTGCTTCCCGAACAGCACCATCGCCGGCGCCTCGTCCAGGCTCTTGACCGCCTGCGCCAGCGCGTAGCTCGTCGCCCACGTGTCCGACCCCGCCACCGCCCGGTCGCACAGCAGCACCACCGCGTCCGCCCCGCGCCCCACGCACTCCTTCAGCGCGCTCTCCGCCTGCGGCGGCCCCATGCACAGCACCGTCACCTTCGACCCCGGGTTCGCCTCCTTCAGCTGCAGGGCCATCTCCAGCGCGTTCTCGTCGAACGGATTGATGACCGATTCGACCCCCGCGCGGACCAGCGTGTTCGTTTCGGGGTTGATTTTCACCTGCGTGGTGTTCGGGACCTGTTTGATGCAGACGGCGAAATGCATGGACTCTCCTTCCGGGGATTGATTCCGCCACTATCGCCGGAAACCCCGCCCCCGTCAAGGCGCACCGCCATCCTTTCCGGTTGCGCCTCCGCCCCGCACGGCGCATACTCCCCGCCGCATGCCCCCGAAAATCCAGCCCTTTTCCCCGGCATCCGCGGTTTTGCCAAGGTTTGGCAAAAACAGGCCATTTTTGCCAAACCTTGGCAAAATCGTTTTCGCCGCCCTTTTCGCCCTTTTCCTTGCCGCTCCGCTCCCCGCCGGTGCCGGCGACGCCATGTACAGCCCCGACAAACGCCTCCGCGTCACCGGCCTCTCCCCCGAAGACAACTTCACCCTCGCCCGCTCCCTCGCCGAAACCGCCGCCGCCGTCGAAGACGCCTTGGCCATCCCGTATCCCGCCGGCATCGGCGGACCGATCCAACTGCTCGTCCAGCCTCCCGACGCCCCCGACACCGCCCCCACCCCCCTCCAGAGCTGGCAGAACGGCCGCTTCCACCAGCGCCTCCTCCTCCCCCACCCGCTCCGCCTCGACACCGAAGACCTCCGCGAAACCCTCGTTTCCCTCATCCTCGCCCGCTACGCCGCCGCCCGCCTCCCCAAAGACCACCGCACCGGCGCCCCGCCCGCCATCCCCGACTGGCTTTCCTCCGGCCTCGCCCAGAACGTCCACCCCGACCTCCGCGCCCGCAACGCCGAATGGCTCCGCACCGAAATCGGCACCACGCCCCCGCCCACCCTCGCCGAAA
>Ga0310786_10002153_pt1 | contig 30705 bp, 23 predicted proteins | sample AusTroGonzalo_MG_FD_203881 | JGI IMG/M metagenome (GOLD analysis project Ga0310786, IMG submission 203881) | Bovine rumen microbial communities from tropical cattle in Woodstock, Queensland, Australia - Gonzalo_03 (v2) (version 2) | ecosystem: Host-associated > Mammals > Digestive system >...
GGCACTATAATAAAACGGCCTATCCCAAAAGATAGACCGTCATTAATAAAACACACTATGTGCGGATTTATGGTTACCGGCTTATTTACACGGCTGGTACAATTCGGCATTATCGGTGCACTTACCACCGGGCCCTTTTAAACAACAAGCCAAAATCTCTCCCGTCCGTTGTAACAATTCATACTCATCGCCGTTGGGATCTTTGAAAGATGCTTTGTATCCTTCCGGCGTTTGCGAATAAATAATATCTTCCTTTTCCACCGGTTTTGTTAAGGTGGTGTTGGCATTGCGCAAATTAATCATTTCTACTTGTGCGGAAGATAACATAACTTCGCGTTGCATGTCATTAAGTATCTTGGACAATTGCTCATTCTGTGGGGCACCGTCTTCCGTTTTTAAGTCGTCCCACATCTTCTGCATATCCGAATTATTTTTCATATCCGAAACGCCCATCACCATCGTTAAAACGATAAGAACAACTTGCAATATAATTGGCCCTACGGCGGCCAAAATACCGGCAATCAAGCCGCCGACGCTGAACGGCAAGGCCACCAGTTCTTGTCCTTCCTGATAGTCTTTATTTACTACATAGGTGGAGGCCATTAAATCGTGCAAAGCTTGGCGGTGCTCAGTAAAACCGGCCATATAATCCCCAAAGTATAAAAGTAAATGGGAAATAAACTTGCCGAACGTCCGGCCTGTTGCGCGTGCAAAACTGATGCGTTCCCCATGGGCACCTACTACTTTAATACCCAATATCATTTTCCCGAAAGTAGCCTGACAGGAAGCGCTTTCCATAAAGGCATGATAAAGCCAAATCACAACAATATTAAACACCCATATCGCCGCTATGCTTAACAGCCATTTGCTCATAAGCGGCAAAAACATTTCCGGCGAAGACGCTGCTCCGCTGCCCATAAAAGAAATCATCGAAGTATATTGAGAGCCCATGACCAAAAAGGCAAAGACTGCAATTGGAATAGCAAGAATAATTCCGTCAATTAAAAACGCGAGAGCGCGCTTCCAAAAACCTGCATAAATCATATTTTCCTCCTTATAGTAAAGATAGTATATTGTACTTTAATTTAGCATGGGTTGATACTTGTTTTCTATTATACATGCCTTGACTTGCCCCACATTATACCCTATACTATTAAAAACGCCTATCAAAAGAGGATACTAAAATGAAAAAACTATCTTTTTTACTAGTTTTATTATTAACAACCTCTTTATACGCTCAGTTACCCCAACAGAGCCGCCGCCCTGCGGTGTTGCCCAAAGTGACAACTCAGCGCGCAATGCAAACACGGGGGCAGACAAACACTGCCAATTCTCGCGCCGAACAAACTCAATCACAAGAACAAGGATACCAGCCCCTATTAGCCGGTGTATCCGCTTCCACTCTCACACAAAAACAAAATGACATTTTGGCTAATACCTATCGGGTGGAAGATACCGGAAAGGGCTATTTCACTGCATTTCGTTTGCATAAAAACTGGTTTCTTACTTGTGCACACGGCCTGTTTCAAATGATGAATGAAGAATATAACCATGCCGTATTAAACGTCAATATCTCTGTTAAAGAGCGTCCTGATGCACCCGGCGCAACCGCCCCGTTTGCCTTGGTAATAGACAAAACATATCCGACGGAAAATGCCAATGCAAAAGTGTTTTTATTTAATCCGACTTTACAATTAGACAGCTCTAATAACGGAAGGGGTGATGACTTGGCTTTAATTTATGTACCCGGTACTGGCGCGGCCGAAAAAACGTTTAAACAGGTGGACAAACAATTTAAGCAAATAGAAGACCAACTTGCCCCGCTTAAAGGATTCCTCCCCGGAGATATATTGGCGGGAGCCAAAAAGAACGTTGCCGCGGAAAAGAAGAAGGCCAATTCCGTATGGATAAAGTTTTTAAATCACCCCATCAAACCTTTCCATTTGTTTATCTTATCGGAACAAACCATTATTAATGAATTAGGCTACCCGGGAACAACTTCCTATTCCTTCCCGCTAACCGCCTATTACACACATCAACCGTCAAGCGGGGTGGTGACATTCAAATTTGTTCCTATGGGCACTCGCAAAAACACCAATCTTATTTTCTATCAACGTGTAGAAAATTTAATACCGGGCACTTCCGGGTCTCCCATGTCGTACGGTAATTACGTGGTAAGCGTCGATTCCGCCACCAACGCTTCCCCCATGCTTACCGAAAAATTTCACAATTGGTTGCGCGAGAAAATGGGAAAAGATTACACGCAAGGTATGTGCGTAACACCCACTATACCTGAGAATGCCGTCGTTGAGCCAGTGTATGGGGAAAATACACATAATTGGAACGACGCGCGCCCCACAAACGAACAACACTGACCGTTGTTTTGTCATTGATACGTCAAAAAGCCCTGCCGTAAAGGCAGGGCTTTTGTTTTGTGTATAAATATATCTATTTATTTCCTTGCAACGCTCCGGGGTCCGTAATGCGCGCGGCAAAATAAGGGTGTTTGCCGGGCTCTTCCAAAAATACCACATAAGGCCCCGTAAAATAGAATTTCCGACCGTGATCTGCTATGACAGCCGCCCGCTTAGCTACCATCATTCCGGCCTCGGCCACCACTTTTGCCCCTGCCTCATCCATTTTAAATTGTACGGCTTCAATGGCTTTGGCAATCTCAAAACCGGAAGGAATCATTGGTTTGTTGTACAGTTCTTCAAATTCCCGTTGCACATTAAAATCTAACTTAGGTGCCTTGAATTCATCCCCCGCTTGCAAATGATCTCCCGCTTTTCCGCTCTTTTTCTTCATATCGGCATACAATCGCGCGAGCGTTTTATCATCGGCGGTTTTATACAAACGAATCAAATCCCCCTCTTTTGATTCAAGCGTCAGCGCAAAATCATTTTCCCCGTTATAAAATAATACGCGCACAGATTCTTTTAACACGGAAGAACGATGATTCGTCACACCGAAATACTCCACGTCTCCATCGGCTCCTTCAAAAGAGTCAGCGGCTAATTCTTCGAATTTCTCCTTGTATTCCAAATCTTTCTTTAACATGGCATATAAGAAAAATTTTAAAGGTGCCGGCGCCCAATCAAACTGGTCCAAAATAAGGCTTTTCTCATGGAATTTTTCCCAAATACCTTGTTCCACTTCCTGTTTTAACTCCGGCGACACAAGCCCCCATTTTTTATAGTACGCACTCTCCGACAAATCGTTGACACCAAACAGGCTATTGTTCAAAAGCATTACCATCTGCGGTTGGGAATCTGCAAACACAATAGGGGCTTTGTTGATTTCAACCGTCAAATCGTTCCATACAAGTTGGAATACTCCCGCCCAAACTTGGTTCTTGGCGACTGAAGAACTTTCCATCGTCGGCAAAATTTCCAATGTGGGTGCATTTTTATTGACAGAAAGAGGCGTTTCCTCCTGCGTGGTCGTTTCCTCTTGTAGCGGAATGGACGGAGCGAATAATTGAGGTTGAAAGAAATAAATATTGGCCGCTACAATCACTACAAAAACGAAAAAAAACATTATCATTTTTTTCATAATATCTCCTTTTTGCTATTGTAACACATTTAATTATAAAAGCGATATTTCAAGCGTTACGTTACATATCGTTTTTGTTATAATATACCCCAAGGATAGTATTTATGAAAACAATAACCAAATTACTGGCAGCCATACTGCTTTTAGGAAGTATTATTCCCGTTTGTGCCCAAGCGTATAAAACACGCGAAGTGGCCAACGCGCCCGCTTTTACGGCGGTTGAGGTAAACGGCGGAGATGTAAACGTCTATTTCTCACAAGGTGAGGGATATTCCTTTTCCGTCAACGGCCCGGCCAAACTGGTCAAAGCGATTAAAATAAAAGTAAAAGAAAATACTCTTTTCATTGATTATGCCGAACCCTTTTTTACGGGAGATGACGATGTAGCGGTTTATGTCACCGCGCCCAAACTGGACAGAATTGCCGCTTCCGGCGAAACGGATTTTGAAATCAAAACGCCCTTTCAAACCGAAGAACTGACCATTAAAACCCGTCAAAACGGTGAAGTGTCTATCAAAAATGCTACCATCGGGCAATTAAAAATTGATGCCAAAGGCAGTTCGTCGGTGGATATCGATTACCTGGAAGCGCAAATCATTCGCGTTTCTTCTTTGGACCGCGCCGAAGTGGAATTAGCCGGCCGCACCGGGCAAATGGAAATTTTGGCAAAAGGCGTTTTCGCGGAAGTAGATGCCAAAAAGTTAACCATTACTCAACCCGCCGCCGCTAACGGCGAAGTTGCCGGGCAAGTAGCCAAAGACGGAAGCGTGGAATTTACGTTTAACGATTAGACTTCCCGCCTTCAAAAGCAAATTTTAACACTGCACAATATTATTGTGCAGTGTTATTTTTTATTACAAATAAAGCAAAGCAAAATAAATTTAATTAAAGAATCAAAAAGCCCCCGGATGTAAGCCGAGGGCCTTACAAGAATTTTTATTAAAATATTTTAGTTATAAAAATACATTCTCCAACCGCTCGTAGATAAATCATAATTTTTCTTTCCGGTTTCTTGTTGACAAAATCTATCTGCCTTTGATTTTTTGTTACTGCTTTCGGCAACACATATTTTCTTCCCTGCATAACTTTTTCCATTATGTTTTGCCGAAGAAAAATCATTTGCAACTTGATATTGCACGCTAAAATCCGGATATTTTAATTTACATAGGCTTTGTCCTGAACTAGCAGTTTCACAAAAGCCCCATTCGTACCATGAATATTGTGTCGTACTTTTACTGTTCCCAGGAGGAAGATCTACCCCCAGCTCACTATAATTGGCGGCATAAGAACCATTTGCCATATAATAAGCATCTTGTGCCTTCACCATAGAATCCACTAAAATTTTGGCATTAACATATCGGCTATGTAAAACACTCATTTCATATTTTGGCAAAGCAACTGCAGCCAAAATTCCTATTATCAACACCACTACCAACAATTCTATCAATGTAAAACCTCTATGGCACTTTGTTGCATTTTTCAGCATGTTGTCTCCTTTTTGTGCAAAATGGAATAAGCTCACTTTACAAAAAAAAAAAAGAAAAAGTCAAATTCTTTTAACTTAACTTTCTCATTATCCTAATATTTCCTATCAATCTTTCATGCAAAATATATTGTTCTATAAGACTAGTCCAAGATAAGCAAAATTTACCTAATAGTAATCAAAAAGCCCCCGCTTAAACGGGGGCATACACCAAAACCGGTAAATCTATTGAGGTTGTTTTTCGTGGAAACCTAAAATGGAAAGCACCAGCAAAGCGTTTTTGTACCCTTCTTTTTCCTGTTCGGTAAATTTTTCGTTTTCCGCAATTAGTTCTGTCACTGTCAGACCTTCCGCGGTAGTATCATCCGGGTTGGCCCCTGCCCGCAATAGCAATTTAGTCATCTCTGGCGTGCTGTATTGCGCGGCCCATAATAAAGCCGTATTCCCCTTTCGATCCTTTGCCTGCACTGTCGCGCCGCGGCGCAACAACTCTTTCGTCAATTCCGGCGACAAATTATACCGCGCCACCAACATCATCGGTGTGCGCCCTTGCCGGTCAGCCGCGTTTACGTCCGCACCGGCATCTAGCAACGCGTTAAATAAAGTTAAATCCTTTGGTGTGTGCAACAACATATAAAACAAAGCCGTTTGGCCGGTGTGATCCCGAACGTTAATATCCTTGCTATGTTTAATCAGGCGTAACGTATGGCGCATATTTTGTTCCGGCGTTTCCAATGCACGCATCAACGGGGTAGCCCCGCGCTCGTCAGCGGCATTGGCCTGATAACGGTAATACAAGCCGCCTAGCAAGGCCACTACAAAAAACGCGAGTAACAATATTACATTTCTATTCATACTTCTATTGTATCACTTTTCCTTACGTGTGCCGTCATTTTTGCTAAAATATAACTAACTATCCATTTGTAGAGGTTTTATTTATGAGTCAACAAAATCAACAACCCGCGCACAACGCATTAGATGAAATTATTGCCCAACGCTACCAAGAGGTAGATTCCATCCGCCAACTGGGCGTGATGCCCTATCCCAACCATTGTGATAAAACGCACTCCTGCCAGCAGGCCAAAGACTCCGACGAAGGAACCGAAGTCCGCACAGCCGGCCGTTTGGTGCAATTGCGCTTAATGGGAAAGGCGGCCTTTGCGCACTTGCGCGATTTTTCTGGCCGCGTACAATTGTATGTAGCCAAAGATAATTTGGGCGAAGAAGCGTATTCCTTTTTCAAAAAACATATTGCCGTAGGCGATTTTGTAGAAGTGGAAGGCCATGTATTCGTCACCAAAACAGGTGAAAAAACCATCAAAGCCACCCGTCTTACATTGCTTTCCAAAGCCATCCGCCCCATGCCGGAAAAATACCACGGCTTGCAAGATACCGAAGTACGGTTCAGAAAGCGTCACTTGGACTTGATAGCAAATGAAGAAGTAAAAGATATTTTTATCAAACGCGCCAAAATTATTTCTTCCATCCGCAAAACGTTAGATGAAAAAGGATTTTTGGAAGTGGAAACACCGGTATTAAATCCGGCTTCCGGCGGTGCAATTGCGCGTCCGTTTGAAACATACCATAACGCGCTTAAAATGCCTTTGTATATGCGCATTGCGTTGGAGTTGCACCACAAACGGTTGATTATTGGTGGACTGGATAAAATTTATGAAATCGGGCACATGTTCCGAAACGAAGGCATCGACACCACACACAACCCCGAATTCACCATGATGGAACTGTACCAAGCCTACGGTGACGTCAACACCATGGCTGATTTATTTGATGAAATTTTAGGTAATGCGGCCAAAGCCATCGGCGTGGAAACTATCCACTTCCGCGGCTATGATGTGGATTTACGTCCGCCGTTCAAACGCTTATACATTCCGCAGGCATGGCAGGAAAAATTCGGCCGCGATATACACGAAGTGCTCAACGGCCGCCACTTTAACCGTGCCAAACTGGAAGAAGTTGCCCGCGAACAAGGCATTAAATTCTCGGCAGACGATTCCGATTCGGCTATTTTTGATGAATTGTTTGAAGGCAAATTGCTGGCCGATTATCACAACCCGGTTATCGCGCTGGACTATCCCACCGCGGTCAGCCCGTTTGCTAAAACCAAACCCAACGACCCGGAACTGGTGGAACGCTTTGAAGTGTTCGTCAACGGGCAGGAATTGGGCAACGCCTATACAGAGTTGAACGACCCGGCCGACCAGTTGCAACGCTTGAAAGACCAAGCCGCCGCTAAGGCCGCCGCCAAAGGCGAAGATGCCCAAAATGCCGATATTTTGGACGCGGACTATATTGAAGCCATGGAATCGGGCATGCCGCCCACCGGCGGTATGGGCATCGGCATTGACCGCATCATCATGATGCTCACCGGACAAGATTCCATCCGCGAAATTATCTTGTTCCCGACTCTTAAAAAATTAGAAGAAGAAAAATAAAGACAAGCACACTAAAAAACCGCTTGCTTAACAAGCGGTTTTTTAATTAGAAACAACATCTGCAAATATTTAACTGATTTTAAAAATTTTTACATTCCCCGTTCGGACATCCTATCTTTTTACACCAATCTTCCGAACTGGTTGAACTATTATCACAATGCCAATCAGGGCTACCAAAATCCGCCCATAATGAATATAAGCATGTGTTTGGATTGCCATTAATTCTATTAAAAAAGATATCACCGCTAACACCAATAATCCAATTTTTATTATTAGGGTCGTATAAACAATAATCTCCGCCGCAAGGGCAAGGAGATTGAGTGACCGTTCCCGGTATTTCAATTTCCAAATTACTCAACAAAAGATCTTCTACCGCTTCATCATTTAAACCACATTTGCTTCTTCCGTGATTTAAAATACATAGCTGATAGTTTTTTTCTAACGTATTAAATAACATCTTGGCTTCGGCAATTCTGCTTTTTTCTACTGCTTTTGTATATTGCGGCAAAGCCACGCTGGACAAAATACCTATAATCAACACGACAACTAATAACTCTATCAATGTAAAACCTTTATCGCTTTTTATTGCGTTTTTCATTTTATGCTCCTGATAATGGGATATCCTTACTTTACCAAAAACGTCTCTTTGTTTCAACATCCTTGTATCTTTTACTTTATTTTGCGGTTATTTAGTACAATATCTTTATGACTTTTGAACGTTTTGTCGCCGTACGCTATTTATGCCGCCGCCAGGGCCTGTTCGCGTTTATTACAACGCTGATCGGTGTGGCGGGCGTGAGCGTGGGCGTAGCGGCGCTCATTACCACTCTTTCCGTCATGAACGGCTTTCAAACGGATATTAAAGACAAAATTATCAACGCGCAAAGCCATATCCTCGTATTTGGCAATATGAACGCTCAAACCTATCCGGAAAAAATCAAACAAATCGAGCAAATCCCGCAAGTGGCTGCTGCTGCGCCGCATATTTACGGGCAAGCCATTTTGACATATGCCGGACAAAGTACCGGCCTCATTGTACGCGGGCTCGATCCGGAACAGGAAAGAAACATCAACACATTGGCAGACAGCGTCACCGAAGGATCTTTCACCCCCGTCTGGGCAGCCGATGCACCGCCGCCCGTTGTGTTGGGAACGGAACTGGCTATGAATATCGGCGCGGATATAGGGGATGACGTAGTACTGATTTCTCCCCAATCGATTGCTACTTCCGCTGGCATGTTCCCTAAAATGAAAAAATTCCGCGTCAGCGGTTTCCTGCGCACCGGTTATTACGAATTTGATAATACTATTGCTTATACACTCTTACCGCATGCTAGTGATTTTCTGGGCCTTAAACAAGGCGTCACAGGCATTGCCGTCAAACTAAAAGATATCAACCAAGCCGATAAAGTAGCCTTCCAAATCCGCGAAGCCACCGGTTATAACTATTCCGTTCGCACTTTTGCCCAAATGAATAGCACGCTTTATGCCGCCTTAAAATTAGAAAAAACCATGATGTTTATTATTCTGTTTTTAATTATCGGGGTAGCGTCTTTAAACATCGCCGGCAATTTGATTTTACTTGGCACCGAAAAACTGCGCGACATCGGCATCTTGCGCGCGATGGGTGCCAGCCCCAAACAAATACGCAAAGTATTTATGTGGGAAGCCATGGTCATTGCCACTTTAGGCATTACACTGGGGCTGTTGCTGGCTGGGTTACTGTGCTGGGTGATTGCCACATTTAACATTGTGGAATTACCCGGTGACATTTACTACCTTACCAAAGTGCCTGTTCACATGGAACTGTGGGATATTTTGGCCGTAGTGGGCGGCAGTTATCTCATTTGTTTTATAGCCGGTTTATATCCCGCGGTGAAAGCATCCCGCGTGCATCCCACAGATGCCATACGGTACGGATGAGCCTATGATACGACTAGAACATATCACCAAAATTTACGACCAAGGAAAAGAAAATCTCTGCGTACTGGATGATGTGACGCTGCACATTGCGCGCGGACGTTTTGTGGTGCTATTGGGGCCCAGCGGTTCGGGTAAGAGTACTCTTCTCAACTTGCTTGCCATGCTCGACACCCCCACATCCGGCAAAATTTGGATAGACGATCAGGAAATCACCGCCATCAAAAGCGAATCTGCCCGCTCCAAACTGCGGCTTGAAAAAATTGGATTCGTGTTCCAGTTTGACGGTTTACTGCCGGAATTTTCCTTAGAAGAAAATGTAGATATGCCTGCCCGCCTTGCCGGCACGCCGGACTTATCGTATGCCCGCCAACTGCTCAAAAATTTAGGGCTGGCAGACAAAACCGACAAGCTGCCGGCCGATCTTTCCGGCGGTGAAAAACAACGTGCCAGCATTGCCCGCGCCCTACGCAACCGTCCCTGCTTACTACTAGCCGACGAACCTACCGGCAACTTAGACGGTGCACGCAAAATACAAGTATTTGAAGATTTTGCCCGCATGAGCCGCGAGCAGGAATTAACAATTTTAATGGTAACACACGACGCGCACGCGGCCCAGTACGCCGACGAAGTGTACGCGCTTGAAAATAAACAACTGGTAAAAACGAAATAATATGACCAGCCCTCAAATTATTGAAACCCAAACCGGTATGGCGGCTGTTTTTGTACTAGCCGTTGCTTGGTTTTTCTTGCACAAATACGCCCAAAGCGCCATCAAACCCACTCTTAAAAAAGCCGCCAGAGGCGACGTGGAAGCACAATATCAAATGGGTAAAATTTACTATTTCGGCAAACATACCGACAAAGATCCTTTCCGCGCGTTTACCTGGTTTGAAACAGCTGCCCGCGGCGGACACGTCAAAGCGCAAATTGCCTTAGCCGGTTTGTACAACGCAGGAGACGGCACCGATCAAAACGAAGAACAAGCCTTCTACTGGTACAACCGCGCGGCACAATCGGGCGATTTTGAAGCACGCGTGAATGTAGCCATTTGCTATTTGCAAGGTGTCGGCACCCAAAAAGATTCTGCCAAAGGGTTTGCACTTTTAAAACAAGCCGCCGACGATAAAAGCCCGCTCGCGCAAACGCTCACCGCCCGCGCCTACGAAACAGGTGACGGGACGGAAAAAAACGAAGCAGAGGCCTTCCGCTATTATATGTTGGCCGCCCGTCAGGGAGAACCCATTGCAAAAAAAGCATTAAAAGAATGGGAATTACACCATTCAAAATCTTAACAATTCTTCAAAGAAAAAGCCCCGCCTGCCAGCGCGGGGCTTTTTATTGGGTTCTTACTTATAAAGCAATTTTCAGTTTGCGCGCCAAGGCCCGCACAATATCCTTATATTGTGCACTGTCCCCTAACGCACGCAAACCGATAAACACAAACTCTTGCGCTTTCACCGTATCCGGCTGAAAGCCGAACATTTCGGCATAACTGAGCAATTCCACCAGTTTATGCACAGAGTCCATATCTTGCGGATTTCGCGCAAACGAAAACGCTAAGAAATTGATTTTATCTGTCAGCGTTTCATTAACGGGACCTTTTGAAATATTTAACCCCAGTGCTTTGACATCTTCCATCAATTCTTCCACCGCACCAATGTTAACATCCGCGGCACTGAACTCGGCTTGCAAATCGCCCGTCAGCACAAACTCCGCCACGTTAGCAAACATTTTCGGCACCGCAGCACCGATAAATTGCAGATCGCGCACAGCCGCATATTGTTCATCAAACACCTGGGATAATTGGTGGTCCATCCGCTCGTTCATATCCCGCAAAGTATGCTGCATGACGCCGTCACGCACATCGGCCGCCATATCCGTTAACGGAAACTGCACCGGGAATTGAGCCACAATTTCGGCCGCGGCTTCATCATATTTTTCTTCGGAAAATAATTTTTCCAATCGCTCAAACACCGGTTTATAGTCTTTTTCCCCTTCGGCCGCGGCTCCGCAGAAAAACTCTACCGCACCGCGCCGCAAAACGGCAAACGAAATCGTTTCTTCCAATAAAGTAATGGTTGATTTCAAACGAATAGTACCGAAGCACAATTGTACGCCGCCGGCAGAGAAAAAGTGCGGTTGATAATCTAACACTTCACAAGCATAGGCTTGTTGCGGATTTCTGGTTTTGTCCGACAACAAAGATACAACATGTTCCAGCGTCACTTTTTCAAATGTCATAAAGCGCGGCTTCACGCAACGCTCGTACACCACGGCACCGTTTTTAAATTCTTTTACGTTCGACGGAGCCAAAGCTAATTTTTCTACAAAAGCGGGTTCCAAATCACGCCCCGTAATGCGGCGGTTTAGTTCAATGGCGCGCGCGGCATACTGCATAATTTGCACCGTTTCAAGCCCGCTGATTTCATCAAAAAACCATCCGCAACTGGTATACATATACAAGGCGTTTTTCTGCATTTCAAGCAACATAAGTGCCGTCGGACGATCGCGCCAGGCTTGTTCGGTGGCGTGGTTCAAAAAGAAACAATGCTGTGCGTGCAAACTGCGGTCGGCAATTAACGATTCGTAATCGTTGCGGGCCGCCCACGGATTTTTAAAATAACGGCTACCCCAATCGGTAAACGTCTTGGCTAGTTCGTCCCGCACAAAATCAAGCGCATCACGCAACGGGCCGCGCCATTTCTGGTGCCAGCCGGGCCGTCCGGAATTACAACCGCAATTACTGCGCCAGCGTTCTACCCCGTGGCAACAACTCCACGAAGAATTTTCCACAATCTCTGCTTCATATTGTGGCGGATATTTTTCCAAAAATTCCCCATACACGGTCAGTGTAACATCCGGTGTTTCTTCCACTTTTTGCAAACAGTAGGCTAAGGCCATATCAGCAAATTTTTGGTGATGTCCGTACGTTTCTCCGTCGGTAGCAATGTGCATCAACTGGGCTTCTTCACTTTCAGCACGATACGTACTGAGTAAACGGCCGGCAAATTTCTCGCCGGAAGAAAGCGTATCCGAAAACGCAATTCCCTGTGAAATCGGCCCGTCATAAAAGAAGAGTGCTATTTTTTTACCGTTAGGCAAATTGCATTGATAGGCGCGTTTAGGATCCACACGCGCACCGACTTCCTGCCATTTGTCCGCACCAATTTTCCGCACCCGCGCACATTGCGAAGGAGCCAAAATCACATACTTCATGCCAGCGTCCGCCAGCGCACAAAGCGTTTCGGTATTACAGGCGGTTTCCGCCAGCCATAGAGCTTCCGGATCGCGCCCGAAGCGGCGTTTAAAATCGGAAATACCCCACTTAATTTGAGTCTCTTTATCCCGTGCATTGGCCAGTGGTAAAATGATGTGATTATACGCCTGTGCGATTGCACTGCCGTGTCCGCCGAAGCGTTGGCGGCTGATTTGGTCGGCCTGCAACACCGCATGATATACTTGCGGTTCGTGCTTTTCCATCCATGAAAGTAACGTCGGCCCAAAGTTAAAACTGATACGGGAATAGTTATTACTCAAATCAACCAATTGTTGTTTATCATCTAACACGCGGGCCAGCGCGTTGGGAGCATAACACTCAGCACAAACACGCGCGTTCCAATCGTGAAACGGCGCCGCGCTTTCTTGCCGCTCTACGGTTTCCAGCCAAGCATTTTCGCGGGGCGGCTGGTAAAAATGTCCATGGATGCAAAGGTATTTCATATATTATGTTATACAATTTAATGCTACAATATGCACAGCAGAACTTAAAATAATATCGGAGTGCTTGATTTTTTTCGTACACAAACTTATACTATAATTGTATCCCTAGCACAAGAGAGGAACTATGAAAAAAACGTTTATCTTGGACACCAATGTCCTGCTCCACGATGTAAACTGTTTGCATGCTTTTGAGGATAATGACATTATTATCCCCATGGCCGTAATTGAAGAACTGGACTCTTTTAAAAGTGCCGGTGACACCCGCGGTAAAAATGCCCGCATGGTTTCCCGTGCGTTAGATGAAATGCGCGCACACGGCAAACTCAACGAAGGTGTCAAATTACCCAAAGGCGGCACACTTAAAATCGAACTGGACAAGCCCTCTGCACTCCCGTATTCTATGGCGTTTAATAAGGCCGATAACTCTATTCTCAATATCGCCTACACGCTCAGCAAAAAAGAAGGCTCGTATAAGAAAAATGCCGCTCCTGTGTTTGTCGTCACCAAAGACATCAACATGCGTCTCAAAGCCGAAGCCTTGGGCCTAGCCGCACAAGATTACATTTCCGATAAAGTAAATGTGGACGAACTCTACACCGGCATGGCGGAAGTGGAAGTGGAACCGGATCAGATTGATGCTTTTTATAAAGATAAACAACTGGCGTTGGATCCGGCCAAGTATTACCCCAATCAGTTCCTTATTTTGAAAACTGCCGACGGTAGCAAAAAATCAGCCATCGGACGTGTCTCTAATGATGATAAATGTATTTTACATCCGCTTTCTTCGCAAGATCCGGTAGCTTGGGGGATTAAACCGCTCAACAAAGAACAACGCTTTGCCATGGAGTTATTATTAGATGACACGCTTGATATCGTAACGCTCGTCGGCACCGCCGGCACCGGTAAAACACTCATCACGCTAGCCACCGGTTTACAACGCACCATGGACGAAAATGCATACCGCCGATTAGTAGTGTGCCGCTCCATTGTACCGGTGGGTAAAGATTTAGGTTTCCTGCCCGGTACCAAAGAAGAAAAATTGGAAGCATGGATGGGTGCCATTTATGATAACTTGGCATTCTTGGCGGACCGCAAAAATCCCGACGAGGGTGAAGAAAAAGCTCACTACTTGCTCGATAGTGGAAAAATTGAAATTGCCTCCGTCACCCACATGCGCGGTCGTTCGTTGCCTAACCAATATATGATCGTGGACGATGCACAAAACCTCACTCCGCACGAAATGAAAACAATTCTCACCCGTGCCGGGGAAGGAACTAAGGTGATTATCACCGGTGACCCGTACCAAATTGATACCCCGTATCTGGATGTAGAATCCAACGGGTTAACTTATTTGGTGGACCGCTTGAAAGGTCAAAAATCGTACGGTCACATCACCTTCACCAAAACGGAACGCAGCCGCCTGGCGGACTTGGCATCCCGTCTTTTATAACAAAAAATATATGTTTTACAATGCCTGTTTCTCTTCGGAGAAGCAGGCTTTTTTGTTCTAAAAGTCCTAGATGCCCATAGGCCTCAATATTAAAAGCGCTGGGCCTTTTTTCTTCTGGAAACTCCGTCATAAAAAATTACAATACAATTAAAGATCTACCAAAAAGGAGATTATATGTTCACTTGGACCAGCCGTTTTTTACTATTATTTTTTACTCTTAGCATCTTTGTACCCGATTATGTACGCGCACAGCAACCTTCGTACGAAATAAGAAACTCCGACAAAATTATTGAAAAATTAAAAAAAGAGTTAAATAGCTATCAAAACATTAAAGAAGAAACATTCCACCAAATGGAAAACCTGGATGCCTCGCACCGGCAAGAAATGAAGGCATTGCTTGATAAATTTGAAAACTTGGAACAACCACTGGATGACGCAAACGGGCTAGTCAATACACTTCATCAAACTGCCAGAACGTATGAAAAGAAACTTAATTCTCTTTACGATCGATGGCTCGATGCAATTGGCAAACTTCCGAAAGAGAAAGTAAAACAACAAAATATCTATGAAACGGATAATCAATCAAACCGACAAGGTATCTGCACAATGGAACCGTGCACAACTGCTGTTGCGCTAGCTCGCACTCAAATACAACCTATTACTTTACCTCCCGAACTACTTACACCATTACCCATTGATTCGTTTATTGATATGATTCCTGCCGCCTACACAATAGAAAAAGAAAAAGTTTTCCAAGAAGCTCTGGAGAAGAACGAAGATTTAGATATTTGGTTCCTAGTCGCCTATATGGACCCGCTATACGATAAACATGACAGTGCCAAAACCACTTATTATGCTGCCAGCATATTGAGTGCCATCTTATCGCAATTCAATAGTGACTTGCAAAATGGAGAAAATGCACAAAATGATAAAATCTATCAGCAATTTTTAACACGTTTGGCCGCGCGCACCAACTACCGATTAAACCATTTCTCTGCCAGCCTTTCCAGCGAAGATGATATTATGGCACTTGGTGCGTTGCGTATATTAGACGCACAATTACTCAATGGTCTTAAAAAACTTGGCCTGAAAAACTCCTCTAAAGATCGCTGGTCCGAAATTAAAGCAGAACTGGGAAGATTCAAACAACAAGACCCCGACCAAGGGTCCGCCGAATATCGCATGTTGCTTATCTCTATTGATTTTGCCACCATCTATGCCTTGATAACCGGCCAACCCGATAAATTAAAAGAAATTGTTGATTTATTTGAAACAAAACCACGCGGAACTTTAAGCGGCGGCTATATGGCTACCGATTATCAAAAGCATTATACCGACGTTATCGTACAAATGTATAACGCACTTTTCAACGGGGTAAAAGAAGGGCTCGCTTCCTCTCAAGCAAAAAAAGGCATTCCTCAGTTATTGGTAGATTTAGGCCATCCCAGCCATGGGACCGACACTCGTGTTCACGCCGTACTCACAGCCGGATTGTTTCATGGGGGATTATATACACAAAAGAAAATACTCTCTTTAAATGATAACACCCGCCAAAAAATGACGAGATACGCCGGCGATATTCTCCGCCAAATCAATGGTTGTCTGGACACTTTAGGATTAAGTTCACAGGAAATAAAAGTTTTGTCTGATCATTTGGCTCAAGCCGTACAGAATTTGTTACCCATTTGGGCGCCTAAAGCAGAATGGGATTACCGATACCATAAATTTCATTGTACTGATCAAAAAATTCGATTAACAATAATTTATGATCAAATTTTAATAGATGAGAGAACTACCCGAGACAAAGTCTGCATTTATACATCAGATGGTTACGTAACTCAGTTCTCTCTCGACAACGATTTAAATACCTGCGCCGTAAACCGAGAATATAGAGATATGGGCGCCCGCTTGCTCTTTGACTGGGTACTGATTGACATCGCGTTTATGGGGGTGGCCAAACTGTTCACTACCACTGCCGGAGCCGCACGCTTTCTGCCCGCTAGCATCCGCGCCGCTTCTATAGCACCGACCGGTTCCAAAATAACCCGCTTTGCCGCTAAATTGCGTCAAGGTACTAAATACGGCACCAAGTTTGGCTTTGCTTCCAAAATCAGTGAACAGGGGTTTATCATTACTAACACAAAAACCGTCACTGCCACAGTCAACAAAACAGCCGCCACCGGGGCAAAAACCGCCACAAAGACGGGCAGTAAAACTGCCATTGTGCCCGTCCAAGAGGCTACCTCTTCCGCCACAACACAATCTTTGAAAGAATATGAATTTACTCATGTCAGCAAAAGCGGAGCTGTTAGCGGTACTGTCACCGCTCCCAATAATCCACTCGGCAGAGCAGAAGCCCTTCATGCTATGCAACAAACTGTAAAAACGGCTCCTGTTACCACAGAGGAAATCTTACAATATGGGATTACCAATTTACCCGGTGCATTGCAAAATCCGGCCGCAGTAGATTTTAAGGCCACAATTACTCCGGAAATGGTACAACAAGGGCGGCTGACGGGTGGATTAAGTGCCAAAGAAATACAAAGTCAATATCAATTCCAACAAGCGTTAAAATCCGTTGTGGAGGATAATTCCTCCATACTCTTGGATGAAAACGCTATTAGCGGCCAATTACTCACCAATGAATTAAGACAACGTACCAAAATGGCCATAGATCCCAATTTTAATTTGGCAGGGCAATCCCCAAATGCCCCATGGAAGACGGCTTTAGAAAGTGAGAATCTGAGATATGCAAACATGTACGATGGGTTGAATCAAATGGGCTTCCAATCTGCTTACTTAAGTAATCACCCGATCATAACACGTTTTGAGAATACTCTTAAATGGGCTGGTGATTTTATGTTAGCAGATATGGTTGCTTATGGGCCGGCTCAACAATACACCGAGTACCGTGTAAACGCCGATCGCCAAAAAGAGATTGATAAGGCCGGAGTTAAATTGGACGGAAACCAAGCAGCAGACGTACCGTCTGACGTTACTCCCCAAGATATCCATTCCGCTATCACCTCTGCTCAACCGCAGAGTGTGGAAGGATCTTCGTTTATGATACCAATCATCGCTATTATGAGTTCACATAATAAACTCGTTACCGACAATCAACGAGCCCTGTTCCGGCAACTAGCCACTCAACAAAAAAATGCTTCCTTAACACAAACATTTGTGGGAGTACAAATGTTAAAAGGCGCGCAAAATTCGATCAGTAACACTGAATTTATATTTACGCAAGGCTTAAAAGGAGAGACTCTCTCAGCAGAACAAAAGAACATTCAACACGAAGTTGTACAATGGACAGCTAAAAAGAAAGAAGAGCTGGAAGAAATTGCTATTAACTCCAAGGAAAATGTTGAAACGAGAATTCAACAAATCTCTCACTGGAACACTGAATTTTTAGCACAAGAAAAAGATTTTGCGCTTAGATTCATAGAAAATCCGGGGGAAGCCTTGCCGCGTGCAGCACAAGAGCGTATTGCCCAAACCCGCGCCGGAATAAAAAGAATTCTTAATAATAGCAATTTTAGCGAGGAACAAAAGACCAAAAACATTACTAATCTTTATGAACAATGCATCAAAGACTTGAACATGATCTACCAACAATATCAACCGCCTGTCGTTTCTTCCGACGCGGCAGAGGAATTCTTCTCCGATAAGTATAATTCGGATGCTCCTTCCTTAGCTTATTAATTCCTTCTCACATCTCAAACTCCCCCCGATATTCTCGGGGGGGATTTTTATGTGCCAAAAGGCCTAGATATCCCTAGGTCCTAATACTAAAAGCATTGGGCCTTTTTTCTACTGGAAACTCCATCAGAAAAAACTATAATAAAATTAAGAATTCTAATAAAAAGGAGATTATATGTATACTTGGACCAGCCGTCTCTTACTATTGTTTTTTACATTAAGTATTTTCGCACCGGATTATGCGCGTGCTCAGGCATTATCATCTGCTAACAATTTTTCATCTAACCTACAATCATCCATGACACAAGCAATGTCTGATCCCGCCGCCGTTGCCGACACTGCCGCATTACAATTGCAGAAAATATATCAGGACCATACCAAAGAAATTTTACCGTTATTTGCACAATTTGAAGATTTGGAAACTCCCATCTCCGATATTACTAAATTAGTGCATAATCTCCACAAAACGGCCCAAGAATTTGAAACGAAACAAAAACCTGCTTTCAAGAATTGGGGTATGGCCAAGATAAAAGCCTCCATGGCGGATGGAAAATATCTCGTTGAACACCAGGACTTACCTTTTGACTCCTTCATTGACCAAATGCCCAATGCTAGTTCTTTAAAAACGGATGAAGCTTTCTTAAAAGCTGTTGAAAAATACGGTGATAGCTTAGATATTTGGTTCCTCGTGGAATATATGGATCCATTGTATCAACAACACTATAATGTAAAAACCGTCTATTATGCAGCCAGCATACTCAGCGCTACCGTCTTTCAATTAAACGCCGAAGCTCAGAATACACCTGATGAAAACAAAGCCCTTTATACACACTTGCTAACACGTTTGGCCGCACGTGTACACTATCGTTTAAACCGTCTTTCCTTTTCGATGAACAAAGAGGATGTAATCATGGCACGCGGCGCCCTGCGCATATTAGATGCTCATTTGCGCAACGGTTTAAAAGCATTAGGTGCCAATAACCCCTATCCATATCAATGGGCTTCTTTCAAAAACGAATTGCAACAATTTAAAGAAAAAAAGCCCAAACAATCCTCTACCGAATACCGCACGTTACTTATGACCGTGGAACTTGCGACAACCTATGCTTTGGTAACCGAACAGCCCAACCGATTAAAAGAAATTGTAGCGTTATTTGAGGCAAAGCCTACAAAGAAGCCTTTCGGTCCTGGCTATATGCCGACCGATTACGAAAAAGACTATACAGAAGTCATTGTGCAAATGTACAATACTCTTTTCAATACAGTGGAAGAAGGTTTTATCCCTGCACAGACAGCCAAAGCCATTCCTAATTTGCTACTGGGATTGGCAGACCCCAGCCATGCTACGGATGTCCGTGTCCAATCTATTTTCACAGCTGGTTTTTTAAACCAAAATCATAGATACAATGAAAAGACCGGACGGTACGATTTGCCCCGGTTGCTAGCTATCCCCAAAAACATCCGCCAAGCATTATCAGGATATGCGGCCGATCTTATTCGCCTGACTTATGGATTATATTATGAAGATTACGGTTTGAAATCCGACGGGATGAAAGCATTGACTGACCAATTGGCCAAAGCCTTAGATCATTTAACTCCCATTATAGCCGCTAAACCGGTATGGGATGACCGTGCTCAGAAAGAGTTGTGCGACTTAAGCCAAAAAATCGAATTAGAAAGAATCCCGAGTTATCACGATCAATATTGGGATAAAAACGGCAAAACCCATTATAAAAAAGCATGCATTTATACATCTAATTATGCTAACGCGGCAACTATTTCCTTAGATAATGATAAAAACATTATTGCCGTTGACAGAGAACAAAGAGATATGGGTGCCCGTTTTCTCTTCGACTGGATCCTGTTTGATCTCGGCATTTTTGCCATCGGCAAAGTATTTACATTCACTGCGGGAGCAGCCCGCTTCCTGCCGGCCAGCATTCGCGCAGCCAACGCCGCAAGCAAAGGCTCTAAAATGACGCGCTTCTTTGCCAAACTCAACCAAGGTGTTAAATACGGCACCAAATCTGGTTTTGCATCTAAACTGGCCAAAGAAGGCTTTATCCTTACCGATATGAAAACCGTTAAAACGGCCAGAAGCACTGCTAATGCTACGCGTAAAGCGACTGCCGGAACAAAAGTAGCCGGCACTACTGCCAAAACCACATCGGGCGCTACGGCAGCGGGAACTTCTACAACCGCTCCTGCCGTTACTCAAACTCAAACAATTACCACTGCTACGGCTGGCGCGGAAGCCGCTCCCACTGCAGCAGCAAGACCGGCAACCACTACTACTAATTTCACCTTTTTCCATAATAATGGTGTGATCGAAGGGAAAGTTTCTGCTGCCGGTAGCCGATGGTCTCCTTTGACCAGAGCACAGACAGAGCATGCAATGCACGGTTTTGTCAGCTGGGGGGCGCCTGTTACCACCCCAGAAATGAACATGGCGGCTGGTAATATGTTGGGTGCTATCGTTCAAAATCCCTCTGCGCAATTAATTGAAAATTTCACGCTTACACCTGAAATCGTACAAGGGCAACGTTTAGCCGGTTTCAAACCCTTAAACCAAATAATGGATGATCACCGGATTTATACCGCCTTAAAAGAAACCGCCGAGGCTAATCCGGTTATAACTATTTCGGAAGAAGCCACTTTAGAGTTGAATGCAGATCAAATGTTTTCTTCTCTTTCTTCGTTACACCAAAAAAAATCTATATTAACGAACATGAATACTGCATTTGATTGGCAAGCCACCAAGGTAGGAAAATTCTTCCCCAATGTTCCTCCGTCAGAATTGGGGGCCGCACGTGACATTGCTTTAGCAGATGTAAATGCCCAAATTGCCGAAACGTATGACTTTTTACATCCCTTGGGTTTCCAATCCAACTACCTGCTTCAACAACCGGTATTCCAACGGGTAGGTAATATCTCCAAATGGGCTGGCGGATTTGCAGTAGCGGATATGAGTTTATACGGGCCGGCACAATTGTATACTGAATATCAGGCCAATGCTGACCTTCAAAGAGCAGCGGATAAAGTTGGGCTTCAGTTGCCCCAAGGTCAAGGGGACGTGACAGGGCAAAACCCTTCCAATCCGCAAGATGTACATTCTGCTATCACCTCTGCCGAACCGCAAACTTTTGAAGGTTCTTCGCTCATGATACCGATTGTTGCCGGTATGAGTTACGGCAGTAAATTATTTGGTGGAAACGGACTTATTAAAGATAATCAAATCACCCTTCTATCTCAGGCCGCCATCAACCAGCAATTAGGCATGGCACGGCAAAAAGGGCAGGTAAATTACGCCACCAGTCAAGCACAACAAGTGGTAGCGGCCGTGTATACTAAATACAGAGATGGTTTAGTTGGTGTACCGCTTACTGCCGAACAACAAGCCGCCCAAAAACAAGTCCTGGACTGGATGGGCCGAATGGAACAAGATTTGCAAACCATTTCCGGTTCTGATGTAGATGCTCAAACAAAAATTAACCAAATCGGTGAATGGATCAACCAAGCATTACAACAGGAAGAAGAATTTAATAACAACTTCCCGCAAGCCACTGCACCGCAACAAGCCTCGGTTAGTGCCAAAGCCACTTATCAGGAAGCGTTGCAAGAATTACAAAAGATAGAACAATATTCTTTACCCAGAGCAGCCCAACAAAGTGTTCAAAAAGCTCGCGCAGGAATAAAGAGAATCTATCAAAATAAACGCTTTAGCGAGGAAGAAAAATACGAAAAAATTGTTAATACTTTTAACAGTTGCATGCAAGAGTTAGAGAGAATCTTAGCACAAGAAAATGAAGCAAACGGATCGGTTATGACGTCTGATGACGCTGATGATGAAATGTTCTCTGACCAATACAACTCAGGTGCTTCTTCCATGGCCTACTAATTGGTTCTAAAACTAAAAAGCCCTGCGTAAAGCAGGGCTTTTTTTTATGGATTGTTTTTATAGAACTTAATGTAAACCGCATTTGCAAACGTGGTCTTTTTCGTATTGTTGCAAACTCTCTTTTTCAAGCGGTTTATATTCACTGGTGCGGCGGATAAGTTCGTCAAAATCAATCGTTTTGGCGGGGAACATCGGTCCTTCCACACACGCAAAGCGAACTTTTCCTTCCACACTTACACGGCAACATCCGCACATACCGGTGCCATCCAGCATAATCGGGTTCAAACTAGCATGAGACACTATGCCCAACTCTTCCATCAGGCGGGCGGTAAATTTCATCATCGGTATCGGACCGATAACAAACCCGGCATTGATTTTTTCACCTTGTTCATGCAATGTTTTCAATGCGTCTGTTACCATGCCTTTCTGTCCAAAAGATCCATCGTCTGTGGCGCAAACAGTTTTGTCGCACAGTGCTGTCATTTCCGGCTCCAAAATCAGCAATTCTTTGGTGCGCGCACCCAAAATAGCCACCACGCGGTTACCCGCTTGCTTAAACGCACGCGCAATCGGATATACTTCGGCAATCCCTACCCCACCGCCGACTACGGCTACCGTTCCGTATTTTTTCACTTCCACCGGTGTCCCCAGCGGGCCGGCAATGTTCAAAAAGCGGTCCCCTTGCTCAAAAGAATTGAACATAGAGGTAGATTTACCGATGGCCTGAATAATCACGGTAATGGTGCCTTTTTCTTTATCCCAGTCTACTAACGTCACCGGCACCCTTTCGCCGCCTTCGCGGCCGCGCAAAATAACAAACTGTCCTGCCTGGGCTGCGGCTGCAATGAGTGGCTGATAGATAACAAATTTTACTACGGCGCTGTTAAGCGGCTCTTTGACTAAAATGGTATTTTCTTGCATATTATTTTTTCTCCTGCAAATAAGCATCAATCCGGCGGGCCGCTTCAATGCCGTCTTTCATGGCCAGTAACACCGTCGCACCGCCGCGGATAATATCCCCGCCGGCATACACACCCGCTACGGAAGTTTTACCTTCTGCGTCCAGTTCCAATACGCCGCGCGGCGTCGTTTTTAATGCCGGCGTGGTTTTGGCAATAATTGGGTTGGGCTTTTGGCCGATGGCTACAATAATTGTATCGGCCGGTAATACAAATTCGGAACCGGCAATTTCCACCGGCCGGCGGCGGCCTTTTTCATCGGGCGCGCCCAATTCGTTGCGGGTACATTTAAGCCCGGTGACATGCCCGTTTTCATCCGCCAACACTTCTTTGGGTGTGACCAGATATTCAAAATGAACGTCCTCTTCTTTGGCATGGGCCACTTCGGCTGCGCGGGCCGGCATTTCTTCGGCACTGCGGCGGTACGCCACCGTCACCGTATCGGGTCCCAATCGCATGGCACAGCGAGCCGCGTCCATAGCACTATTGCCGCCCCCCAGAACAATAACATGTTTACCGATGCGGATAGGCGTATCGGTCTGCGGGAACTTATAAGCCTGCATCAAATTAACACGCGTTAAAAATTCGTTAGCGCTGTATACACCGACGGAGTTTTCCCCCGGGATTCCCAACATAGTAGGCAACCCCGCTCCGCTACCAATATATACTGCATCAAATTCTTTGAGTAAATCATCCACTTTGGCGGCCGCACCCACTAACACGTCCGTGCGGAATGTGACGCCCATGGCTTTGACGGTTTCTATTTCGCGGTCAATAATTTCCCGTGGCAAACGGAAGGAAGGAATCCCGTAGCGCAACACGCCGCCAAATGCGTGTAATGCTTCTAGCACCGTCACCTGATGCCCACGGCGGGCTAGTTCAGCAGCCGCTGCAATAGACGACGGACCGGAACCCACACACGCCACTTTTTTCCCGCTGGGTGCGGCACAAACGGGGGCCTTTAATAAACCTTCTTTACGGGCGGTATCGGCCGTATAACGTTCCAACATGCCGATGTTCACCGAACCAAATTTTTCTTTCAATACGCAATTGCCTTCGCAATGTTTTTCCTGCGGGCATACGCGTCCGCAAATGGCCGGGAGCAGGCTGGTTTCCATAATTTTGCTGGCAGCCGCACCGACTTTGCCTTCTTTCAGACAGGCAATAAACGCGGGGATTTGCACCCCCACCGGACAATTAGCCTGACAGCGTGCGTTCTGACACGACAGACAGCGTTGTGCTTCGGCAGAGGCTTCTTCCGGAGTAAAAATCTGTGCTACTTCTTCAAAATTGCGTTTGCGGATTTGCGGATCCAATTGTTTTCCGTTTTGGCGCGGCGCGGCGGGATTAGCCATAAAAATACACCTCGTAAATTTTTAGGTTTATGTTACAATATATATAAATTATAGCAAAGCATAAGGAGGGGTGTATGTGTAATAAAAACAGTGCAACAAGTGCTACTTTTATATTGGGAATCCTGATCGGCGCGGCCTTAGGCGTGTTGTACGCACCGGCCAAAGGCACCGTAACCCGCCGCAAACTTAAACGTTTGGCCAACGAAGCATATGAAGACCCGAAAGAATTTCTCTTGGATAATACCGAAGAAATTAAAGGCAAACTGAAAGACACCGCCGAAGAAGTACGCGGGAAAATTGCCGAATCGGCCCAAGAAGTCCGCGAAAAAATGACGGAAGGGAAAGATAAACTCGTCAAAGAATTTCAAAAACGCAAAGAAGATTTTGTTGCTAAACTGAAAAAAGAAGATTAACTTTCTGCCCGTTAAAAAACCGCTCCTAAAAAGGAGCGGTTTTTTCGTCACTAAAAATTTATTTATTAAACTGCGCAGCCAATTCAAAAGATTTGGCAATCGTATCCGGATTTGGGCCGCCGTCAACTCGACTGCAAAACATTTCCAAATCCGAAATTGCCGCCGTAATTGCATCCGCTAAGAACCCTTTATTCACTTCACGTTCCACCGCATCTATCACGCCTTCGGCCCCTTTAGGTGCCAACAAAATTTGCACTCCGGCGTGAAGCATTTTAATAGCGCTGGCTTCTTCATAACGGACACGCATTTCGTGCAACGGATATCCCATCACACATCCTTTGTAATTAAGACGCTTTTTCAAAAGTCCTTTTATCACTTTATCAGAAAGTGCAGCCGGTTGTTCGTTATCTATATTTGGAAAAATCATATCTGATGGCATAATACAATCTGCGCGGCGGAAAATATTTTTATATGGCACAAACTCGGCATCTTCCAGTTGAGCCAACGTTTTGAGAACCCCGGAAACTCCCGGAAAATATTTCACACAATTGAGTACGCCTCCGTTAGAAAGCCCTGCAATAAAATCGCCCACCAACCGCGTCACCTGCTGCGGATCGTCACTAAACGCAGGTGAAGAATAACCCACATCTACCACCGGTGCCAGCACCCAATTAATGCCGGCGGCGCGGGCCATGCGAGCCGTTAAATTTCCTTTCCGATACGCGGCGTCTTGCGGGTTGTCAAAACGAGATAATTCTGCATTCAACGGCAATGTTGGTACATCGGTTATCGCTTCGGACAAATTTTCGCGAATATCTGCACAAAATAATAGCCGCCCATACGGGGATAACTGATTCATTCGGTGCGTAAAATCAAGCGTCTGCTCCGCCGTTCCGCCACATACACAAAAGCCCCCCACACCGCGCTGTGCTAAATCTTCGGCACGGGTTACATCACTTTTGCCAAAACAAAACCGCGGAAAGACAATGCGGGCAGGTTTCATTAAATGCCCCCCAACACAGACGGTTGCAATGCTTCTTCCGTGGAAGAAGGCTCCACTAAAATTTCCTTGCCACCCACAGAAGTTTCTTTTTCTTCCGGCATTTCATCGGGCAGTAATTCCGGCCGTTTGGGTGTTTTGAGCCATTGAATAACGCTGGGAATGAGATATTTATCCAGCATTTCGTGAGAAGTTAAATCATACGCCGTTAAAAAAGTAACCTGTCCGTTTTCCGGGCCGGTAGTTAAATAAGCCACGTTACGGATGACACTGGCTTCCAAAAACATTTTTTTATCGGCAGCTCCGGCGGCAATCAATACATTCCCTTTATACAAACGCATCGCCGGTATAGCCAGCACCGCACGGACATTGGTGGTAGGACTGATCAAAGCCAAGTTTTCTATCTCCGGCCAAAACGTACTGCTTTTAGCAGCCACATTGGCCCCCAGCCCTGCCCCTAACAATACCATTTCCTGTTGGGGGATTCCTTTCTTTTGTAAAAAATCTACTGCCGCGTCTACATCGCGCGTCATTTTATTAAATTGATTGTCCACCCCTTCGCGCGCGAATGTTTTTGCCTCGCCCCCTCCGACACTTTGACCGTGGCCGCGCAAATCAAGTGCCAGATAACCAAACCCGGCTTGTTCCAAAGCCGTACGAAAGGAAGTAAATTCTTCTTTGTTTTTGTTTAAATCGTGTAGCAAAATAACGGTTTTCTGTTCCGGCTCTGCCGGCAAATACATTGCCAGCAACGCCCAGCCGTCCTGCGTGGACAACGTCACCGGTTGTGCCGCACTTTTTTTAGCTGCAGGCGCCGCCAACAACGGACACGTAGCCATACACACAAGCACACAAACAAAGAAACGTTTCCACATGTTTATTTAATAACCTCTTCCGGTTTGAACCACAACGCAATTTCGCGTGCCGCATCTTCCGGCGAACCGGACGCATGCACACAGTTTTGCATGACGCCATCGGCAATCCGACCGAAGTTACCGCGGATGGTCCACGGTTCGGCTTGTTCGGGATTTGTAGCGCCGATACAGGTGCGCACTTTGGCAATAGCATCTTCGCCCTGCAACACAAAGGCATAAATTTTATGATTGGAAATATGGTTAAAATCACCCATCATAAATTTGACCACATTGGGCAAAAAAGGCTGTCCCGCCAAATTGCTATAATGCGCACGCGCCAATTCTTCGGTGAGTGCCACCACTTTGGCGCCGGCAATTACCAGCCCCAAGCGTTCCAAGCGGTCAATAATCAATCCGCAGATACGTTTTTCAATCGCATCGGGTTTAATGAGTACTAAAGTTTGTTCTTGTTGATTCATAGTAATATTATAGCAATATCGCCGCGAACGCGGGCGAATGATTTTTTCGTCGCTCTTACTCGTCATTTTTAGGTATAATAAAAATAGGAGATTTTTTATGACACAGCAAGCCCCCATCCGTTTTGGTGTGATCGGCGCCGGAAAAATCGGCACTTTTCACACGCGCACCCTTGCTAAAATGCAAGGCGTGACACTCGTCGGAGTATGTGACCCTGATTCCATGCGGGCGCAAAAACTCGCCTGGGAACATAACTGTACCCCTTATACAAAACCCGAAGAACTCATCGGGCAAGTAGACGCCGTAATTGTGGCGGCTCCTACGCCGTTGCATCACAAAATCGGCATGTATTGTTTAGAAAACGGCGTGCATACGCTGGTGGAAAAACCCATCGCTGTTACGATGGAAGAAGCGCGCGACTTAATACAAGCTGCCAAGCGTAATAAATTGGTGTTGCAGGTGGGACACGTGGAACGATTTAACCCCGCCGTCGTGGAAGCCGTTAAATATATTAAAGATCCCCGCTTTATCACCATCACCCGCCAAGGGCCGTACGACGGCCGCATGTCGCACATTAGTGTGGTGCTGGATTTGATGATTCACGATTTGGACTTGCTCTATACCCTCATTCCCAGCGAAGTAGTGCATGTGGAAGCCGTCGGTTTGAGTGTGTTTTCGCCGCATGATGATATTGCCAATGTGCGTTTGCACTTTGCTAACGGAGCTGTGGCAGATGTCACCGCCAGCCGCGCCAGTTTTGAACGGGCCCGCTTTATGCATGTGTTCCAACCGGACGGATACGTATCGGTGGACTTTATGAACGCGCGCGTGAAAACTTACCGCAAAGAAAAACCGGTGGTGAAAAATATGAACGATTTGACCGTCACCTATCCCACCGTGGAAAAACAATTACCCATTACGGCGGAAATTTTGCACTTTATGGATTGTATCCGCACAGCCAAAACGCCGGCCCCCAGCGGCGAAAAAGGTACCAAAGCGTTAGAGCTGGCTCTTGCTATTTTGGAAGCCATGAACCGTTTTGATGTTCCCAAGACTGAACACATTCATACGCCCAAAACATTGCAAGCGCTTGGCACGGCCGTGCGCGCGGCTTCGGCTGTTTTGGATGAAACATTGGGAAAAATAAAAGGAGACCGCTAATGTCCACCATCACGCCGATTGTAAAAAATATTTTATTTGTCGCCGGTGATGTATCGGGCGATTTGCATGCCAGCGGCCTTATTAAGGCGCTCAAAAAAGCTGATCCGTCCGTGCATATCACCGCTATCGGCGGGAAATTAATGCAACAAGCCAGCGATACTTTTTTGTTTGACTTGGCTACCAAAGGGGCCAGCGGTTTTGTAGAACCCCTTAAAAAAATGCCGCTGTGGATTAACCTGCTTAACCAAATACGCACGTACATGGAAACGCAAAATCCGGTAGCAATTGTAGTGGTCGATTTTTATGGTTTCAATCATCAGGTATTGGAAATGGCAAAAAAACGCCACATACCGGCTTACTATTATGTAACGCCGCAAGTGTGGGCCAGCCGCCAATACCGGGCAAAAAAATTAGCCGATCTTACGCGCAAAATGTTTGTGATTTATCCGTTTGAGCCGGCCTTCCACAAAAAATTCGGCGGAAATGCCGTCTTCTTGGGAAACCCGCTGTTGGACATTTTGCCTGCACCCGAACCTAAAAATTTTGACATTTCTTCCCCCAAAGATCATCCCTGGAAACTAGGTATGCTGCCCGGCAGTCGCCCCGGCGAAATCAGCCGTTTGGCACCCGTTTTTTATCAGGCCTTTAAGCAAGTACTTAAAGGTTTTCCCCACACACAGGGCTATATGTTTTTACTGCCGGACGCGGACGAACAATTCTTCCGCAATTTACTGGGAGAAGAACCTCACCCAAATTTCCATTTTGTAAAAGATGTGAACTACCAACAACGCCGCCAGATGGATTTTTTGCTGGCCTGCTCCGGCACCGCCACGCTGGAAAATGCCTTGCTGGGTGTGCCGATGGTAGTAGCGTACAAAATGTTCTGGCCCACTTACCAAATTGCCAAAATGGTAATTAAAGTGAAATATATTTCGCTGGTGAATTTACTGGCCGACAAATTGCTGGTAAAAGAACTCATCCAGCAAGATGCCACGCCCCGCACCTTAGCGGCGGAAACGGAATCGTTATTCCAAAACCCACAACGGCTGGCACATATGCGCGAGCAAATACTGGCGTTGCGCGATTCGCTGGGTACTCCCGGCATGGCCGATCGTGCGGCAAAAGACATTTTAGATGATTTAAAACACGGGTAAGGTTATGACAGACGCCCCTGATTTACAAACGCTGTTACGTAAATTCAAAGAATATAACCCCACACAAGACACTACTTTGTTGGAGAAGGCGTACCATTTTGCCGAGCAGGCACACTCCACCCAAAAACGTGAAAGCGGTGAGCCCTATTTCACCCATTGTCAGCATGTGGCTAACATTTTGATGGACTTCAACTTGGACGAAGATACCATCTGTGCCGGCTTATTGCACGATACGGTGGAAGATACTTCTTACACGCTGGAAGACATCCGCCGCGAGTTTAACAAACAAATCGCACACATGGTGCAGGGCGTCACCAAAATCAGCGATCTGAAATTTTCCTCCACCGATGAAGAAACGGTGGAAAACTGGCGCAAAATGCTCATTGCCGTGGCCGAAGATGTGCGCGTTATTTTAATCAAACTGGCCGACCGCACCCACAACATGCGCACACTGGGTGCACTCTCACCGGAAAAGCAAAAATTCAAAGCGTATGAAACCATCTCCCTCTATGCCCCACTGGCACAGCGGTTGGGGATGTTTACCATTAAAACCGATTTGGAAGATTTATCTTTTAAATATCTGCACCCTGTTGAATTTGAAGAAATCCGCCGACAAGTGGACGCCCGAACGGCTGACCGGCAAGCCGCATTGGAAAATTTCAAAGCCCATTTGGAGCCTGCTTTAAAAGCCGGGCAAATGGAATACCGCATTTTGGCGCGTGCAAAAAATTATTATTCTATCTACCGCAAAATGCAAAAACATCATTGTTCGTTTGCGGAAATTCAGGACTCTTTGGGCGTGCGTATCATCACCAAAACGCTGCAAGATTGTTACAAAGCGCTCGGCATTGTACACAGCGTGTTTAAACCGATCGCGGGCACGTTTACCGATTATATCGCCACCCCCAAGGCAAACATGTACCAAAGTATCCACACCACCGTTTTATCGCCGACCGGGGATATTATAGAAATTCAAATCCGCACCGAAGAAATGCACCGCACCTGCGAGTACGGTATCGCGGCTCACTGGCGTTATAAACTGGGCAACGTAAAACAGGACAAAAACTTTGATGAAAAAATTAACTGGATCCGCCGCTGGATTGAGTGGCAACAAGATTTGACAGCCCCGCGCGAATTTTTGGAAGGATTCA
>Ga0310786_10002155_pt1 | contig 30696 bp, 27 predicted proteins | sample AusTroGonzalo_MG_FD_203881 | JGI IMG/M metagenome (GOLD analysis project Ga0310786, IMG submission 203881) | Bovine rumen microbial communities from tropical cattle in Woodstock, Queensland, Australia - Gonzalo_03 (v2) (version 2) | ecosystem: Host-associated > Mammals > Digestive system >...
GACCGTGACCCTGAGCGTTGGTGCAGTACGGGCTGGCCGGGAAGGAAGCACCGTAGATGGAGGAGCAACCGGTAGCGTTGGCAACCATCATGTGGTCACCGAACAGCTGGGTGATGGTCTTGATGTTCGGGGTTTCACCGCAACCTGCGCAGGCGCCGGAGAACTCGAACAGAGGCTGAGCGAACTGGCTGTTCTTCATGTTGGCCTTCTTGTCCACGTACTCCTTGTAGCCGACCTTCTTGTTGAGGTAGTCGAAGGCAGCCTGGTCTTCCTTATCGTTGATGTAAGGAACCATGGAGAGAGCCTTATCCTTGGCGAGGCAGACATCTACGCAGTTACCGCAACCGGTGCAGTCGTCCACGGAGATGGCGATGGTGTACTTGTAATCCTTGAGGTTGGCCTTGCCCTGAGCGAGCTTGACGTTTGCAGGAGCGTTGGCAGCCTCTTCCTCGGTGAGGAGGAAAGGACGGATGGCAGCGTGCGGGCAGACGAAGGCGCAGGTGTTGCACTGGATACACTTTTCAGCATCCCAGGTGGGTACGTTCACGGCGACGCCACGCTTTTCGTAAGCGGCGGTGCCGGCAGGCATGGTACCATCGGCGTAAGGGAGGAAGGTGCTCACCGGCAGGGTGTCGCCGGCCTGTGCGTTCACGACATCGGCGATGTCCTTCACGAAGCTGGGAGCCAGACGGTCCTTGTTCGGGTTTTCGAACTTGGCGGTGAGGTTGGCCCAATCGGCCGGAATCTTCACCTCGGTGTATTCACCACCGCGGTCTACGGCGGCGTAGTTCATGTTCACCACGTTCTCACCCTTCTTGCCATAGGACTTCACGATAGCGTCCTTCATGTACTTCACGGCATCCTCGTAGGGGATGATGCCCGTGATCTTGAAGAAGGCGCTCTGGAGGATGGTGTTGGTGCGACCGCCCAGGCCGATTTCGGCAGCGATCTTGGTGGCGTTGATGATATACAGCTTAATGTGTTTACGGCCGATGACGGCTTTCACATTCTCGGGGATGTTCTTGAGGGTTTCTTCCTCGTCCCAGAGGCTGTTCAGCAGCAGGGTGCCGCCTTCCTTGATGCCCTTGAGCACATCGTACTTCTTGAGGTAGGAAGGAACGTGGCAGGCGACGAAGTCGGGGGTGTTCACCAGATAAGGAGCCTTGATGGGGCTCACGCCGAAGCGCAGGTGAGAGCAGGTGTAACCGCCGGACTTCTTGGAGTCGTAGTCGAAGTAGGCCTGGCTGTAGAGATCCGTGTGAGAGCCGATGATCTTGATGGTGTTCTTGTTGGCACCGACGGTACCGTCGGAACCCAGACCATAGAACTTGCACTCGGTGGTGCCGGGCTTCACGATGGAAACTTCCTTCTTGATGGGCAGGCTCTTGAAGGTTACGTCGTCCACGATGCCGATGGTGAAGTCGGCCTTGGGCTCCTTCATATCCAGGTTGTCGAATACGGCAACGATCTGGGCAGGGGTGGTGTCCTTGGAGGACAGACCGTAACGGCCACCTACGATGGTGACGTTCTCCTTACCCTGGAAGAGGGCCTTGACGTCGGTGAAGAGGGGCTCGCCCACGGCGCCGGGTTCCTTGGTGCGGTCCAGAACGGCAATCTTCTTGACGGACTTGGGCAGCACGGCGAAGAAATATTTGTCGGAGAAAGGACGGTACAGGTGCACGGTGATGAGACCGTACTTGCGACCGCGGCTCTCCAGGTAGTCGATGGTTTCCTTGATGGTTTCGGTCACGGAACCCATGGCCACAATGATGTTCTCTGCGTCGGGAGCACCGTAGTACTCGAAGGGACGGTAGCTGCGGCCGGTGAGCTCGGAGATTTCACCCATGTAGCGGGCCACGATGTCCGGGACGGCTTCGTAGAACTGGTTGCGGGTTTCCACAGCCTGGAAGTATACGTCACCGTTCTGGGCGGTACCGCGGGTCACAGGGGCGTCCGGGTTGAGGGCGCGCTCGCGGAACTTGGCGAGGCTCTTCTTGGACACCATGTCCTTGAGGGCTTCTTCGTCCAGGGCTTCGATCTTCTGGATTTCGTGGGAAGTACGGAAACCGTCGAAGAAGTGCAGGAAAGGCAGGCTGGCCTTGATGGCGCTCAGGTGAGCGACGGCGGCCAGGTCCTGGGCCTCCTGTACGGAGCCGGAAGCCAGCATGCAGAAACCGGTCTGGCGGCAGGCCATCACATCCTGGTGGTCACCGAAGATGGAGAGGGCGTGGCTGGCCAGGGCGCGGGCGCTCACGTGGAACACGGTGGGCAGCATTTCGCCGGCGATTTTGTACATGTTCGGGATCATCAGGAGAAGACCCTGGGATGCCGTGAAAGTAGAAGTGAGGGCACCAGCCTGGAGGGAACCATGCACGGCACCGGCGGCGCCGGCCTCGGACTGCATCTCGGTCACCTTAACGGTTTCGCCCCACAGGTTCTTTTTGCCGTGGGCGGCCCACTCATCGATGTTCTCTGCCATCGTAGAGGACGGGGTGATCGGGTAGATGGCGGCATGCTCGCTGAACAGGTATGCGATGTTCGAGGCGGCATAGTTACCATCACAGGTGATGAATTTCTTTTCTTTTGCCATAAGTTAGTGGTTTATTTTGTAGTATTTATTTTATTGAATTCCTTCAATAGTGAGTTCTGCTTCGGCGCCTGCAATGCGTTTGACCAGGCCCTGGAGGACAGTGCCGGGACCCAGTTCTACAAAGTGCGTACCGCCGTCCTCGAGCATGTTTAAAACGCTCTGAGTCCAGCGGACGGGAGAGGTGAGCTGCTTCAGGCAGTTTTCCTTGATGACTTCGGGGTCTTCGGTAGGCGCTGCGGTGACATTCTGGTAAATGGGGCAGACGGGCTTGTGGAAAGGGGTGGCCTCAATGGCCTTGGCCAGTTCGGCGCGGGCGGGCTCCATGAGAGGGGAGTGGAAGGCGCCGCTCACGGCAAGCTTCAGGGCGCGCTTGGCGCCGGCAGCCTTGAGCGCTTCGCAGGCCTTGTCCACGGCGGTCTCCTCGCCGGAGATGACCACCTGGCCGGGGGAGTTGTAGTTGGCGGGAACCACGCCGTCGATGCCGGCGCAGATTTTCTCGATGGTTTTATCCGGAAGGCCGATGATGGCAGCCATGGTGCCGGGTACTTTCTCGCAGCACTTCTGCATGGCCTGGGCCCGGAGGGAAACCAGCTTGAGGCCGTCCTCGAAATCCAGGGCACCGGCAGCTACCAGGGCGCTGAACTCTCCAAGGGAGTGGCCGGCGACCATCTGGGGCTTCTCGCTCTGGCTGAGCGCCAGCACGACAGAGTGCAGGAAAATGGCAGGTTGGGTGACCTTGGTGGCCTTGAGATCATCGGCGGTTCCGTTGAACATGATGTCCGTAATGCGGAACCCGAGGATGTCGTTGGCCTTCTCCATCAGGTCTTTATGAGCAGGGTAAAGGTCCTGTCCCATTCCGGGGAACTGGGCACCTTGCCCGGGAAAAATATAGGCTGTTTTACACATTCAGTTTGGATAAGTATATATGCATACAAATATAGCCATTTTCCCCGGAATCCGCAAATAATAAAAAGGATTGGAATTTTATCAAATAATAACTAATTTTGCATCCCTCAAACGGGATGCCCCTGTAGTTTAAAGGATAGAATAACGGATTCCGGTTCCGTTGGTCCCGGTTCGATTCCGAGCGGGGGTACATACCAAGCCAGACGATCTTTTTCGCCTGGCTTTTTTCGTTTTTCCGTCACGTCCCACCGGCGCCGTGCGAGAACCGTATACATCAAAATCCCCATAAGTTGGTATTTCACAGGTGGTTAATGAGCGGTAACTTTGCGGGAGTTAATTAGTAGTGACTTATGAAAAACAAAGAGACGTTGCTTTCTCGTCTGCTGGTGTTTGCCGGCAAAAGAAAGATTCTAACCTATTCATCAATGGCGCTATCGGGCATCAGTCAGTTACTTGCCCTGGTGCCATTTTTGTTTATCTGGGCCATCCTCCGGGACGTGATTGACGGCGATTACAGCCGCATCGCACACTACGGTTGGATGGCTGTTTTGTTTGGCCTGCTGACCATTGTGGTTTATGTGGGCGCGCTGATGTGTTCCCATCTGTCGGCCTTTCGTGTTGCCGCCAATATGCGTAAGGCCCTGATGCAGCACATCATGACTTTGCCGATAGGATTTTTGGACAGTATCGGAAGCGGTAAAGTACGCAAATGGGTGCAGGAATCCACCGAGTCTACGGAGACTTATCTGGCCCACCAGTTGCCCGACAAGGCGGGTATGTATGCAACCATGATGGGACTGGCGGTACTGATGTTTCTTTTCGACTGGCGCATGGGACTCCTTTGCCTTTCCACGGTCGCCCTGGCCCTGATTGTGATGATGACCATGATGACGGGTAAGCGGCTGCGGGAGAAGATGGCCGAATACAACGTGGCCCTGGATACCATGTCCAACGAGGCTGTAGAATATGTGAGGGGTATTCCTGTCGTCAAGACCTTCGGCCAGTCCGTCTTTTCTTTCAAACGGTTCAAAGATGCCATCGAGCACTACCGGGAATGGGTGATTGCCTATACCCTGGAGCTTCGCCTGCCGATGGTCCTTTATACGATGCTCATCAATGCTTCTTTCGCCGTGCTGATTGGTTTCACGCTTTTTGTGGCCAAGGGTGCCACGGTGGACGGGAAGTTTTTGCTTAACCTGTTGTACTATATCATTATCACGCCTTCAATTGCGGTGGCGCTGACCCGTATTATGTTTGCCAGCGAGAACGAAATGATTGTTGCCGAAGCGCTGGAAAAGACGGGACGCATCTTCGCGCTGGATCCGCTGATGGATCCCCGGAAAGCCATGATTCCCGAGGATAACGAACTGCAGTTGAAGGGTGTCAGTTTCCGCTATCCGGAAGCCACGCGTTTTGCGGTGGACGGCATTTCCCTGACGGTGAAGCCCGGACAGAAAATCGCCCTTGTCGGACCTTCCGGCGGTGGTAAGACCACGTTGGCCAGTCTGATGGCCCGCTTCTTTGACGTGACGGAGGGCAGCGTGAGCCTGGGCGGTGTAGACCTTAGGAACATGCGCAAAAAAGACCTGATGGAACGGGTTTCCTTCGTGTTCCAGGACAGCCGCCTGCTCAAGACTTCCATTCTGGAGAATGTCCGCCTGGGTAAACCCGAGGCAAGCCGGGAAGATGTGCTGGATGCCCTTCACCGTGCGCAGTGTGACGACATTCTGGCCAAGCTGCCGCAGGGGGTGGACACCGTCATCGGCACACAGGGAACCTACCTCTCCGGCGGCGAACAGCAGCGCGTGGCCATCGCCCGCGTCATGCTGAAGAATACGCCCATCGTCATCCTGGACGAGGCGACGGCTTTCGCCGATCCCGACAACGAGACGCGCGTCCAGCAGGCTTTCTCCGAGATGGCGGCGTCCGGCAAGACGCTCATCATGATTGCCCACCGCCTGTCCTCCGTCACCGGGGCCGATTGTATCTACGTGCTGGAGGAGGGCCGCATTACTGAGTGCGGCTCGCACCAAGCGCTGCTGGAGAAGGACGGCCGCTATGCCGCCATGTGGAAACAATATGTGGAATCTGTTAAATGGAACCTCAAATGAGCATCATAGAAATACTCCGTCACAAATACGCCCTCACGGAGCAGGGCGCCCGGGACCTGGTCAAATCCTGCCTGTCAAGTGCCGTCCTGGATATCATGCTGATGTTGCCGGTGGGCCTGCTGTTCTTCCTGGTCTCCGACCTGCTGGATGGACAGGGCGTGAATACCTGGAGCTATGTCTGGAAAGCCGCCGCCTGTCTTCTGGCCATTGCGGTTGGGGAATACATCAAATATAATTATCAGTTCACCACTGTTTACATGGAAAGCGGCCGCCGGCGTATTTCCCTGGCCGAAAAGCTGCGTCGCCTGCCGCTGTCGTTCTTCGGAAAAAAGGACCTCGCCGACCTGACCAGCACCATCATGGCCGATGCTGCTGTTATCGAGACGGGTACGTCCCACTGGGTGCCGGAACTGATTGGTTCCATGGTCTCCACGACCCTAATCTCCATCAGTCTTTTCTTCTTTGACTGGCGCCTGGCCATCGCGGCTATCTGGGTGGTGCCCATCGCCATCAGTGTAGTGGTCTTCTCTTCCAAAGTGCAGAACCGCTTTAATCGCCGTACAAACAAGGCAGGCGTGGAACTGGCCGACACCATTCAAGAGGGACTGGAAGTCTTTCAGGATATCCGTGCCAACGATGCCGAAGATAAGTATCTGGATGTGCTCTTTCCCCGGATTGACATGCTGGAGAAACGTAAAGTGGAAGCTGAACTGGCCGTGGCTGTGTTTGTGGTTGGCGGACAGATGATTCTGCGTCTGGGCATTGCGACGGTAGCCCTTGTGGGTGCTTCGCTGCTCGCGGCCGGCAGTCTGGATTTGCTCACGTTCTTCATGTTCCTGCTGGTCGCCTCCCGTCTGTACGATCCCATGTCCGGCGCACTCATCAATCTGGGCGCCGTGGTAGCCCTGAACGTGCAGTGTGAACGCATGGATGTCATTCTTAACCACGACGAACAGGGTGGGGTAGAGAGACTGTCCAATAAGGGCTATGACGTGGAATTCAAGAACGTCCGCTTTGCCTACGACACCTCCGAGACGGTACTGGACGGCGTGTCCTTTACGGCAAAGCAGGGCGAGGTGACGGCGCTCATCGGCCCGTCCGGCAGTGGAAAGACCACGGTTTCGCGCCTGGCTTCGCGCTTCTGGGACGTGCCCGAGGGCAAGATTACCGTGGGCGGCATGGATATCTCGGGCGTGGATCCGGAAACGCTGATGTCGCTCTATTCGATTGTTTTCCAGGATGTAACGCTGTTTAATAATACCGTAATGGAAAACATCCGCATCGGCCGGAAAGACGCGACGGACGAAGAGGTCCTCGCGGCGGCGCGCCTCGCGCACGTGGATGTGTTTGCCGATAAGCTCCCGAACGGCTGGCACACGCTCATCGGCGAGAACGGCAGCGAGCTCTCCGGCGGCGAGCGGCAGCGCATTTCCATCGCGCGGGCCTTCCTGAAGGATGCCCCCATCATCCTGCTGGACGAGGCGACCGCCTCGCTGGACGTGGAGAACGAGACGTTCATCCAGGAATCCCTCTCCCGCCTGGTGCAGGGGAAGACGGTCATCATCATCGCGCATCGCATGCGCACGGTGGCGGGGGCCGATAAGATCGTCGTTCTGAAAGAGGGCAAAGTGGCCGAATGCGGCTCTCCGGCCGAACTGACGGCTTCCGGCGGCTTCTACAAGCACATGCAGGAGCTCCAGCAGGGAGCCCTTAACTGGAATCTGTAATAATCTAAATACGTAACTATTAATGAAATCTCACAAAATCAATGAATGGTTCGGACGCTATGCGTCCTTCCTGCTGCGGTGGCGCTGGGCTGCCATCGCTGTGTTTGCTGCCGTGATGGTGGCTTCCTTTATCGGCATGTCCAAGATGGTCCAGCAGACCTCCTTCGATGACTATTTCATCGAGGGGGACCCGATGCTGGTGAAGACCAATGAGTTCAAGGCCCAGTTCGGCAATGACTACTTCGTGGGCATCCTCACCGAGTGCGACGACCACTTCACCAAGGAGAACCTGACGCTCCTGCGGGAACTGGGCAACGAACTGCTGGATTCCCTTTCCTACGCCGACAAAATCACTTCCCTGGTGGACCTGGAGTTCATGCTCGGAACAGAGGATGGAATGGAGATTGTCCAGATTGTCCCTGAAGAAATCCCTGAGACCGGGTCTGCCGAGATGGAGCAAATCCGGTCTTTGGCTTACAGCAAGCCGCATGTGGCCCGGAAGCTCATCTCCCAGGATGGCACCCACGCCTGGACGCTGCTGAAGCTCCGCGCTTTCCCCTCCGAGGAGGAATGGAAGAAAGAGGGCAACATTGCGCCGGACATCGTGACCGGCGCCGAGGTGGAGAAGATCATCAAAAAGGAGAAGTATGCCTCCCTGCACCCGCTGGCCACCGGCATGCCGTTCGTGACGCAGCAGAAGACGGTGTACATCGGCCAGGAGATGGGCCGATTGGTCATGCTCGCCGCCATCATCTGCATCCTTGTGATGCTGGTGATGACGCGCTCCCTGCGCGGGGTGGTCTGCCCGCTGCTGTCGGTGCTGGGCGGAGTGTTCATCACCTTCGGTATCTGCGGCTATACGCAGATGTATGTGGATAGTACGGTGCTTATGATTCCTGCTATTCTTGCATTCGCTGTATCAATTGCTTACAACATTCACTTCTTCTCTTACTTCAATCACCTGATGCGGGCGCACGGCAAGCGCCGCCAGGCTGTGGTGGAGACGATGAGCGAGATTGGCTGGTCTGTGGTTTTCTGCGGTTTCACCACCGTGGTTTCCCTGCTGTCCTTCATGGTTATTCCCATCCGCCCGATGAAGTGCGTGGGCATGACTTCTTCTCTCACCATCCTCTTTGTGCTGTTCACTACGCTGCTCATGACGCCGGTACTCCTTTCCTTCGGCAAGGACCGCAAACCCAAGCCCGGTGTGGACGGCGAGGGCAGCACGCGCCTGAGCCGCTGGATGGAGCGCCTGAACGACTTTACCTTTAAAAATGCCAAGCCCATCGTGGCGGTCTTTACGCTTGTGTGCGTGGCGCTGGCCATCGGCCTTTGGAAGATTGAGCCTGCCTTCGACATCGAGCGCACCATGGGCATTGAGGTTCCTTATGTGAAGGATGTCCTGACGGTGGGCCGCAGCGAGCTGGGCGCCCTCTATTCCTACGACCTGGTGATGGAGTTTGAAAACGAGGACGAGGCCAAGCAGCCGGAGAACCTTCAGAAACTGGAGCAGCTGGAGGCGCTTGTGGGTACCTATCCGCTGACCAAGCGCACCAATTCCATTCTGGATATCCTCAAGGACCTGAACCAGACGCTCAACGGCGGCGACAAGGCCTGCTTCCGCATTCCGGATTCGGAGGAAGAGGTGGCTCAGATGCTCATCCTGTATGAGAATGCCGGCGGTTCCGAGACCGAATACTGGATGGACTACGACTACAGGCGCCTGCGCCTGATGGTGGAGATTTCCGACTTCAACTCCGGCGAAGTGGAGCGCGAACTGAACGACATTTCCGCCAAGGCTGCCGAGCTGTTCCCCGGTGTGAAGGTGACCGCCGTGGGTAACATTCCGCAGTATACCGTGATGATGCAGTACCTGGTGCGCGGCCAGATGCAGTCCTTCCTCATCTCCGTGCTCATCATTGCGCTCATCCTGATGATCGCCTTCCAGAGCGTGCGCGTGGGCCTTATCGGCCTTATTCCTAACCTGATGCCTGCCATCTTCGTGGGCGGCTATATGGGCTGGGCCGGCATTCCGCTGGACATGATGACGGCGACGCTGATCCCCATGATGCTGGGTATGGCGGTGGATGACACCATTCACTTCATCAACCACAGCAAGATGGAGTTTGACCGCCAGCCGAACTACTCGGAGGCCATCCGCCGCACGTTCCGCGTGGTGGGCGTCGCTATTGTGACGACTTCCATCATTACGTCGGCCGTGTTTGCCTGCTTCTCTACGTCGGTCTGCGCCATGTGCATCAACTTCGGTGTGCTGGCCGTGATCGGCATTCTGTCGGCCCTCCTCGCCGACCTCTTTATCACCCCGCTGCTGGTGAAGAAGTTCCATGTTTTTGGTAAAGAAAAGTAAGTATGAAAAAGACTATTCTGATGGCAGTGCTGCTGGTGGCGGCGCTGCAGGTAGACGCCCAGAGCGGGCGCGATATTGTTGAGCGAGTGAAAAACCGTCCCGACGGCGATACGCGTTATGCCGAGATGCAGCTTACGCTGGTGAAGAAAAACGGCAACCAGCGGGAACGCAAGATGGTTTCCTGGGCCATGGACGAGGGAAAGGACACGAAGAAGATCATGTTCTTCACTTATCCCGGCGATGTAAAAGGCACCGGCTTCCTCACCTGGGATTATGACCAGGCCGGCAAGGAAGACGACAAGTGGCTGTACCTGCCGGCCATGAAGAAGACGCGCCGCATCAGCGGTTCCTCTTCCAAGACGGATTATTTCATGGGTACGGACTTCACTTACGACGACATGGGCGGCCGCAGCGTGGACGACGATACGCATAAGCTCCTGCGTGAGGAGGAGAAGGACGGCCACAAGTGCTGGGTGGTGGAATCGGTCCCGGTGGACAGCCATGAGATTTACAGTAAGAAGCTTTCCTGGATTCGCCAGGACTGCGATACGGCCATTTATGTAGAGTTTTATGACAAGCTGAACAAACTGCACCGGGTAATGACGGTGCAGGACATTCAGAAGGTGGACGGTTTCTGGACGGTGATGAAAATGAAGATGGAGAATGTCCAGACGGGCCACAGCACCCTGATTACCGTGAGCGCGCCGAAGTACGACATCAAGGTGGACAAGAGCCTGTTCACGGTGGCTAAACTCGAGAAAGGACTATGAGAAACTTCGTAAGAATAGCTTTGTTAGGTGGGGTGGCTGCGCTGCTGGCAGCCGCCCCGGTTAAAGCGCAGGACTTTTCGGCGAAGGGCTTCGTGGATACCTACCACGCGGTGCGCACCGAAAAGCTCGGCGACTGGATGTCTTCCCGCACCCGCGTGCGGGGAGAGTTCAGCCTGGAGAAGGACGGGGGCGGGGCTTTTGTATCGGCCAACCTCGTCTACAACGCCCTCCTGAAGGACCGCTCCGGCGTGCAGCTGCGCGAGGCGTACGCCTACTGGGGGAACTCGCACTGGGACATCCGCGCGGGCAAGCAGATTGTGTCGTGGGGTGTGGCCGATGGCCTCCGCGTCACCGACCTCATCTCGCCGATGGACTATTCGGAGTTCCTGGCGCAGGACTATGATGATATCCGCGTGCCCGTGGGCGCGCTGCGCGTGAAGTATCTGCACGACGTGTGGAGCCTGGAGGCTATCGCGGTGCCGGTGTCGGAGTTCTTCGTGCTGCCGACAGACCCGGCGAATCCCTGGTCGGTGGGGACGCTGCCCCCGGAGGTCAGGCCGGACCCTATTATTAAGAATATGGAATACGGTTCCCGCCTGAGCTTTTTCCTGGGCGGCGTGGACTTCTCGCTGATGGCCCTCCGCACCTGGACCAAGATGCCAGAGCTGCAGGGAAACCATATCGGCTATCATCGGCTCACCGTCGTGGGCGGCGACGTCTCCGTTCCCTTCGGGAACTTCGTCTTCCGCGGGGAGCTGGCCGACAATATGGACGACCACGGCAACCATCAGGGTAACGCGCTGGCTGGCCTGGACTGGTATCCCGGGGCCGATTGGAATGTCTCGGCCCAGTATAACCAGACCTTCGGGGCGGGGGAGAACAGCACGCTGGCTACCCTGCGCGTGTCGAAGGCCCTGCTGAGCAATGCGCTCACCCTTTCCACTTTCGCTTACATCGACGTCCGCGACGGCGGCGTCTTCAACCGCCTCAGCGCCGACTGGGCCGCCACCGACCAGATTCACGCGCTGCTGGGCTACGACTTCTTTCATGCCCGTGAGGGTCTGTTCCTACGCTACGCGCACAACAGTGAAGTGTGGCTCAAGCTAAAATACAGCTTCTAATTATCATTTTCACTGGCCCGGCTCTCTGCCGGGCTTTTTTGTGGGCGCTTTTGGCGCTGGCGAGCTCAGGAGTTTCCTGGCCAGGCAGACCTGTGCCACCGGGGCCGGGAGCTGGGGCCGTCTGGACACGAAGCCGCAGGCGCTCCTGACGCCGTGCCGGCTACTCGCTCAATCCTGCGGCTTCTACGTCCATCCGACCCCACTCCCGCCCCCGGCGACCCACACACGACCCTCATTCCCAGACTTGATCGGGATTCTCTTGCCGCGTTGACACGAAAACGGCATTCTGTGCATTCTAGCTGTCAACGTGGCAACGTTTTTTGCGTTTTTGCCCGTTTTCTTTGCCGCGTTGACACGAAATCGCTGTCCTGTGCATTCTGGCTGTCAACGCGGCAAACATTCCCCGTCTCGGTGGGCAGCGGCAGGGCCCCTGGGCCCTTTCCCGGAGCCCGGCGGCCCTGTCCGCAGCCGGCCCTCTTCGTTGTCGAGGGCCGGCGGTGCCCTGCAACCATTGCCAAACTAGCCGGCGCGGGGCGTATATCGCGCCGGCGATCCCCGTGGACGCAACGTGTTCAGTATTAATTAAATAACCATTTGACTTCCCTGATTTTGAGGGGAAGTCAATCACTCAACACTCACATTATCAACCACTTCCGTCCACGCTCAAATTCGGGCTTGATCCGGAATCTCATTATCTGACCAGGACCTTGAGAAGACCGAAATTGCGGAAAGCCGGTTACTGGCGGCTAGCTAAATGCGTGTACATTTGTAAAAATCAAAACGAATCCGTTTCGATTTATCGTGATTTTCTTGTTCTTTTCCTTATTTGTGTTTATCTTCGCAGAAATGAATCGAACACAATGGCCACTAATAACGCATCCTTAGAACAAGTTGAGGCTTTCTTAAAGGAGTTTCAAGTTAAGGCCAGGGTGTTTGGTATAGACTATAACATTGACAAGGAAGAAAACCTCCAGACACTTTTTGATCTGGAGATGCCGGCAAGTCAGCGTGACGAATACCTTTTGGCATTAAAGCCCGAAGATTACTATCAAGGGCCAGACGTAAACGATTACGATGCAAACGAGGGCGCTGTCTGGATGTTTGGGATAGGAGTTAAGAAGAAGGGACGCGGGAAGAAGATTCCTATATACATCAAGATTTTTATCACAAGAGAAAACGGGGCCCCCAATTATTGCATCTCTTTTCACAAAGCAAAGTTTAAGATGACTTTCCCTTATAAAACAACATTATGAAAAGTCCTTTCACCGGCGGAAACGTCAAGAAGTTATTTAAATATGAGACGTATACTTTCAGGAATGAGAAGTATACAGTCAAACGATCCTATTATCAATGTGTAGATACGGGAAAGACCTTCTCCAATGCCGATGTAGACGGCAAGGCGATGGAAGACCTGTATGCCCAATACCGGGAACGTCACGGAATCCCTTTCCCTTCGGCCTTAAGAGGCCTCCGCGAGAAGTATGGCGTGTCGGCTCATATTATGTCGAAGATTGCGGGTGTTGGTATTAACCAGTACGGGCTGTATGAGAACGGGGAGATGCCAAGCCTGGTGATTGGCAAGCGGCTGGCTTCGCTGTTTGACAGAAATACCCTTCTCCAATGCATTGACGGAGCAAAAAGCAAATTAGGGAAAGACTATTACCGTGTTAGAAATCTGGTTGAGTCCTATGAAGAGCCGGTAATCTATACCCTGGAGAAAGTCTTGTATACAGATTATGAAGAAATAATGCCTTTGGCACCCCATACAGTGGCCTTATCAATTAAGAACGCCAGATGGGCCACGTGTGGCATATAAAACAACAACTATGAAAGAAGCTGCTAACGTTAAATTCCGGCTCATCTCGATCACCAATGAGAGCCATACGGACATCCACAACAGAGTGGACATGCCTACAATTAGTGATGAAACCCTACAGTATCAGTATAAAATTGGATCTGTAATCAATCTGGCCGAAAATACCATTGTCGTCACGCCAAGCGTCAGATATTGCGTCAATAACGCTGTCATCTTCGAGGCTAAGGCAGATTTCAACTACTCTGTCCTCTCCCTTGATGCAGTAATGTCGCTGGATATGGAGAACAAGAAGCTGAACATGAAAGTGAATCTGTTCCCAATCTTACTGAGCGCTGCGTACAACTCCCTTAGGGGAATAGTGTTCGCTAATACACTCTCCTCGCCCTTGGAGAATTACCCGATGCCCGTCATTGACACGAACGAACTAGTCATTAAGAACGGAATCTCGGTGATCGAGTAACTGTTTCACCCATTTTCGTTATTCCTGGCCTTGACTGGGACGCTCTCTAGGGCATACAGAGCGGAAACGAGCGTGTCTCCATTCCGTGTGCAAAAATCGCCGTTCCAGTGCGTTGGGACGGCGATTTTGTGCTAATATTGGGTGAGTTGAAATAAACGTACGTATTCGGGGCAAATGTAAAGATTTGTAAATCAACTTCCAAATATTTTTGACGTTTTTTTACATTTTTGAGACCTGTTTGTGCCACCTTTAGCATTGCCTTAACTGTCAAAAACGGGCGTAGGAAAGCTTGGGCGGCCGTTTTTGCTGCTGTTCACCAGGATTTTTGAAAATTCTGTGCGATTATCGCAATAATCCCTTTTTTAGGCAAGATCTCAGTCTGCCCCAAACCCTCGATTTTCCCCGAAAAGTTGTTCAAAAAAACGTACGTTTATTTGAACAATTAAGGCCCTGTTTTCGGGGTTCTACGCTTGTGAGAATGGGCTTGTGTATTCACCTAAACTTATGTTAAACACTAAACAATGAAGGCCATGAAAAACTGTAAAAACGAAGCGCGTAAGTGCGCTTATGCCCCGCCTGTAGCGGACGCAATGCATCTGCATGTCGAAGGTGTGATTTGCCAGAGCAATCCCAACTCGAATCCTGGAGACAGTGAATTCCCCGTTGTAATGATTCCTGATGGGCCCGCTAACCTCTTTTAGAAACTAAGACAGGAACCACTAATTACTGATAGTATGAACAAGAACTGTTATATTATCGGGTGTGTCTTGTCATTGGCTCTACTGGGAGCCTGCGTCAAACAAAAAGACGCAGCGCTACCGGGGCCGTCCGTACTCAGCATTAAAGCATGTTATACGGACATCGAGGAGCCCGATACGAAAAATGCCATCTCCAATCTGAACTGGCAGGTAGGCTGGAATGCTGGAGATGCCATCGCTGTCGTGAATATGGGTACCGGCGCCATCGCCAAGTACACCATTCAATCTTCTTACGTGGGAAAGAACTACGGTGTTTTCGACCACGCCGACGGTGACGCCGGTGACGGCGAACTCGTCGCCGTATATCCTTTCTCCGCCGCTTCCTGGGAAGCAGGTACTCTCTATGTGACCCTGGAGGACCACGTTGTATATAATGCCAGTGGATCTTACGGCGGAAGCGAAAAGCCCGCCTTTGCCACCAATGACATCCAGGTAACTGCCAAGATGAGCGCCTCAGACCTGTCCGACGTACTGGGCTTCTACCGTCTGGTGAGCCTTATGACCGTCGTCTCCAACGTCTCCGAGGAGCAGTTTATCGGTGAAAAGGTGAGTGACGCCGTCATCTCCCTCGAGGGGGCAGGCCGAATCGCCGGCAAGGCCGCCGTTAACTTCGACGGCTCCGGCAAGCCCTCCCTGACCAGGAACGGTGGTACGCTCTCTGCCGTGAACTGCAAGCTCACCTCGCTTCCCAAGATTGCTTCCGCCAACTACATTGTCCGATTTATCCCGTTGCTGCCTTACAGCACCAACGACGGTCTCCGCTTCGAATTCCTGACAGAGAACTACAGCGTGGGCTTCTACCGTAAGATCAAGTGGAATTCCATTGTGAATAACAATACGAACTTCACCCTCTTCCCCGGTGGCTTCACCAAGGTCTTCTCCCAGGAAGACGCGACCTTTGACAGCGCCTGGTGGTACACCTTCAAGAAAGGAGGCATGGACCGTGCCGGTGGCTTTTCCGGTGATGGCTCAGAAATGGGTAGCACTGCAGGTGGATTTGTGCAGTAGATGCCCGATCAGGTCGGGCATGACGAAAACAAAGAACAGGTCTATGGTAAAACTTATCACTAAGATTAATATTATCTAATACTAAGAGAACAACTATGAAAACGAAATACTTGATTCCGGCGATGTTGCTGTTGATGCTGGCCGGATGTTATAAGGAGCAGGCTCCGGTAGAGGAGCCCGCTGCAAAGCCCCAGCAGGAGCAGAAGGGAACTGTGTTCGCCTTCTCTTCCAGCATGGGTGACGTTACCAAGGTAACCCTGAACGCAGACAACAGTCTGTTCTGGGCCGCTGGTGACCAGATTGCCGTGTACGACTACAAGGGCGAAACGCTCGTTCAGAGCGACGTTGCTGCCCTCAGTGGCGGTGAAGGTACCGGTGTGGGTACTTTCACTCCTGACAACCATACTTCCAATACCGACTGGTTTGTCGGTGGTGATGCCTCCGATCAGGCGTACAATTTCTATGCATTCTATCCCGGTGCTGCGGCCGAACCTTCCAGCAAGGTGGTTGCCGTTAATGTGGCTGCCGAACAGAAGCAGAGCCAGGGCGTGGGCAAGTATATCATTAGTTATGCTGCCGCCAATACCACCAAGAGTGTATTGGCCAGCGCTTCCGCCCCGAACTTTGCATTCGCTCCTAAGAGCGCCCTGCTGAAACTCACCATCCGAAACAATGCCGACATTCCTGTGCGCATCTCCTCTGTGCAGATTAGTTCTTCCGTTAATATTGCGGGAAATGCTTCCCTGAATCTTGGCACGGGTGTGCTCTCCGACGGTGACGCTACCGCCATCACCTATGCTTTTGCTAACCCCATTGAGGTTGCTGCCGGTGCGGTAGTTTCCGCTCCCGTGTACATCTCCATGTTGCCTTGCGCTCCCGGTTCTTTGACTGTGACCCTGAACCAGGCCGGCTTTGCTTACACTGTGGCTGATATAAATCTGGCCACCATCGAATCAGGTCATGTGTATGCTAAGGAAGCCGCTATTAGCAGTGTCAGCCGTGAACTGGCTATCTCCAATGGTAATACGAGCAACCTGGCAAATGCTGCTGAGATGGATGAGGATGTTACTCTGTACTACGGAACCACAAACTGCGTGGTGATGGATGTTAACGATAATTATTGTGTTATTCCTATAGGAGTGTATAAGTCTGATGATGGTTACACCCGTAGTAACTCTTCGGCCGGAAAGAATACCGCAGTAAAGAAGGCAAAAGTGATTTGGGCAGAGAAAGGCCTTTATGAAGATCTAAACTTCTGCATTGCTTCCGGAACCACGGGTATGCTCACCGTTACCAAGTCTGTCGGTGTTACCGGTAATGCCCTTATCGGTATTTACGATGAAGACGGCGGTCTCCTTTGGAGTTACCATGTATGGTGTCCCTTTGACAAGTCCACGCTGAGCGTAACCTCCGAGGGAACTTCTACCGAGTTCTCCGCTTTCAAACTCGCTCTTGGCCAGATTACCGGTGCCGACTGTGATACCTACATGTACTATCAGTGGGGCCGTAAAGACCCGCTGGGACGTGCAAATCCTGGCTTTATTGATAATAGACTCTTGACTGTATATGGTGCAGACTGGACTAGCGAATATGGTCGTATAAGAACTGATGTGACGAATAACAACCTCGCATATGCGCGTAAGAATCCGACCGTTTTCATTAAAGATCATGATTTGACATCTAATGACTGGTACCCTGGATCTGATGCGACTCAGAACAACAACCTTTGGGTGAAGACAAAGGCGACCATTTTTGACCCCTGTCCTGCGGGTTACCGTGTCGCACCTACGACTCTCTGGGATGGCACCAAGGGCAAGGAGGCTGGTCCTCTGTTTGAGTCCGCAGGGCTTTGGTATGTCCTTGGTGGCGGCAAAAGTCACTTTGGCGGCATTACCAATGTGGCGCTTAGCGGCAACTACTGGTCCTCCGAGGTGGTTTCGAGTTCGGAGTACGCGTACTTCTTGGAATTCTATTCGAGCACATCCTTGTTCCGATGGAGCTCCTACTGCCGCTCGAGCGGCTTTGGGGTGCGCTGCGTCAAGGGTGGACCCATTTCTTCCTATGAGTCCAAGGTCATTGAGAATTCTACGGATCAGACGGCGAAGTCGGCGGTGCTGGAGGCGAATAACCTCTATTATGGCACTGCGAACAGTGTATTGGTAGACAAGACGGCTACTTCTATTTCAGTGAATATCCAGTTGTTTAAGTCGGCCGACGGCTATGCTCGTAGTGCGGCTTCTGCCAGTCCGTTCACTTCTGCTGTTACTTCTGCAAAGATTATCTGGACAGAAAGTGGCTTAAGCAGTGATGCGAATTTCAAGATTACTGGAGGTGATTTGGCTACCCTTACTCTTTCCAAGACGGCAAACACTACCGGTAATGCTTTGGTCGGCATTTACGATGCCGATGGTCGTATTCTGTGGAGTTACCATATTTGGGTGCCTGAAGATGCAAGTGAAGTGACTCCTGATCAGGGAACAAATGCTTCTGGGCAGCAGTATAGTAAAGCATTGAATCTCGCATTAGGTCAGATTACAAGTTCTCACGATACGTACATGTACTATCAGTGGGGTAGAAAGGATCCTCTTGGCCGCGCAGCTTCTCCTGTTACTCTTGCCAGTAATACGCTCATTGCCTGTTCCGGCGATGGCCCCACTGTGGATAAGAAGATTAATGCAACCGCTACCGGTCACTCTGGAAATAATCATGCTTATGCAAGACAGAATCCTACCGTGTTCATTACATGGGCTGGCAATGTAACGCGTGACTGGTATCCGACCCAGGATGTGAACGATGCGTCGCATCGTAATGATAATCTCTGGGGCGCTAGCGCTACCATCTATGACCCTTGCCCTTATGGCTACCATGTGCCTGGCAACAATAAGTTATGGAGGGTGAATGATGATAATAGCTATAGTGTTGGTGCTACTGTTTCCGGTGTGGATTTCACACACTATGAAGAGGATAAGTACTTTACTATTCTAGGCCTTGACTACGTCCGTGGTGGCTATCGCGGCGGAGGTGATGCTAGCGTCCACTACGTGGCTAACGAAGGTTACTATTGGTCCTTCGGCGTCGCTGATTGTAGCGCCCGCAGCCTGCACATCTATAGCTCTACGGTCTACCCCAAGAGCAGCGACATCCGCGCGTACGGCGGCGGGGTGCGCTGCGTCAAAGATTAAATGATTAAATCTAGTCCCCTCCTTCGCTGGAGGAGGTGATAAACTGAAGAATAACTACACACACGACACACACAATAACTAATCAACTAAACACACGCATGAACGTCCAAAAAAGTGCACTTTTGGCCCTCCTGCTTTCCTGTGCCACAACAGCCGTGGCACAGGAAAACAGAACGGCAGACCTTGTCAAAACAACTGCGGGCTGTGCCCAGATTGTGGATTCGCAAGGCGTCGAGTGTCTGGTGCTGCATACGGGGCATACCCGTACCAATGTAGCCCACCAGCGCTTCTACCCGGACAACATTGAGCTTGTCCTGGATGAGACAACCTGGCGCAAGCTGGAAGACCAGCTCATGGGCCCCTTCGGCAAGGCTGTTACCATGAAAGACCGGTATGGCAACGACGTTCGTGTTGCCCGCGCGAACGTGTACAACAAGAACGGTCTCATGTTTTACATGGGCACCCGGAACGTAACCATTACGTCCGAAGATTTCTTCTTGCTAAAGAGCAAAAGAATGAAGTGAGGCTGATAAGCCAAACCTAAACATATACTATGAAAACCCTTCGTTTCATCGCAGCTCTGCTGGCGGTGTGTGTATGGACTACCTGTGAGTCGTGTTATGTGCAGGCGCAAACGCTGCAACGGGACACGCTGGAGTACACCGTTTTCTTCCGTCCTGGAAATGAAACCGTGTACTACCCGTACCAGACCAACCAGCCGGTCCTGACGGAAATCCGCAGCTTGTTGTGGCGGAATCCATCGGCCCGTGTATCCGTGTGCGTGTATTCCGCCCCCGAAGGGGACGCCTTCGGCCGCAGCGATCTGGTGCAGGCGCGGGCACGTATCCTGCGCAATTGGCTGGAGAGCAGTTGCGGGCTGCCGGCGTCTAACCTGGAAGTGGACCTGGAGATGGACTGGCACCAGAGCAGCGAACCGCGGGCCGTCATTCGGATTGTGACCCCGGCCGCGGAAGTGAAGCAAGAAACGGAAGAAGTGCAGGCGCAGGACTTTGCGCCGGAACTGTCTTCCCTGGATATACCCGGCCTTGTGCCGGATCCGGTTGTGACCCCAAGGACGGTCCTGGCCGTGAAAACCAACGCGCTTGCCATCCCGTTGGCAAATGTGATAGTGGAAGTGACGATCGGTGCACACTGGTCGCTGGGTCTCGAATGGTTCTATCCCTGGCTGCGGCGCTCCCACACCGGCGAGGGCGTTGATTACAGCGGTAAGTGTTTTCAGGTATTATCGGGTTGCCTGGACACCCGCTATTGGTTCAGTGCACGCAGGGACCGTCTGTTGGGGCATGCCGTGGGTCTTTTCGGCATGGGCGGCATCTACGACCTGGAATGGGATTACCATGGCTTCCAGGGCGAGTTCCTTGCTGCCGGCGTCGAATACATCTATGTTTGCCCGGTTTTCCGGGATAAGCTGCGCCTGGAGTTTTCCCTGGGCCTGGGGTATCTTTACTCCCGGGCTCGCGAGTACCATGTGTACCTGGAAGGCGGGCAGGCGTTTACCGAAAAGGATATGGCCAAGGACATCCACTTTGTGGGCCCGGTGAAGGGCGGGATCTCTTTGGTACTTCCTATACGCACCCCTAAAAAAGGAGGTCGCTTATGAGAAAGACGATTCTTGGGGTGCTTTTCCTCCTTTGTCTCCCGTCGTGTTACCGCATGCCGCTCTACGTGAAGGAGCCTTCCGTGAAACTGGAACTGGAATTGGACCTGGAAGAGGGCGAGATTCCCGTGCCGGAGTTCATGAAAGCGTGCTTCTTCTCTCCGGAAGGTGGAAACTTGAGCTTAGACCACTTTGTGGAGAGCACCGGCGGTGACTTGTCCGTGGCTTCGGGGACTTACACCCTGCTGGTGTATTCCTTCGGCACGGAGTACGTACAGATCCGCGGGGAAGGTTCCCTGGAAACCATAGAGGCCTTCACCTCGGACATCACTGCTTCCAAGATTCCCACCTACCGGAAACTCGCGGGGACCAAGGCAGAGGAGGAAGCCCCCATTTATTATGCGCCGGACCACCTGCTGGTGGCGAGGCAGACGATTACGGTGCCGGAGTTCACCGGTGAGAACATTGTGGCTGTCTTTGAGGCAGAACCGAAGACCATCTGCGAGACTTACTCGTTTGAGGTAACGAACGTGCAGGGAGTGGACTATGTCCAGAGTGCCGAGGCTTATGTGACCAACCAGGCCCGGAGTTACTTCATCGGCCGGGATGAACCCTCCACGCTCCCCGGGACGCTGTGGTTCCCGGTAGAAGTGGACCGCGAAAGGGGAGTCCTGAACACGAAGTTCAACACGTTCGGAGTGCTCCCCGGCGGCAGCAGGACGTATGTTCATTTTGTGGTGAGGAACTCCGGTGGGCAGACAGTCTCGTTTTCGGCCGACATTACCGAGCAATTGGCCAGCCCTGCCCACGAAATCGTAATCGAAGAAGAAATTACTATCCCACAGCCTCCGGGCTCCAGCGGCTTCTCTCCCGAAGTGAATCCCTGGGAAGAGGAGAACACGGTTGTCCCGATTGGCTGACTCTATATTTGACTAACACTTAAACACAATTAAACACTTTTTAACTATGAAAAAGATTTTTGTACTCATCCCTGTCGCGGCTCTCGCACTTGTGAGCTGCGTCAAAACTCAGGACGTCTACACTGGCGCTCCTGAATCTCGAGAGATTGCAATCTCTGCTCTTAGCCTACCTGCAACAAAAACGGCCGCAGATACATATGCTGGCCCTATTGCTAGTACGACCTTCCCTGCTGACTTGAATATGTACGTGGCTGCTTATCAGGTAAGCCCTACGCCAGCTAATTATTTTGGGGCGACTCAGTTCACCAACAATGGATCCTATTGGGGTGGTGGAAAATATTGGCCGCTCTCCGAGGCGTATCTTAATTTTCTCGCTATTGCTAATGCCCCTTCGGCGACATTCGATGCAACAACCCCCGCGAGTGGTGCGGTGATAAGCTTTGATGCATCTGGTCAAAACGATTTGATGTATGCAATTGGACATGCTGCAGTGTCACAGAGTGGGAATGGACTTACATTCCCTAATGTCGAAATGAGTTTCCGTCATGCTCTTGCTTGGATTTCTTTCCGAGTTAAAGGTGCTGCGGCTATTACTATTAGTTCAATCACCTTAAATGGAGCTAATTATTCCGGAACGTATACCGTAACTCATACAAATTACAATCAAAGCTCGGATCAGTCTGCTTCTGGCGTTTGGTCTTCGGTGGGTTCTTCCGCTAATGTGGCTGTCCCCAATTGGACGTCAGCTGCCTTGACAAATGAATTTGTAGGTGTTGGCAATGGCCTTATGATTGTGCCTAATCCTGACGCTACTAGCGATTTTACAGGCTTTACCATTGCTTATTCGCTAAACGGTCAGTCTTATTCTTATACATATGTACCTGATGCTCGCAATGTTGATCAAGGGAAACATTATGTCTATGATTTGACCTTTACTCTTCACGAGATTCTGGTTGATGCGAGTGTGAGTGATTGGGTTACAGATCTTAATGGTAACTCTACTGACGATGACAATGTCGCAGTAAATCTCTAATCCCTTTCATTTTCATCCGGCGGGGCCTGACCGCGCCGCCGGGTGCCAAGATTATGCGTACAATGAAGGCTCATATTGGTGTTTTGGTGCTGCTGGCACTGGCGTGCACGCCGTTGTCGCTCCCTGAGGAGCGGCTGCCGGTGGTGTGTGAGGTATATACGGCAGGGGAGACGAAGGGCGCGGGGCAGACTACATCGGCCTCCCTGCAGACGAGCGGAATCGGCCTGTTCGCCTGGCGCACGGATGCGGGTACGCCCTTCTCCGGCACCGAGAGCTACCTGGCAAATGGGCAATTCGCGTACGACGGTTCGTCTGCCACCTGGCGGCAAAGCGGAGCGTACTGGCCTTTCGGAAGCTGGCTCAGTTTCTTTGCTTATGCGCCTTATCTGGCAGATGTTTCCGCCGGTGCGTTGGAATTCCCTTCTTCGGACTATGTGTCCGGGTACCCCCGTTTGCAGTATACGCCTGCAGCCCTGGCTGCTTCGCAGGTGGATCTTTGCCTGGCTACGCCGGTTATGAATGCTGCTGTCACGGACAATGCGGGTGTGGTGCCACTCTCATTCTCGCATGTGCTTACAAGGCTGTGCATTCAGGCCTGCTGGAATGGAACCCCGGCCCAAGTGGATGCTTTTACGGCTGCCGGGCAAACAATCCGTGTGCAGTCCATTGTGCTGCGCAACGTGGCGGTGACCAACAAACTCACCTATAGCGCTGCATCCTTCCTTTGGGATACCCCGGCGGCTTTTGATGGCAGTTACACCATGAGCGTCGCTAACGGCAGTTTCCGCTCGGTGGATTTGCCGGCTGCGGCGGGCACGTTCTCTTCTTCGTTCTGGAACATCGCAGATGCGTGTCTGTATGTGCTGCCGCAGTCTTTGTCGGCCTCTTCTGAGATGGAGGTTGTGTTTGAAATATACTCCAGCGGTGGTTCCTTAATCTCGCAGGAGACTGTTACGTTCGATATTGGCGGCCTCGTACAGCACGTTTGGCCAGCCGGTATGGAGATGACCTATTCGGTTACGCTGGACCTCACAGGGCATTACGCCGTGGAAGCCGATGTAACCTTCGACTGTAATGCCGGGGCCTTTGTGGCACCTGGTTCCATGTGGTATGATTCAACCCAGGCGGGTTCGTTCCTGGGTGGTAATTTCCTGCCGGCAGCCTCGCAAGCAGGTACCTTTGGCAGCGTTGGAGCTGTCGCGAGCGGGTCCACTGCCGGCAGTTTTATAGAATAGTGTATGAAGTCTTTTCTGACATATGGTCTGGCAACCATGCTGCTTTTCCTTTTCTCCTGCCGCTCTCGGGAGGAGGGTAGTGTCCCCACGGCCGAGTCCCTGTATAACATGGGCCGCTACGCCTCCCTGGCCGATGATTGGACAGGGGCGGTGGACTATTTCCAGCAATCGGTAACGGCGGCGCTGGCCAGTGGCGATTGCTATTATGAAGGGTATTCCCGCCTGCAGCTGGCCGTACTCTGGGCCCGTGAAGAAGAATACTCCAGGGCGCTGTATTATGCTTTATCTGCCACAGAATGCCTTGACGCCTGCGGCGAGTTCGTGGGCGCGAGTTTCTCCCGCCTCTCCATTGCCTGGCAATATGTCTCCATGGGAGAAGACGATATGGCCCGTGCCCTGGTTGATACCGTCCATGACGCCTTCCCTTCACCTGACTCTCCGATGGCCTATTATATTGACCATCTGTACTCTATAATTGGAAACTAATCACGAATGGTTTTCAGGTTATTTAAAATGTGTGTTCGCGTTCTGCGAATTTTAATTATTAGTTTATAGTTGGATTAGTTTCCAAAAAATCCCCGGCTCTGGTGTGTTTAGCCGGGGATTATTTTGTTCATCTGGAAATACGCTCAGCCCTTGGTGGTGGGGGTGTACGATTTACTTCTTGAGTTTTTGGATTTCTTCGGGAGACAAACCAGTATAGGCAACGATTTTCTCCAAAGGCTCACTTTGGGCTAACATGGCTTTGGCCACTTCGGCTCGACCCTTAGCCTCACCTTTGGCCTCACCGTCTTTGCGGGCGAAGTCAAGTTCTGCGATACGATCTAGTTCTGTTCTCATACTCTGGTCGTAAATTTCTCGAGTTTCAATTGGCATGCTGGCCAGCTCAGTTGCGTGGTACAGACCATTCAGCAAGGGTTCCGTAAAGCTTTTGGGCTGTTCCGTGAGCAAGTGCATGTACTTTAATGAATAGATGAACTTTTCCAGTAAGGTGTTGCACTTGTCTTCATCATCGGGCCCCAGTTTCATCCTTCCCATTTCCACAAACACGAAGTTTAGGCTGGGTGTCATCAGCTCTGCATTGTACCTGTTGCGCAGTTCATAGCGGCAGATGTAATCCTGCTCCAGGGCATCTTCGCTCTCGTGCTTCAGGGAGAAGTTAATGAAACTGATAACATAGACCGGTCGAAGCGAATAGTCCATCTTGTCTAGTTTCTCGCCTTCCCTGATGCGTGCAATCCGTTTTGCCATTTGCTCCCGGATGGGATAGGTGGCATATGACAGCACACGGTCCTGAAAGCTGCTCTGCTGTGCGTTCTGCACTTCCACCAGGAACTCTTCCCCGGTATCGGCGTCCTTGCATAACAGGTCAAAGTTAACCACTTTTTCAGAGATTACAAAGCCGTGCTTCTCTTTGTCAGAAAAAGTGATACTGGAAATGTGTTTTCCGGGAATCAGCAGTTCGATAATCTGGATGAGCAGTTTCTCATTCTCCGGATTGCAGATGACCACTTTAAAAGTGGAATCGAAGAGGAGGAAGGCGTATCGCCCCTGTCCTTCTGGTGCTAAAGACTTGGTCATAATAATTATGAATTATCCGGTCCTCCACCGTGGAGAACCGGACAGCAATAATATGTTAATTTTTCCGATATGAACGATCAAAACATAAAAATCTGCATGTGTTTTTTTTATGAATCGGCTAAAACATATAAAAATCGACATTTTTTTTAGCCGATTACGTTTTTTGAGAGTAGAGATACGCAATTATGGTCGTGGAGGACAAGGGAAGGGGATGACACGATAATTTGGCAGGGTTCTTGAGGGGGAATTGGGTATTATGGAAATTCTTGGAAACTTAATCTGGTTGATTTTTGGCGGAATTGTCATTGCCGCCATTTATTATGTGGAGGGGCTGGTGATGTGTCTGACAATCATCGGCATTCCTTTCGGGGTTCAATTGTTCAAGCTGGGGACGTACTCGCTGTGGCCGTTCGGGCATGACCTGGTGGACAGGCCCGGGCCGGCGGGATGCGCGGCGACGCTGATGAACCTGCTGTGGATCCTTACCGGCTGGTGGCAGGTGTGTATACTGCACGTGATTCTGGGGCTGCTGTGCTTCGTGACGATTGTGGGTATTCCGTGGGGCGTGCAGCATTTCAAGATGGCTGCAGCGTCCATTCTGCCCTTTGGAAAAGAAATTCAATAAAAAAGTTCAACTTTTTCCAACCTTTCGGTGCGGCTTCACGTCTAATGGATGAAACCGCTCCTGAAGCGGGAAATGTTAAACAATTAAATTGATACAAAAATGGAAAACATTTTAGTCCCCATCTTTATTTGTGTGGTTCTTCCCGTTGCCGTAGTATTTATCGTCGGCCGCGCCAAGCAGAACGAAACCAACCGTAAAACCGAAGTGATGCTGAGAGCCATCGAGGCCGGTGTCCAGCTGGATCCCTCCATCTTCGCCAGTGACGCTCCCCGCAAGAAGAGCCTCAAGGAGGATATGGTAGACAAGCTCACCGGCGCCTGCATCACGGGCCTCATGGGATTCGGCTTCCTGACGATCTATGTCATCAAGCAGATCTTCCCCGGAAGCATCCATTTCGCTTTCTCCGGTATCCTGCCCTTCGCCGGCGTGGTAATGCTCGCAGTGGGTATCGGCCTTTTCATCTCCTATCAGGCTGGCAAGAAGCTTCTTGCCAAGGAACTCGAAGCAGAAGAAAAAGAGCTTAAGTAAGCATGAATCAGGAGCGTTTCATCAGCCTGGTAAAGGCAGAGCAGGAGCCCTTACGGCGGTTCCTGCTTGGCCTGTGCTGCGGCGACGATGCCCTGGCGGACGACATCGCCCAGGACGCTCTGGTACGCGCCTATGTGGCATCGGCCAATTTCCTCGGCCTGTCCAAGTTCAGCACCTGGCTGTTCAGGATTGCGTACAACTGCTATATTGACCATTGCCGGAAGCCCGGCAAGGATTACGCCTCGCTCGAGAGTCGGGAAGCCCTCTCCGTGCAGTCGGGCGATGCCTCCGACGCATCGTTCCACTACCAGCAGCTTTACCAGGCGCTGGACCGCATTCCGGAGAAGGAGAAGGCGGCTATTGTGCTGTTCTACTTCGAAGACAAGAGCGTGAAAGAAATATCGGCCATCCTCGGCATCCCGGCGGGTACGGTGAAGTACCACCTTTCCTGCGGCAGGGGACACCTTAAAGAACACATCAGCTTATGAAAGACATCGAACAATATCTGAGGGAGAATAAACCCGTTGTGAAGGAGGATCCTACATTCCTTCTGGAAACCCGTCACCGGCTGGAGGCTGTGGAGGGTATCAAGGGCGAAGTGGACCGGCAGAGCTGCCGCATGCGCAAGGCGCTGATTCTGGCGCTGGTGTTCGGGCTGATTGTGGGCGTTGGCGTGGCTACGCTGGCTTACTTCTTCCCGGTGAACCCCGAGACTGTGGGGGACGGCCTGCTGGACAGCGCCCGTCTGTTCCTGCAGAACTACCGCTCGTACCTGTTTTTGCCGATTGCTCTTCTGGCCATCGCTTTGGGACTGGTGATGACCCGGAAGAAAGGGACTGCGTTTATTTAAATTTTTTTGCGTAACTTTACACACTGACTAATCTAATAAACGTTTGTTACCTATGAAAAAATTACTCGTTCTTGTTGCAGTGCTGCTGGTCTCGGCCACGGCTTCCTATGCCCAGTATCAGATTCCGGAAGGAAAGATGGATCTGAATGTCTGGAGTGGCAAGATAACTGTTGGTGGCATGGAGATCAACGAAGCCATGCTGCCAATGTATTTTTCGCCGGAAGAGCAGGCCATGTACCGCTCGGCCAATACGCTGAGCTACATCGGTGGAGGCCTGATTGGCTTTGGTATCGGTTACGCGCTGGGAGACCTCGCAGCTTCTCTCATTACTGGTAAGAGGAGCAATGGCGCTGTATACATTACCTGCGGCTGTATTTCCCTGATTGGCGTGCCTTTTTACGCTATTGGTATGAATAAGGCCAAGAAAGCTATTGCCAGCTACAACAGCTCTCACGGCTACAGCTTCCGTCCGGAACTGGACTTTGGTGTACAGGCTAACGGTGTAGGATTCGCCCTGAACTTCTAAAGCTCTTTGCGCTTGCGCTCGTAATAGGCGTGGCGCTTGGGGTTTTCGGGGAACCAGCCTTTGAGAACGCGCTTTTCCTGGGTCAGGATTTCATGAATGCCCCAGAAGCAGGAGAAGGCGGCGGCACCCAGGATGGTGGACCAGAGGAAACTGGCCAGGAACAGGGAAGCAACGGAGAAGATGACGCCGGCCAGGGCCAGTACCCACCAGCTTTGCTTTCCGTAATAATATTCAAGTTTGATCACAATGGGGTGGCAGATTCCGATAATGAGGAAGACAGCCGCCCCTACTATTATGCCGTTAAAGTTCATTTTAAATTTTTTTCAAATTTACTACAATTCAACTTAACGGCAAAATTTATAACTTTGTAGTATAGAAATTTCATTTTATATATGACACTCGAAGAGCAAATACAGGAAGATATCAAGGCCGCGATGAAGGCCAAGGATACCGTTGCCCTGAACGCCACGCGCGCCATCAAGGGCGAGATTCTCCTTTTCAAAACCGCCGAAGGTGGCTCAAAGGAAGTAACCGACGGTGATATTCAGAAGATGATCCAGAAGCTGGTGAAACAGCGCAAGGAGGCGGCCGAGCAGTTCGTCGCCGCCGGACGGCAGGAGCTGGCCGATAATGAACTGGCCGAGGCTTCCGTCATGGAGAAATACCTGCCGAAGCAGCTTTCCGAGGCCGAGGTTGAGGCTAAGGTCAAGGAAATCATCGCAGCCGTGGGCGCTACGTCCATCAAGGACATGGGCAAGGTGATGGGTGCCGCCAACAAGGCCCTCGCCGGCCAGTCGGACGGTCGCACCATCTCTACGGTGGTGAAAAAGCTCCTGAGCTAGCTGTTCTTCGCTCTTTCCTTGAATTCGGCGGTGGCGGTGAAGAAAGCGTCGGCGCTGGAATTCAGGGCGGTTTCTACGGAGTCCTGAATGACGCCGATGATGAAGCCGACGGCAACGGCCTGCATGGCGATATCATTGCCGATTCCCAGGAACGAGCAGGCCATGGGGATGAGCAGCAGGGAACCGCCCGCTACGCCCGAAGCGCCGCAGGCACCCAGCGTGGCGATGATGCACAGCACCAGTGCAGCCACGAAACTCACCTCGATGCCCAGCGTATGCGCTACCGCCATGGTCATGACGGTGATGGTGACGGCAGCCCCGTTCATATTGATGGTGGCGCCGAGCGGAATACTCACAGAATAGAAATCTTCGTCCAGGCCCAGTTTCTTGCAAAGGGCCAGGTTGATGGGGATATTAGCGGCCGATGAACGCGTGAAGAACGCGTTGAGGCCGCTTTCTTTTAGGCAGGCCCACAGCAGCGGATAAGGATTCTTATGGGTAGCCATGAACGCCCACAGAGGGTTCATGACCAGCGTGTTGAATGCCATGCAGCCCACCAGAAGGAGCACCAGGCGGCCGTAAGTTGTGAAAATCTCCAGGCCGCTCTCGGAGACGGCGCTGAACACCAGGCCGAGAATGCCGAAGGGCGCAAACTGAATAATCCACTTGACAATGAGGGCCACCACGTCGGCGAAGTCGGAGACCACCTGGATGGTGGCGGGCTTAGCCAGCGCCTTGAGGCCCAGTCCCAGCAGGACGGCCCAGAAGAGGATGCCGATATAGTTGGCCGATGAAATAGAGGCCAGGGGATTGGACACCAGGTTGGTGAGCAGATTGCCGAACACATCCGAAAGGGCGCTGGGCGCATTGCCCTGTGCCATGTCCTGCAGTTTCAGTGTGACGGGGAAGAGCGTGCTGCCCGCCACCGCTACGAAAGCAGCCGTAAGGGTACTTACAATGTAGAGCTGGATGACCGTCCCGAAACGGGAGCCCAGCCCGCCGTGCGCCTTGGCGATGGAAGCCATTACCAGAATAGCCACCAGCACAGGTGCCACGGCTTTGAGGGCGCTGACAAAGATTTGCCCCAGAATGCCAATCCAGGTCCATCCCGGGAGCGTAAGCCCCAAAATGGCGCCGATGACAAGACCAATCAGAATGCGGAGGACCAGGCTGCTGTCCATCCACTTTTGGAAGAGTTGTGCTGCTTTGCTCATAGTCTTGCGAATATACTAATTTTATTTGGGTGTTACGGCCATTTTGAGTATATTTGTAAGTCCCAATCTCCCAACTTCCTAAGAACAAATAAAACTATTTTTATGAAACACTGCATTTCCTATTTGTGTTTACTCCTCTCCGCCTTCACGCTTCAGGCGAAACCTTATGAGGTAGTAAGTCCTTCGGGACGATTGGCTCTTCGCGTGGATTGCGGCGCCCAGACCACCTGGTCCCTTTCCATTGACGGTGTATCTGTTTCCAGCGGCAACCGCCTGGGGATGGAACTGGTGCTGCCCGGTGGCGGTACCCAGATCCTGGGAGACAAGGCCGTTGTGCGCCGTGCCGTCAAGTCCCGTGTACGCGGTACCGTTGAGACGCCTCTTTACAGACACAGCAGCATTCCGGAAGAATACAATGCCCTTACCCTGCAGATGAAGGGCGGTTACGCCGTAGAGCTGCGCGCCTACGATGAGGGCGTAGCCTACCGCTTTGTGACTTCCCTGAAGGATTCCCTGACTGTGCGCAATGAAATTGTGGAGTTCCACACCAGTGGCATCGCAGACTCTTACATCCCGTACCAGCACGGCGGATTCCGCTCCAACGACAAGTACGAGTGCTCCTTCGAGAGCGAATATACCGTTGTAAAAGCCGGAGAAGCCGTTCGCGATAACTGCTATGCCTTCCTGCCCATCCTTACCCGCACCGCAGAGAAAGGCAACCTCCTGCTGATGGAGGCCGATATTCTGGACTATCCGGGCATGTACGTGCAGACGGAAGCCGACTGCTGGTCGGCCGTCTTCCCGCCCATCCCGAACGCCTTCAAGTATTCCTGGCGTTACAACCAGCGCCGCTCCGACTACAGTGACATCATTGCCCGTACCAGCGGCACCCGTTCCTTCCCCTGGC
>Ga0310786_10002157_pt1 | contig 30681 bp, 23 predicted proteins | sample AusTroGonzalo_MG_FD_203881 | JGI IMG/M metagenome (GOLD analysis project Ga0310786, IMG submission 203881) | Bovine rumen microbial communities from tropical cattle in Woodstock, Queensland, Australia - Gonzalo_03 (v2) (version 2) | ecosystem: Host-associated > Mammals > Digestive system >...
GGAGCGTTCTTGTCGAACACGGCGGCTACCCAGTCGGTGCCTTCGCCCAGGGAATACGGATCGTCAAACATGGGAGCGTTGCCGGCGTTCAGCTGGCCTTCGTTCATCATCACGGCATATTCGGTAGCATTGAGCACGGCGGGTTTGCGCCAGGGGTTCTGCATACCGTAAGAGAAGTTGTAGGACACGGAGGCTTTACCCTTGGTGCCTTTCTTGGTAGTAACGAGTACAACGCCGTGGGCGCCACGGGCACCGTAAACGGCGGCAGAGGCAGCGTCCTTCAGGACCTCGATACGCTCGATGTCGCTGGGGTTCAGGTAGTCAATGCTGCCGGCGGCGAGACCATCTACAATATAGAGGGGCTCGGAGTTGTTGATGGAACCGATACCACGGATGCGCACCTGCGTGCCTGCATCCGGGGCGCCGGAGCTCTGAATGACCGTCACACCGGAGGTCATACCCTGCAGGACATTGTCCACGCGGGTCTGTGCGGTAGCTTTCAGGTCTTCAGAAGTGATGCTGGAAATGGAAGCCGTCACGACGGACTTCTTCTGGACACCGTAGCCGACGACCACGGTTTCCTCCAACATCTGGGCGTCGTCACGAAGAACGACATCCAGCGTCTGATCGCTGTTGATCGTGAATTCACGGCTCTCATAACCGAGGCAGGAGACTTCCACGACAGCGCCCTTCTGCACGCGGAGGGAGAAAGATCCGTCCACATCCGACATGGCGCCGTTGGCAGAACCCTGCTCGACGATGAAAGCACCCACGATGGGCTGGTTGGCTTCGTCCAGGACCTTACCCTTGAAGGTAACACCCTGCGCCATTGCAACCAGGCTCAATCCCAAAGAAAGGATTAAGGTAGCTAATTTTTTCATACGCTAAGAGTTGGTTTGCGTTTGGTTGGTTATTGTTAATTAATGGTTGTGTAGCTTGTTGCGACACTTGGTCAGTTGCAAAATTATCGACAAAAAACGTCGCTGAACCGATTTGTAATAATTCGGTAGCGACATCAGAAAGATAATTGCGCAAATATCACGCAATTAAAATATTTTAATATACGAAAAAAGTAGTGGGTAAATAGGTTTGAAAAGTCCTATTTCCCGATTTTCTTGACCGCTTCTTCGAAGTCGTCGCGGTCTCCCAGGGCGGCATTTTTCACCGCAACCTTATAATTATAGATGGTGCTCAGGGAGTAGTCCAGCATGGTTGCGATGGCCTTGCTGTCGTCTACCCCCAGCTTGATGAGCGCGAAGATACGCTGCTCGGTGGTGAGGCGTCCGTCGGGCGCCACCTCACGGGCTTCCTCCTTCAGGAGCGCATTGAAGCGGGCCACGAAGTCCGGGTAGAGCGCCAGGAAGGTGGTGTCGAAGGTTTCGTAGAATTCGTCGCGGGCTTTTTCACTGCGGCCGCTGATGGAGAGTTCCTTCAGGAGTTGGTCGGCCTTGCCCTGCTTGAGCAGGTTACGGAAGCGGTTATCCTCGGCCCGGATCACGGAGACCTGGGCAGACAGGCCCTGCAGGAAGCTGAGGATGTATTTTTCCTTGACTTTGTCGGCCCGGGAAATCTGCTGGTTCAGGTCGTTGAGGGTGGCGTTGGCAAGAGCCAGCGAGGTGTTGCTCTCTTCCAGCTGAGCCCGCACCTTGGTGAGTTTGCGGGAGCGCACCACCAGGAAACGCAGCACCAGCGTAAGGATGAAGGTAAGGAAGGCCAGCAGGAACAGCCACACGCGGCGGCTCTCCGTAGCGCGAGACTGGCGGTCCTGGTAGGCGTCTTCCACCTGCATGAGGAAGCGGGAAATCTGCCAGGGACGCAGTTTGGCGTTGTAGGCCAGGGCATCCTCCTGCGCCAGACGCAGGTAGCGGAAGGAGCGGTCTACGTCTGTGGGAAGCACCAGCTGGGCCACCATGGTCAGGGAGGCGTAGTCCCGCACGGCGTTCACCACGTCGCATTCGGCCGACTTCACCAGCCACTTCATGCGCTCGGCCTGATTCCCCCGCCGTTCCTCCAGTTCCGACTGGAAGAAGGCATGGATGGCGTAGTCGCGGTCTTCGGGCCGATAAAAAGAGAGGAGCCGATGGCTCACGCTGTCGGCCGCCTCCAGGCGGTCCTCGTCGATGAGCTGGTCCCTGAGGAGCGCGCAGTAACGCGGAGACTCGGGCGGCAGCAGCTGCAGCAGCCGCACGCGGAAGGACGCTGCCGGCGGAATGGACAGGCGTTCCACCATACCGGAGTTGCCGGCCATGTCCTTGCTGAAGTCGTGCATGACCCAGAAGTATTCTGTCTTCATGGCATCCGACAGGGCGGCCGTATCAATCTTGCTGTAAAGAATCTGGCTGGCTTCCAGGTAGTTACCCGCTTTTGCGTAGAGATGGCCCAGTTCGATGGTGGCTTTGTCGTAGCGTTCGCTGTCGTTGAGCTGCAGGGCCAGCGCCTGGGCGTTCTTGAGGTAAACCTGGGTGGAGTCGAAATTGAAGGAGAAGTAATCCGACGCGGCAATCATCTCCAGTTCGTAGCGGCTGGCGGGATCGGCCGTGGCGGTAATGAGCCGGCGGTAGGCATTCAGCTGGTCGTTCTTCTTGGCCACGTAGAGGTCCTTGGTGGCCAGGAAGCCGTCCAGTTCGGCCAGCTGCTCCCGGATAATCCGGTCTGTGCGCTGGGGCGCAGTACAGGCGGCGGCCAGAAAGACCGTCAAGCACAATACCATATGCCTGTTACAGCGCATTATGCAAATATAGAAAAAGATTTAGAGACTGCGAACAGCCGCTTCTATTTCGGCTTCACGGCCTTCGGGGATAACCGGAGACAGGAAGGAAAGCATCTGGAGGGTACGGGCCTCGGCCTCAGGGATGCCGCGGGAGCGCATGTAGAAAAGTTCGTCCTCGTTCAGCTGGCCCACAGTGGCACCGTGGGAGCATTTGACATCATCGGCATAAATCTCCAGCTGCGGTTTCGTGTCCACCTTGGCGGTTTCCGTCAGCACGATGTTGTGGTTCTCCTGGAAGGCTTCGGTCTGCTGGGCGTCCGGCGCCACGACGATGGTTCCGGCGAAGTGGACATCGGCCTGCCCGCCGGCGATGCCGTTGATCAGCTGCGTGCTGTGGCAGTCCGGCGCGCGGTGGTGCATCAGGATGCGGATGTTTACCTTTTCGTCGGCCCGGCAAAGGTACAGACCCTTGATCTGCGCTTCGGCGCCCGGGCCCATCAGGTCCACGGTATAGGTGATGTCGCGGCTCTCCCCCGGCAGCACCACGAAGGACAGTTCCAGCTTTTCGCCGGCCTGCACCTGATACTCACCCTTGGGAGGAGCTATGTATTTTCCGTGACCCATATCAGAACTGGTCAAAGCCCTTGGTTTCGATGGCGTCGATGAGTTCGCGGCCGCCGGTCTTTACGATTCGGCCGGCTTTGAGCACGTGCACGAAGTCCGGCTGCACGTATTCCAGCAGCTTATGGTAGTGCGTGACGATGATGGCGCTCTTTTGAGGGCTGCGGAGGGCGTTTACACCATCGGCCACAATCTTGAGGGCGTCTACGTCCAGGCCGGAGTCTGTCTCGTCCAGGATGGAGAGCATCGGGTCCAGCAGGGCCATCTGGAAGATTTCGTTGCGCTTTTTCTCACCGCCGGAGAAGCCTACGTTCACTTCGCGCTTGGCGAATTCGGGCTTCATCTGCACGAAGGCCATCTTTTCCTTCATGAGTTTGAGGAAGTCGGAGGTCTTCATCTCCTCTTCCCCATTGGCTTTGCGCTTGGCGTTCACGGCGGCCTTCAGGAAGGCGGTGATGGTGACGCCGGGGATTTCGATGGGGTACTGGAAGCTCAGGAAAAGGCCGGCCCAGGCGCGCTCTTCAGGCGCCATGGCCAGCAGATCTTTGCCGCGGAAAAGGACGGTACCTTCCGTGACTTCATAACCGGGGCGGCCGGTGAGGACAGCGCCCAGTGTACTTTTGCCGGCGCCGTTCGGCCCCATCACGGCGTGGATTTCTCCCTCGCCGATGGAAAGGTCGATGCCTTTCAGGATTTCCTTGCCGCCTACGGTGGCGTGCAGGTTCTTGATTTCTAACAGCATATTACGCCTTGTTTTTGTACAGTTTCATCCAGGTAGAAAGCGACCAGAGGCCGTTGAACAGGTAGAGGCCGCTCACGATGGGCATAAAGACATTGCCCACGCTGATGTGCAGCACCAGCTGCGTCACGTTTACCAGCAGCCAGATAACCCAGCAATCCCACTTCTTCATGGCGCTCAGCAGCTGGGCCAGGAGGATGAGCACGGTGACTACCGTGTCCAGGTAAGGGTGAGGGTCGGCCGGGAAGAGGCGGTCCAGCGTCCAGCCCCAGAGGGAGGAAATCACGATGAGGGCAATGAGGACGTAGGCGCGCTCGGGCCAGGTGAGCATGCTCACCTTAAGGGAATTGGCATCCTGCGAACTGGCTTCCTGGGCACGGGGATGGGTCCAGCGATAGTGGCCCATGATATTGATAGCCAGGGAAATGGGCTGCAGCAGCAGGCTGGCATACAGGTTTCTGTTCCAGAAAAGGAAGAACAGGGCGGCCGTATACAGGTAGCCTACCCAGAAATTGTACTTGGAGTTACGACCGGCCAGGAACACACAACCCAAACCCAGGATACTGGAAATCAGGTCGATCAGCAGGACCGGGCGCCCGGCCAGTTCGAAAATGACGATATCTAACATAAATAATTAGCTTCGCTCAGAAGTTGATTATCCCACAGAGCCTTCGAGGGATACTTGTAACAGTTTTTGCGCCTCCACGGCAAACTCCATGGGAAGGCGGCTCAGGACTTCCCGTGCATAGCCGTTCACGATGAGGCCCACAGCGTCCTCCGGGCCGATACCACGCTGGTTGCAGTAGAACAGCTGGTCCTCGGAGATCTTGGAGGTGGTGGCTTCGTGCTCCACGGTGGCCGTGGGGTTCTGCGACTGGATGACGGGGAATGTATGGGCACCGCAGCGCGAGCCGATGAGGAGGCTGTCGCACTGGGAGAAGTTGCGGGCATTCTGGGCGTTCTTGCCCATGCGCACCAGGCCGCGGTAGCTGTTCTGGCTCACGCCGGCCGATATACCCTTGGAGACAATGCGGCTCTTGGTGCCGCGGCCCAGGTGAATCATCTTGGTGCCGGTGTCGGCCTGCTGATGATTGTTGGTCACGGCCACCGAGTAGAACTCGGAGCTGCTGTAGTCTCCTTTCAGGATGGTGGAGGGATATTTCCAGGTGATGGCGCTGCCGGTTTCCACCTGTGTCCAGGACAAATGCGAGCCTTCGCCCTTGCAGATGCCGCGCTTGGTCACAAGGTTCAGGATGCCACCCTTGCCGTCGGCGTCGCCGGGATACCAGTTCTGGACGGTGGAGTATTTTACATCGGCGTCTTTTTCCACGATGATTTCCACCACGGCGGCGTGCAGCTGCTGCTCGTCGCGCATGGGGGCGGTGCAGCCTTCCATGTAGCTCACGTAGGAGCCTTCATCGGCCACAATGAGCGTGCGCTCGAACTGGCCGGTGCCCTTGGCGTTGATGCGGAAGTAGCTGGACAGCTCCATGGGGCAGCGGACGCCCTTGGGGATGTAGCAGAAGGAACCGTCGGAGAAGACGGCCGAGTTGAGGGCGGCGAAGTAATTGTCGCTGGCGGGCACCACCGTGGCCAGGTACTTGCGCACCAGGTCGGGGTGTTCTTTCACGGCCTCGGAGAAGCTGCAGAAGATGATGCCTTTTTCTGCCAGGGTTTTGCGGAAGGTGGTGGTGACAGACACGGAGTCGAAGACGGCGTCTACGGCCACCACGCCGGCCAGCACGTCGCGCTCTTTCAGGGGAATGCCCAGCTTGTCGAAGGTTTCGGCCAGCTTCGGGTCAATCTCCTTGGGACGGTCCTTGTCTTTCTTGGGAGCGGCGAAGTAGATGATGTCCTGGTAGTTAATCTCGGGCATATCCAGGTGCGCCCAGTCCGGCTGCGGCATGGCCTGCCACTTCCGGAAGGCATCCAGACGGAACTCCAGCAGCCACTCGGGCTCTCCCTTACGGGCCGATATCATGCGTACAATATCCTCGTTCAGTCCCTTCGGGATGAACTCCTGCTCCACGTCGGTCACAAAGCCTTCCTTGTATTCACTGCTTGTGAAATCCTGTATAATCTTCTCACTATCGGACATAAGTTTACAAAGATAGCAGTTTTTTCCCGAATAGTTACTATCTTTGGCCGTTCAAGCTATATCGGCCACATGATTCGAAAACTTCACAAACTTCTTTTACTGGGCGGCATTTTGCTGTTTCCCTCGCTCGCCCAGGCACAGAAAATCGTTTTCACACCGCAGTGGACGGCACAGGCACAGTTCGCCGGCTACTATGTTGCCATGGAAAAGGGCTTCTTCAAAGAGGCCGGCGTGGAAGTGGTAATTGAACACCCTTCCGCCTCCCAGCCCGCCATGACCCGTATCCGCAACAACAAGAGCCAGGCAACCACCCTCATGCTGTGCCAGGCCATGGAGATTATCGACAACGGCATTCCGCTGGTGAACATTCTCCAAACCTCCATGAACAGCGCCATGGTCATCGTATCCCGCAAGATGGAAGACCCGCTGAAGCAGAAAGGCATCCGCGTGGGCGTGTGGAACGCCGGCTTTGACCAGCTGGCCCTGAGCATGGCCATCCAGGAGAACCTGGATTACCAGTGGATCCGCTTTGCCACCGGCATCAACCTGTTCCTGGCCGGTGCCATCGACGCCACCGTGGCCATGAGCTACAACGAATACTATCTCCTGAAACAGTCCGGCGTAGAACTCACGGACAAGAACGTCTACCGCTTCTGCGACCACGGTTACAACGTGCAGGAAGACGGCGTATACATGACCAAAGCCTACTACATGGCGCACAAGGACCAGGCGCAGCGCTTTGCGCAGGCCTGCCGCCGCGGCTGGGAGTGGGCGGCCGGGCATCCCGAGGAAACCCTGGAGATTGTGATGAAGTATGTCCGCCGCGCCGGCATCGAGACCAACGTCATCATGCAGAAACTCATGCTGGACGAGGTCCTGCGCCTCCAGCTGGACAAAGACTCCGGCGAGCGCGAGTTCCGCCTGCGCCCGGATATGGTGGAGCTCATGAACAGGCTCATGCTGGACAACCAGATGCTCCTGAACGAAGTGAAATACGAAGAAATTATTGCCCGCTAAGCCATGTTCAAGAAACTGCACGAATACATTCAGCGAAACTTTGCCACCCGCGTAGCCCTTTGGGTGGTGCTGTTTGCCACGCTGGTCTTCCTGGTGGTCATGAGTATCCTGTTCACGCAGTCCCGCCGGGCCGTACGCGTGGAAGCCATGCTCCGGGCCGAACAGGTACTGGACAACACCGTCCAGCGGGTGAATACCATCCTGGACCGCGTGGAAGTGGCCACCAACAACACGGACTGGCTCATCGGCCGCCATCTGGATGCCCCGGATTCCATGTATGTCTACAGCCGCCGCATCGTGGAGAACAACCCGTTCCTGGACGGCTGCTCCATTGCCTTTGAACCCTATTATTTCAAAGACCGCGGAAAGTATTTCTCGGCCTACAGTGGCTTCAATGGAGACAAGATTGAGACGAGACAGGAGGGAAGCGACCGCTACGAATACTTCACCATGGACTGGTACCAGCTGGTCAAACTGCTGGGCCATCCCTCCTGGACAGAACCGTACAGCGGTTTTTCGGAAGGACTGGACGACACCGAGATGATTGCCTCCTATTGCAAACCGCTCCGGGATAAGGACGGAACTTACATCGGCACCATCGCGGTCGACCTCTCCCTGGGCTGGTTGTCAGAGACCATCTCTTCGGTAAAACCTTATCCGCATTCCTACAGCATCATGACGGGTCTCGGCGGCACCTTCTTCGTGCACCCGGACTCCACCAAGCTGTTCTATCAGAGTATCTTCACCCAGACCATGATTGAGGACGACCCGGAGCTCTACGCCCTGGGCAAGGCCATGCAGCGCGGCGAGAGCGGCAACAAACGCATGATCGTAAGCGGGGAACCCTGCTATGTCTTCTACAAACCGCTGTCAGACACCGGCTGGAGCGCAGCCATCGTGTGCCCGGAGACCGACATCTTCGCAGGCCTCAACCACCTGCAGAAGGTCGTCTTCTTCCTCTTCCTCATCGGCATTGTGCTCATGCTCATCGTATGCACGCGCATCGTCTCGCGGGAAATGAAGCCGCTGAGCCAGCTCACCCACCAGATTGAGACCATCTCTTCCGGCCAGCTGGACCAGAAACTCCCCGACAACGGCCGTACGGACGAGCTGGGCCGGTTGTACCAGTCCTTCAACGGCATGCAGCAGTCCCTGATCAGCTACATCGAAGAGATGAAGCAGACCACCGCGGCCAAGGCCAGCATCGAAAACGAACTGAAGGTAGCCTCCGACATCCAGATGAGCATGGTGCCGCGTATCTTCCCGGCCTTCCCGAACCGCAAAGACATCGACCTTTATGCCACCATGTGCCCCGCCAAGGAAGTGGGCGGAGACCTGTACGACTACTTTGTCCAGGACGAAAAACTCTACTTCTGCGTGGGCGACGTGAGCGGCAAGGGTATTCCGGCCTCTCTGTTCATGGCCGTCACCCGCAACCTCTTCCGTATCTTCGCCCAGCAGGGCCACTCCCCGGAAAGCATCGCCACGGCCATCAACCAGTTCCTTTCCCAGGACAACAACCAGCTCATGTTTGTGACGATGTTCGTGGGCCAGATCGACCTCAAGACCGGCCGCATGGACTTCTGCAACTGCGGACACAACCCGCCCGTGCTGGTAGCACCCGGCGAAAAGGCCATCTTCCTCCCGGTAAAGTACACAAATCAGCCGCTGGGCATCCTGGAAGGCCTTTCCTTTAAGGGAGAAAGCCTGGACGACGTACGCGGCAAACTCTTCCTGCTGTACACGGACGGCCTGAATGAAGCCGAGAATCCGAAGCAGGAACAGTTCGGCGATGACGCTATCCTGCGGATGATGACCGAAGCCGGTGACCAGACCTCCGACGAAGTGATTCTGCGCCTGAAGCGTGCCGTGGAGGTTCACCGCGACGGCGCCGCCCCCAACGACGACCTCACCCTCGTGTGCCTGCGCCTGCTATAAGGCAGCGCGATACTTGCGGCAGAGGGAGTCAAGCGCGGGCTTGTTTTCCTCGCGGATGGGCTCGCTGGGCGGAGATTCCAGCTTGAGCGGATTCACCGGCGAGCCGTTCTTCCACACACGGAAATCCAGGTGCGGGCCGGTGGCCGTACCCGTCATTCCCACGTAGCCAATCACCTGGCCCTGCGACACGCGCTGCCCGGCCTTCACCGCCATGCGCGAAAGGTGCAGGTAGGCCGTGGTGTACACGGAATTATGCCGGATCTTAACCATATTGCCGGCGCCGCCTTTCCCCCAGCCCGCGCTGAGGACCGTACCGTCGCCGATGCTCATGACCGGCGTCCCGGTGGGCGCGGCGTAGTCAACGCCCGTATGCGCGCGCACCGTGCCGTGCACGGGGTGCAGCCGATGCAGGGAATAGCCGGAAGAAATGCGCGTAAACTTGAGCGGAGCCTTCAGGAAAGCCTTCCGCATGCTCTCGCCTTTCTCGTTCCAATAGGTATTGCCGCCGTCCCCCTGGTCGAAGTAGACCGCCGGGAGGCAGGTCTCGCCGCGAAGGAACTCGGCATACTCCACCTTCTCCACGCCGATAGATTCCCCTTCGCAGAAGCGTTCGCGGTAGATCAGGCGGAAGCGGTCCCCCTTCTGCAGGCCGAAGAAGTCCACCGTCCACGCGTAGATGTCGGAAATCTCGCTGATGAGGGCCGGCGTCGCCCCCGCGGCGGACATGTCGTTCCACAGGGACGTGGCGATGGTGACATCGGCCGACTTCTCCACCACCTCGACGGCCTTCTCGCGGGTCCAGGCCGCCAGGCTGTCGCGCAGCTGGAAGACGGTCTGCCGAACGCGGCTGTTGTCGTAGACGACGTATTTTAAGGCCGATGAGTCCCGATAGTAGGCCGAATAGGTATTCCCGGCGCGCAGCTTCCGCACGTCGAAGACCGAGTCGCAGACGTTTACGAGCCGATGCGCCTCCTGCGGCTGCACGCCCAGGCGCGTGAGCCAGCTCACGAAGTTGTCGCCGCTGGCGATGGTGCCGGACACCACCGTAAAGGAATCCGTGCAGAAACCCAGCGGATACACCGTGTCTTTCTGCACCGAAGCCTCCTCAACAACCTGGCTGCCACCGCGCTGAAAACAGGAAACCGCACAAAATGCAAGTATAATTAAAAGGCAATATCGTTTCATAGCATGCAAAGATACGAAAAAAGGACTGGCCGTGTGCGCTGAAAGAGGAATAACGAGAATCGTCAGCAAATCGGGGGCGTTGCCTCGAAATGCTGACGATTATGGTATTTGTATATGTTACAGGGCCAGGTCGGCGAGGACGATGGCGGTCATGGCCTCGACGATGACGGGGGTGCGGAGGGCGAAGCAGACGTCGTGGCGGCCGGGGATGCCGGACTTGGCGATGCTGGCGGTGGGTTTGAAGGCTACACGGAACACCAGCGGGTTGCCGTTGGTGATGCCGCCGTTCACGCCGCCGGCGTGATTGGTCACAGGGGGCTGGGGGTGTTTGTGACGGCCGCAGCAGTGGTGGTGTCCTTCTTCGTGCTCATGCTCACCATGGCAGTGGCACTCATGCCCTTCTTCGTGCTCTCCATGACAACCACATTCGTGACCCTCTTCGTGCTCATGATCGCCGTGGCAGCACTTGTGCTCGGGGAAGAGGTCGTTGTGCTCGGAGCCCTTCATGCGGGAGGCGGCGAAACCGTCGCCGAACTCGATGCCGCGAACGCCGGGGATGGAGAAGACCGCATGGGAAACCAGCGACTCAACGCTGTCCCAGAAAGGTTCACCAAGGCCGATGGGAAGCCCCTCCACCGTGCATGCTACGATTCCACCCAAGGAGTCGCCTTCGGCCTCGGCGGCTTTCAGGGCGTCGGGCCAGGCGTTGGCATCGGCCAGGCCGCCCACCTCCACGAGTTTGGCGTTGAACTTCGCGAAGTAGAGCATCTTCTTGGCGATGACGCCCGCTGCCACTACACCCAGGGTGATGCGGCCGCTGAAGTGGCCGCCGCCGCGGGGGTCGTTGAAGCCGCCGAACTTGAGGTTGGCGGTGAAGTCGGCGTGGCCCGGACGGGGATGCTCGCGGAAGCCCTCGTAGTCCTCGCTGCGGGTGTTCTCGTTGCGGAACAGGATGGTAAGCGGTGCACCGGTGGTATGGCCTTCATACACGCCGGAGACAATCTGCGGGAAGTCATCCTCCACGCGGGGCGTGGTGCCCAGGGCACCGGCCTTGCGCCGTGCCAGGTCCGTGGCGAAGTCTTCTTCGCTCAGCGGAACGCCCGGCAGTACGCCGTCTACAGTTACACCAATACGCGGTCCGTGGGACTCGCCGAAAATGCTGATTCTAAATCTATTTCCGAATGTGTTCATAATTTCTCAAACAACGTATTGAAATGCGGGAACGACTTGGCTACGCAGGCTTCGTCGTCAATGGTGATGGGGCTGTCGGCGCCCAGGGAAGCCACTTTCAGGGCCATGACCATGCGATGGTCGGCGTGGGAAGCGTAGGCACCGCCTTTGAGCAGGCGGCCCGTAGCCAGGCGCTGTGTAAGGCCCATGCCGGTGATGGTCATTTCGTCGTCGTCAATGACAACGGGAACGCCCATCTGCTCCAGCATCTGCTGGATGGCCGCTGCACGGTCTGTCTCCTTGTGACGCAGCCGCTGCACGCCCAGGATGTGGCTTTCGCCGGGGCAGAAGGCAGCGAGCACCGCGACCATCGGGAAGAGGTCCGGGCAGTTATTTAAATCGGCCTCAAAGGCGCTCAGGGGAGCGCGCTTAATGTGGATGCTGCCGGTGGGCTCGTCCAGCTGGGACATGCTGGCGCCGGCCTGCATGAGGATGTCCAGGATGGAGATGTCGGCCTGCAGACTGGTGGTGTCCAGGCCGCTCACCTCGACGTCGCCGAAGATGGCGCCTGCCGTGAGGAAGGGGGCGGCCGATGACCAGTCGGCCTCAATGGCGAAGTCGGCCGCATGGTAGCGCTGGCCGCCTTTGATATGGAAGTTGAGCCCGGTGCAGAGGTTCCAGTCCTGGGTCTCCATGAAGTCGTCGTCGCCTTCCATCTCGGAGCTCATGCGGATGCCGAATTTCTTCAGCACGTCCACCGTGATGAACAGGTAGGGGATGCTGCGCGGCTCGTGGACGTAGACGGTGGATTTGCCGTCTGTCAGGGGCAGGGCGGCCAGGAGGCCGGAGATGAGCTGGGAGCCTCCCTTGCCGGACAAGTCGGCCCGGCCGGGAATGAGCGGTCCGGCTACCTTCAGGGGAAGGTAACAATCGGCCTTTCTTTCTTCCTTGACGGTCTTGTTGCACTCCGGGTAGAGCCGCACGCCGTAGGCCGCCATGATGTCATGGGCGTCGGACAGGGGGCGGTCCAGGAGGGTTTTTTCGCCGGTGATGCGCACGCGGTCCGTGGAGAGCGTGGCCAGCAGCGGCACCAGGAAGCGGGTGAGAAAACCCGATTCGCCGGTGTGGATTTCTTCCAGTTTGAGGCAGCCGGGGGTGGCGCCGATGCCGGTGATGACAAGGCGGCTGCCATCGGCCTCAATATGCGCGCCCAGGGCCTTGCAGGCTGCGATGGCGCTTTCGTTGTCCCCGCAGGGGGAGTATCCGTCCAGGTGGGAGGTGCCGTCGGCGAGGGCGGCGGCGACGATGGCCCGCTGCGCGAAGCTCTTGGAGGAGGGCATGGGCAGCTCGGGGGAGGCCACGAAGCGGAAGCTGCCGTAAACGGCGGCCTGCATTTCTTCGGTGGTCCACTGCCCGGCGGCGGCGGCTTCCTCGCTGCTCACGCACGCGTAGGTATAAGGTGCGCCCCGTTTCAGGGCATCCAGGCGCGACTGCCGGCCTTCTTCGCCCATGCAGAAAGCGATGAGCGTGCCGGGCTCCACGGCTTCGTAGAGGCTAAGGACCGTGTCACAATCGGCCTTGGAAGTAGCCGTGGTCACGATTTTGACAACCTCGCCGCCGAAGCTGCGGGCGCGTTCCAGCAGGGACAGCAGGACCTCGCGGGAGGGCGTGCCGTCGAAGTTATGGTAGGAGCGGATGAGCACGGTGCCGTACTCGTTGCAGGCTTCGCGGATGCGCCGGCCCACCGCGGCGGGGGCTTCCATCTCCAGGTCTACGTACTTGGCGCCGGCCTGGATGGCGCGCTCGAGGATCTCCGGGGCCTGGGGCTCTTCGCTCAGGCGGCAGGTGGCCACCAGAGGCACGTCCGACTCGCTGAAGAGCGTGTCGATGTCCTCGTCCTCCAGGGCACAGCGGTCCAGACGAATCTCGGCCATCTCCAGCTGCCTCAGCAGGTCCTGAATCTCGGCGAGCTCTTTATTTTGTATCGAGGTGCAGATCATAGGGGTTCATTTCATGGAAAACGACCACGCCGGGGCGCACGGGAATCACGAACTTGACCGTGCCGCCGCCGAGGGCCTTCTTGTCTTTGGCCATCGCATCCAGCAGGTCCTCCAGCGGATAAGGGCACTGCGTAGGGAGGCCGACGTGCGCAAAATCCGCCGTCAGGCGCTCTGCGAGGCCTTTATCGGACAGGCCGATGGCTTCGCCCACCCGCGCGGCAAGGAGGATGCCCATGGCTACGGCTTCCCCGTGCGTGAGGTCATCGGCCCGCTTACGGGCCTCGTGCTCGATGGCATGGCCGAAGGTATGGCCGAGGTTGAGTTTTGCGCGCTCGCCCTGCTCGAAGGGGTCCCGCGCCACGATGTCTTCTTTGATTTTCGCTGCACGGCCGATGAGCGCCTGGCTATTTTGAGCGCCGATTGCCTCCTCGTACGCTTTTCCGTCGGCCAGGAGGAAGGTCTTGAGGAGTTCGGCCAGGCCGCTGCGCAGGGCGCGGAGCGGGAGGGTGCGGAGGACATCGGCACAGATGAAGGTATACTCCGGCATGCGGAACGCGCCCACCATATTCTTGTAGCCGTCCAGGTTGACGCCGGTTTTGCCGCCGATGGCTGCGTCTACCTGCGCGAGCAGCGTCGTGGGCAGGTTGGCGTAGCGGATGCCTCTCTTGTAGATGCTGGCGGCAAACCCGGCCATGTCGGTGGTGATGCCGCCGCCGATGGCCAGCACAAATGCGTTCCGGGAAGCGCCGTTTTCCAGCAGCCAACGCTCGATGCGGGCTACTGTTTCCAGCGTCTTGGTTTCCTCGGAGGTCTCCAGCGCGAGACGCGCTTTTCCCAGCGGCAGTTCGTCGGCCACCCATGCCACATTCTTGTCATAAACCACGTATACTTCGGGCTCATTGGCAAGAATAGCAGCGATGTCGGCGATATGGGATACTTCCTTCGTCATAGTTTACAAAGATAGTGGTTTATTTTTGCAGTTTCCGCTTTTTCGCTTAAATTTGCAGTCCGTCTTCTAAGACGCCCTGCCCGGATGGCGGAATTGGTAGACGCGCTGGACTCAAAATCCTGTGATAGCAATATCGTGCGGGTTCGATTCCCGCTCTGGGCACAAGAAAAGAATTCCCTCCCCTCTCCCGGGGAGGGATTTTTGATTCCTTCCGTGAGCCGCGAAGCTATTTTATATATGAAAGAATAAGGGCGGCCAACTGGTCTTCGGTGTGGCCGTCAGCGTTCAGGACAAGGTGATAGTTGCGGGCGTCGTAGCGGCTTACGCCGGCGTAGCGCTGGATGAAGTTCTCGCGCGCCTGGTCAATGCTCTTGATGAGGTCGAGGGCATCGGCCTCATTCAGGCCCTGCTTTTTGCATACCCTTTTCACGCGATGCGGGAGGGATGCGGTGATAAAGACATTGAGGATATTGGGGCAGTCCTTGAATACAAAGAAACCGGAGCGGCCGGCAACTACGCAGGAGCCCATGGAGGCGAACTCACGGAGCACTTCTACCTCGGCCCTATACAGCTTGTCCGAGGTGACCTGCACGCGGTGGTCCTGCGTGTAGCGGGGGTCCAGGCCCAGGGCGCTGGCCGACGGCATGGGGGTGACTTTGTTCATGAAATCGGCCAGCCAGTGCTTCTTCTTCCCTTTGAGTTTTTCAATCTCGGCGGCGCTGAGGCCAAACTGCTTCTGAAGCGACTCCAGCAGCATCTTATCACAATATGGGACCCCTAATTGATTGGCTAAGAGACGGCCAACCGTATGACCGCCGGAACCTACCTCACGGCTGATGGTAATGATAAAGGGCTCTTTGGTATTCATAGTTCGAAGTGTTATCCAGTACAAAGATATGAGTTTACGACGATAATTATTAACTTTGGCCCGTTTTTTACCCTAATTATTATGACCAAAAGAATTATTCTGATTGCTTTGGCGGCCCTGACACTGATTGCGACGGGTTGCAAGAAGAAAACTCAACCTATTGATGAGCCGGTAAAGGTAGAAGTTGAGCTTTCCATCACCGGCGCGCCCGAGGAGGCCGTGCTGGTTGGAGAAAAACTTACGCTCACCCTCAAGTGCAATACCGATAAAGTGGATCTGACTACTGCCGAATGGAGTTCAACGAACACTGAGATCGCAAAGGTGAATAACAGCGGCCATGTTCTCGCAGTGGGCATGGGCGTCTGCGAGATTTCTGCCGTGATTGGTGAGCATTCCGCCAGCGTCGCCATCAGCGTGAATGAACGCGATCCCAGCAAAGACCAGATGGGACACGTCGGTGAGGGCAAGACAACCAATGGGAGAGATAACAGCAGAATGCTGTTCCAGGTTGGAGATTCGGGTTATGCCGGAGAGATCTGGCATCAAGGTGGCGCTAATCTCCTGACGTACTACGAAAACGGTACGTTTAAAGCCAGCTGGAGTGGGCCCAATGATTTTCTGGTCGGTGTCGGATACTATTACGGTGAACAGGGCACGAGCCTGGATGGAAAGGAATATAACTGCTATTTCAAGCACGACAAGCTAGGCTCGGGCGGTGGTTATAACTACATCTGCGTTCATGGTTGGATGGTCAATCCTCTTATCGAATTCTTCATTATCGATGACTGGTATAATAAACCGTCGGCCGGTATTTTGGGACAAAGGAAAGGTGAGGTGACGGTCGATGGCGACACCTACGAGATATGGCAGAACACCCGGGTTAATCAGCCGTCCATTCTGGGGACGAAGACATTCCCTCAGTATTATTCCGTCCGTAAAAACCCGCGCCAAAGCGGCCGTATCCACGTCTCCACGCATTTTAACAATTGGGCGAGAGTAGGAATGACACTGGGTAAGCTCTACGACCTCAGATACTATGTAGAGGTTGGCGGCGGCAGCGGTTTACTCGACTGCACCTACCTGTTTATGAGTGACGGCCAGATCTAAAATCGGCCCTATCTAAAATGAAAAGCACCGCGGGTTTTGCCCGCGGTGCTTCTTTTTGCACTTGTTGTATTGATATTTAGACAATCTGGAGGGCACGGGCGGCCATGAGGGCCATGTAACCCATCAGAATGCTGATAATACCCATAATGATACCCACTTTGGCCATGTCTTTCTGCTGCACCAGGTTGGTGGCATAGGCAAGGGCATTCGGCGGGGTGGAGATAGGAAGGATCATGGCGCTGCTGGAAGCGATGGCCACACCGATCAGGATGGTGGTAGGACCGCCGATAGCCATGAGCTTGTCACCCATAGCCGTGCACACCACAACCAGGATAGGCATGAGGAGGGCAGCCGTAGCAGAGTGAGAGATCAGGTTGGACAGGCCGTAGCACAGCAGGCCGGAAAGGACCAGGATGAGGATCGGGGAGAAGTTGCCGAAAGGAATGGCGCGGATAATGAGGGCGGCCAGACCGGAGGCGTTCATGGCGTAACCGAGGGCGAAGCCGCCGGCTACCATCCAGATCACAGACCAGTTGATTTCCTCGAGGTCGTATTTGGTAATGATACCCCCCATGGCGAAGACCGCGAACGGAATCAGGGCCACGGTGTAGGTGTTGATACCCGTGAAGGTGTCCATCATCCACAGCAGGATGGTGATGATCATGGTCACAATCACCAGCGCCGTCTGACGGCCGCTCTTCATTTCACCGTCGATCTTGAGCTCGATGGTCTTCTGGCTGAAGGGGAAGAGTTTCTTGAGGATGAACCAGGCCACCAGGATGAGGATAATCACCAGCGGAACCATGAACAGCATCCACTGACCGAAGCCGATGCCGAGGTTCAGGCCCTCGGGGTCGTTCAGGTACTTCAGGGCGATGGTGTTGGGCGGCGTGCCGATGGGCGTACCCATGCCGCCGAGGTTGGCAGCCACCGGGATGCTCAGTGCCATGGCGATACGGCCCTTACCGGCCTCGGGGAGCTGCTTGAACACAGGCGTGAGGAAGGTAAGCATCATGGCCGTGGTAGCCGTGTTGCTGATGAACATGGAGAACAGGGCCGTTACCAGCATGAAGCCCAGCAGGATGTTCTCGCTCTTCTTGCCGAAGGGCGTGAGCAGCACGCGGGCCAGGTGGATATCCAGGCCGGCCTTGGTGGTGGCGATAGCCAGGATAAAGCCGCCGATAAAGAGCATCACCACGGGGTCGGCGAAGCTGGCCATGACCTGCTTGTAGCTCAGCAGCTGACCCACTTCAGAGGCATTGCACAGCCACTTGATACCGGAATCCGACGCAAACAGTAGCAGCAGCACAATGATGGACACCGAGGTGGACCAGGCAGGAACCAGCTCCATCACCCACATCAGGGTGGCGTAGACGAAGATGGCGATGATACGCTGCTGCACCTGGGTAAGTCCCTCGATGCCGAAGCTCTCGGTGGGAAGGAACCACAGCGCCAGGAAGACAGCGGCGACAAAGAGGAGGCCGATGGTTTTCTTTTTGAATACCGCGGGGTTGAAACGTTTGTCGTGACGCAGCTTGTGCATCTGCTCGACAAGGTTGAATCCTATAAAATTCTTAAACATATATCGGGACTCTTAAATGATTATCGGGTCTGAAAGTCGAAGCGAATATCCACGGGGACCTTCTCCAGTCCCAGGTTCATGATATCGGCCTGATAGGCCTCGCTGCGCTTGGAGTACTGGTTCTCGAACTCGGCGGCGAAGGCGCGGTTGCCGGTGGCCTGGGTTTCCAGCACCAGGGCGGTGAGATCGGCCAGGGCGCTCTCCATCTTCTTCACGTCCAGCGTGTACTTGCCGGAAGGATGACGCTCGAAGGCGCCGGCTTCCTGGAGGTAGTTGTAGATGATGACGTTGGCGCGGCCCAGGGCGGAACCCTCGCCGAAGCGCTCGGAACGCAGCAGGGACACGAAGAACGTGGTGAGGGCATCCTGCTTGGTGAACAGGTGGTGAATATCGAAGTGGTCCTGCAGCTTGCAGACGAGCTGCACGCCGGCCACATTGGCTTTCACTTCCTCGAAGGTCTGGGCGGTGGCGCCGAGGGCCTCTTCCACGCTGCCCTTACCGTTGACCGTCTCCTTCACACCCAGACCGTGGGCCACTTCACGCATGGCCACGTTCCAGTAGAAGGCGTCGGAGGAAAGGTGCTCGCGGTCTTCGGGCGAAAGCAGGATGTCGCCCGTGGGGCAGACGATGCTGTTGAACTTGGCGTAGATCACGTTGTCCAGCAGGATGGTGCGCGTGCCTTTGTCGTGCTGCACGGCCGGGTCGAAGGGCAGGTTCAGGGCGATGACCTTGATGCCGGCGTTGGCCTTACCCGCATAGTAGAGGGCGTCGCAGGCGAAGATGTTGGAGCCGGTACCCGGCTGGAAAGTCTTGTAGGCGGGGTCGCCGGGGAGGTCCTGCTGGAACTCGCCGATGCGGGAAACGTACTGCATGAGCTCGTTCGTATGGGCCTCCTTCTTCAGGAGGACGAAGGCTTCGTAGGAACGCTTGACGCCCATGAGCTGGTCGTCGGCCGCCTCATTAGGGCCGATGACAAGGTCCATCTTGCTGTCGTCCATCTCCAGCCAGGCGATGCCGCTCTCGTAGAAGTTGTCGCTCTGCAGGGCCTGGATCTTGGCCAGGAGGTATTTGCGTACGCTGGGCTTGATGGTGATGTCGGCCGCAGCCGTCAGGTAAGAGGAAATCCTCCCGATGTGCTCCTTATAGGCATCGTGGTACCAGACCGTCTGCAGGGAACCGTCTTCGGCGCGGCGGATGAGGGTGTAGGGGCTCATCTTGTCCGGGTTCTCCCAGGCCTCGAACTCCTCCACGGTCATATCGGAGGGATAGAATCCTACGCCGGGCAGGCGCTGGGTATAGCCTTCCACGAAGGACTCGCCGTTGGAGCGGTCCCAGGGGCCGTAGTTAATCTCGGCAAAAGTCTTCTGCACGGGGTCGGCGATGCTGTCCAGCAGCGCCTGCTTGTCGCCAAAGTACTGTTCCCAGTAGATGGCGTCCACCTCGTCGGCGGCGAAACGGTAGAGGTTCAGCACCTCTTTTCCGTTGTCAGTGATGCCGCCGAGATCCGGGGCCTTCACGGTGACCACGGCATAGTTGTCGACATCTCTGGTAAAAGGCGATTTCGGCGCGTTGTTGCAGGCCGAAACCGCCAGAAGGGCAAAAAATAAGAGTTTCTTTTCCATATTGCGCGCAAAAATAGAAAGAAGAAACCTTGGTTTATATTGATGAATAAGGTTTATTTCGATAGAATTATTAGATAATTTCGATAAATCGCCTTATCTTTGTGCTAAATTGATTTATTCACATGGAATTACGCCAATTGAAATACTTTGTCGAGGTAGGGCGTCTGAAAAGCTTTTCCCTGGCCTCCAAGTCCCTCTACATCACCCAGAGCACCATTTCCCAGCAGATTGGAAAGCTGGAAGAGGAGCTGGGCGTGGAACTGCTCACCCGTGACACCCGTCACGTGGCCCTGAGCGACTACGGCGAGGAGTTCTTCCCCCATGCCGTCAAGATCCTGGAGGAGGCGCAGGTGTGTACAGACAAAATCATGGACGTCAAGAACCTGCAAACGGGCACGCTGTCCGTGGGCGCCACCTATTCCTTCGGCCCGCTGCTCATGCAGACCATCCTGGATTTCCATCGGCTCTATCCCCATGTGAAACTCAACATCTTCAACACCTCCACGGCCACGCTGAAGCAGATGCTGCTGGACCACGAGCTGGACGTAGCCCTTACCTACAAGTCCCCCATGGACGATGACCGCATCGAGTCCTGCCTGCTGTTCCAGAACTCCCTCTGTCTCATCGGCCGGCGCGACGCCCTGAAAGACGCCAAGCACGTGGAAGTGCAGACGCTCAGCCGCTATCCCCTGGCCCTTCCCATCAAGGGCCTGCAGGCGCGCGACACCCTGGAGTCGGTGCTGTTCGCCAAAAACATAGACCTGGATATCCGGCTGGAACTGAACAGTATCCATGCCATCCTGGACCTGGTGAAATCCGGTTCCGTCTTCACCATCCTTTCCGGGGAGGTGGCACACGGAATCCCCGAACTCAGGGCCGTTCCCATCCACCATCCGGAAGGCAAGATGTACGGCTGTTACCACTCCATGAAAGGAACATACCGGAAGAAAGCCACAGAGACTTTCATCCGGATTCTCACGGAAAACAACTCCTTCCGAAGCGTTTTCAGATAATAAAAATGGTCCCGGCGATAAACCGGGACCGTTCGTTTTACATACGGGCTTTTTCGTCGGCACCTGCACCGGTACCGCGGTATTTGCTCTGCGCTTTGTTGAAGTTGTAGCGGATGGAGAACTTCACTCTCTGCGTATTCATCTTGTTGGTCTGGTTGATGGTGTGCGAGCCGAAGTCGGTGGTTACATCGAAGTGGGCTGTTCCCAGGATGTCACCGGCTTCCAGGCGCAGGATCAGGGATCCGTCCTTGAGCAGGGTCTTCTGCACGGCGGCATTGAGGTCGATATAAGGCTGCGTCAGATAGAGGTTCTGGGTGTAACCCCTGGTCTGGACGGTGCCGCCGAGCTCGAGCTGCCAGCCCTTCTTCAGCGTGAAGGTGTTGAACAGCTGGGCCATCCAGATGGGCTTGCCGTTGAACTTGGTCTCGCGGACACCGCTGGCTTCGCGCTCGTCCTTCACGTTGATGGTGAGCCACTGCGGCATAACGCCGAAGGTGTAGTTCAGGTTCCAGCAGCCAATGGTAGGGGTAATGTTCACCAGGGCCTGCAGGTTGCGGTAGGGCGTCTCAATGTTGCGGGGCTTCACCAGCACCACGCCTTCGTCGTTGTAAGGAGCGCTCCAGACCATGATGGCATCCTTGGTGCGGGAGTAGTTGGCCATGAAGGTCACGAAGTTCCAGGCAGCGGTGAGGCCGACATTCTGGATGATCTCCGGCTGCAGCTGGGCGTTACCGCTCTGCCAGATGTAGCGGCTGTTGTAGCGCACGGCATTGGAGAGGTTGGCATAGCTGGGACGGCGTGTCTTGACACTGTAGTTGAGCATCACCTGCACGGGGCCAAACGCATTGGCGTAGGAAACGGTAGGGAACCAGTTGTCGTACTTTCTGGTCAGGTTGATGGACGGGTTCAGGGCGTCTTCATAGGAGTAGCTCACGTGCTCGTAGCGCACGCCGGCGCTCATCTGGCCAACAGTGGGCAGGTAGAGGGCATAGTTGGCAAAAGCAGCCACATTGTCTTCCTTCACGGTAGCGGAAGAGGCGGAGATGTCCGTCACGTTTGCAATGTCAGTAGCGTAGTGATCCTTTCGGCGTGAAAAGGTTTCTTCGGTGCCGGCCTGGAACTGGCCCACCCAGATGGGGTAGGACAGCACGGCCTTAACGGCATACATGCGGTTGCTGTTGTCACTTGCGCTGGTTACAGTAGCGTCGTGGGTCATGTCGCTGATCTCATTGGCGACAGACTTCCGGGATTCGTCGCTGGCATAGTAATCCAGGTTCACATCGATTCCCAACTTACCGCCCACCAGGCCATTGTAATAGAGGTTGGCACCCAGGGTACCTGTAGGCTTGTCGCCAGGGGTATCAGTGGAATTGGTGGTGAGTTTATCGGCCTCCTCTCCGTCCACGAAAACGTGGTCCCTCACCACCATATCCATCTGATCCGAGAGTTGACGGCCCCATTCGATCTTGCCGCCCACAGAGTGGGAGTTAGAGATCTGCCAGTTGGCGCCGGCGCTTCCATGCAGCATGGAAGTCTGCTCCTCGACCAGCATGTAACCGTCGTTCAGAATAGTTTTATTTTTACCATAGGTGTTTTTGACAAGGTCGCTCTCCTGACGGCCGGAGCTGCGGGAGAAATTAACGCCGCCGAAGATGTCCACGCCACCTACACGGTAGTTGGCATTGAGTGCGGCTTTGGGGTCGTTCCCCGCTTTCCAGGTCAGGGACTGGGCGTCGGAAGCGTCGAAGTTGAAGCCGAAGCCTTCGCCCTGGCGCTTGATGGTGCGGATACGTACCACGGCACGCACGGTGGCGTCGTACTGGGGACCGGGGTTGGTGATGACCTCGATGTTCTGGATCTCGTTACTGGCCAGGCGGTTCAGTTCACTGATATCGGTCACTTTGCGGCCGTTGATGTACACCATGGGAGCACCCTTGCCGATGACTTCCAGGCCGTCCTGGCCCTTGATGACACCGGGGGTCTTGGCCAGCACATCGTTAGCCGTACCGGCATTCTCCAGCACGGAGCCGTGCACATTGGTCTGCAGGCCTTCCCCCGTTACCTTGGTCTTGGGCATGATGGCCGTCACGGCGGCGGTTTCCAGCATGGTGGCGTCGTCCACGAGGGTGATGACCATACCATCAATCGGGGTAATGTATTTGGTCTGGTAGCCCAGCATGGCCACCATCATGATTCCGTCATTCTCTTTGGTGCTGATATTGAAGATGCCGCTTTCGTCGGTGACGGCGCCGCAGACTACGGTAGAGTCGGCCCGGGAGAGCACAGCCACATTGGCATAGGCTACAGGTTCTCCTTTCTCATCTACCACTTTACCCTTCCAATCCTTCTTGGCAGAGGCAGTTAAGGCGGTCAACATCAATAAGGTAAGTAACACTATCTTTTTCATTGTCTGTGTGTATTAGTTTAATAGTACACCGCAAAGGTAAAACAATAATTTCTATTTCCAAAACTTTTTTTAAAAAATTTTGGATGAATTGAGAAATAGCGGTGAAAACGGACTACCGCACTATAAAGTCCACATAGACAGGGAAATGGTCGGAGGGATACCCTCCATACATCGTATTATCGCACGCGTACGTAAGGGGCGTCACCCCCTCCCCGCGGTAATACACAAAGTCGATGCGCTCGTCGGCCCCCGGCGTCTCCCACTGCCAGGCGTTGAAGGAGCCCTCGGGGCCGCTGCGTCTGTCGGCCGGCACGGCCAGGTACGCGTCCTTCCAATAAGTGCGGTGGACGGCGCTGCAGGCATCGGCCTCACACGCATTGAAGTCTCCGAGGAAGAAGGACGGGAGGCCCTGCGGGTTGTACTGCTGCTCCATGGCCGCGTAGATGTGCGCGTTTTCGGCGTGCTGCGCCTTGTTCAGCGGGGCGTGCGTCACCATCACGAAAAGCTGCTCCCCGCCCTTCTCCTGCAGCGTCAGGCAAAAGCCGCCGCGCGTGTAGCAGGCCTTCCAGGCGGGCACGGTGTCGTTGGGCTGGCGCCGCTCCGGCGGGTCCGACAGCCAGAAGAAATGCGGCTCGCCCACCAGCGTGAAGCGGTCCTTCTTCCATAGCAGCCCGTGCGCGCGGGTGCCCACGCCGTCGTCGGCGTAAGGGTCGAAAAAGTAGGAGTCATAGGCAAGTCCCTCCGAGGCCAGCATGGCGGGAAGGGAAGCTTGTTCATTCAGGCCGATTTCCTGGACGCCGCAAAGGTCCATGTCACAGGCGAGGAACGACTGCAGCAGCCGGGGCTCCCGCAGGGTCCAGTTATTGACATCACTCTTTGTATCCAGGTTCGCGAAACGCAGGTTGTACGAGCCCACCCTCAGGTGAGTCTCGCGCTGGCAGGCGCACAGCGTCACGGCCAGCAGGCAGGCAAAAACTAGCTTTTTCATGTGAGTACAAAGATAAACATTTATCGGCGCAATCCCTGCGCCGATAAACTCCTCACAAAATACTATTTATTAACCCTAAGAGAATTAGGGGAACGATGGCAAAGATACTTGACAAAAACAAAAAGGACACTACCCCGATGTCCATTCTTTTTAATGTATGTTCAATCTGCACGTCAGCAGGAAGGGGTCAGCAAGTTTTCCTGCGGAAAATAGTCATTAGTTGTGATGGGAAAGCCACCATTTTTTATTACCTTTGTACGATTTTTAAGAGCTCATATGCGGAACTTTCGTCTTTTTCTGCTTTGCGGCCTGTTGTGGTTAGTCAGTGCCGCCTGTAAACCTGTCAGAGATAACTATACAGTCATTATTTCTCTGGATGGAAACCGTTGGGATTATCCCACCTATTATAACACGGAATTCTTCGACTCCCTGGCCACCGTCGGGGTATCGGCCCGGATGGAACCTTCCTTCCCTGCCTCCACCTTCCCCAATCACTATACGCTGGCTACGGGCCTGGTCCCGGACCATCACGGCCTGGTCAATAACAGCTTCTGGGATCCCGAAACCGAGTACACCTACTCCATGGGAGATTCTCTGTGCCGTTACAACCCCCATTACTACGGCGGAGAACCCATCTGGATTACTGCACAGCGCCAGGGTGTGAAAACCGGCAACGTCTACTGGGTAGGCTCCGACATTGCCATCCAGGGCGGATATCCCACCTACTACCGCGTATGGGATGAAGAGCCGCACTGGAACTTCGACGAGCGCGTAGACGAAATTGTGCGCCTGATGAGCCTGCCGGAGGAGGAACGTCCCCGCCTGGTCATGGGCTACTTCGACGAGCCGGACCACAACGGTCATGTCTACGGTCCCTTCTCTCCCGAGACCCAGCAGATGGTGGAACAGATGGACAGCCTCATGAATGTCCTCTATCTGCGCCTGAAGGCCCTCCCTTACGGCGACAAGATCAACTTCATCGTCCTGTCGGACCACGGCATGGAGGATGTTTCCCCCGAACGTTTCATCGGCTGGTGGGATGTCATTCCCCGGGAATGGGTAGAGCGCGTGCTCGCCAACACCCCTACCAGCATCTTTGTAAAAGAAGGCTATGTAGACAGCCTCTACAACAAGCTTTCCCAGGTAGAGCACCTGAGCGTGTGGAAGCACGGCGAGGTGCCCGAGGAACTCAATTACGGCACGTCCGAGCGCCTGGGAGACCTCATCATCGCCCCGGACCTGGGCTGGCAGTTCGCCGAATCCGTCCCCTCCAAGAAGGGTGCGCACGGCTACAGCCCCAAGGAACCGGACATGATGGTCACCTTCCGCGCCATCGGCCCCGACTTCAAAGTCGGCTACGAAGCTCCCTTCACCGAAGGTGAGCAGTCGGCCTTCCACAATGTGGACATCTACCCCCTGCTGTGCGAACTGCTGGGAATCAAGCCCGCCCAGACGGACGGCAAACTGGAAAGAATACACAAAATACTCAAATAACCTATGGGAAAACATTTCACACTTCCTTATGACGGCGGTCTTATTGAGAAGAATCTCCCCGCCGACATCCTGCACACCTACGAGAAAATCTGGGCGCATATCTATCCGGAGTCACGTCCGGCTTCCTATGCCATCGCAGACATCATCGTAGACGCTATCAACGCCCATAAGGACGGTCTGTTCCGCCTGGGTCTCACCACGGGTTCCACCCCTACTTCCCTGTACAACGAACTGGCCCGTCGTTACGAGGCCGGTCAGGTGTCCTTCAAGAACGTAGAGGTTGTTTCCATCGACGAGTACTATCCTTCCTCCAAGAAGGAAGCCCAGAGCCGCAACAACCGCCTGCACAAGGCCCTGCTGGACCTGGTGGACATCAAAAAAGAAAACATTCACATTCCCGACGGTTCCGTCGCTCCGGAGCAGACCACCCAGTACTGCGCCGAATACGACAAGATTGCCCGCGGCATAGACCTCCTGGTGATCGGCATCGGCGAGCAGGGTCAGGTCGGCTTCAACGAGGCCGGGTCCAATGAGAAGACCCACACCCGCGTGGTGCGCCTCTCCTACGCTTCCCGCAAGCGCCAGGCCGGCAACTTCAACCACGACATCTCCGCCACCCCGGACAAGGCTATCACCGTTGGCATCAGCACCATGCTCAGCGCCAAGAAGATCATCCTCATGGCCTGGGGCGAGGACAAAGCACCTGCCGTGAAAGCCATCGTCGAGGGTCCCGAGACCGTAGACTGCCCGGCTTCCCTGCTGCAGGCCCACGAGAACATCTCCTTCTACGTGGACGAGACAGCTGCCAGCCTGCTCACCCGCAGCGAAGCCCCCTGGCTTGTCGGCCCCTGCGACTGGACGCCCAAGTTCGTGCGCAAGGCTGTGGTGTGGCTGTGCCAGGTAACCGGCAAGCCCATCCTCAAACTCTCCGAAAAAGACTACCTGAACAACGGCCTCAGCCAGCTGCTGGAGACCGTAGGTGCCTTCGATAAAATCAACATCGACGTCTTCAACGACCTGCAGCACACCATCACGGGCTGGCCGGGCGGCAAACCCAACGCCGACGACAGCACCCGTCCCGTAGCTGCCAAGCCGTTCCCGAAGACCGTCCTCATCTTCTCCCCGCACCCGGACGACGACGTAATCTCCATGGGCGGTACCTTCATCCGTCTGGCCAAGCAGGGCCACAATGTACACGTAGCCTACGAGACCTCCGGTAACGTGGCCGTGCACGACGATGTAGTGCTCCAGCACATGGACTGCGCCTTCCAGCTGGGCTTCGCCGACAAATTCGACGAGGTGAAGAAGATCATCGAAAGCAAGGTACCCGGCCAGCCCGAGCCCCGCGCTCTGCTGGAAATGAAGGGCGCCATCCGCCGCAGCGAAGCCCGCGGCGCCGTGCGCAGCTTCGGCCTCAACGACAACACCAACGTGCACTTCCTGAACCTGCCCTTCTACGAGAGCGGCGGCATCAAGAAGAATCCTCGTACGCAGGCCGATGTGGACATTATCAAGAACCTCATCAAGGAGCTCAAACCGCACATGATCTTCATGGCCGGTGACCTGGCCGACCCTCACGGCACCCACCGTGTGTGCACCGAGGCCGCCCTGGAAGCCATGGACCAGCTGAAGGAAGAGGGCAACAATCCCTGGATCGCCGAGACCCACGTGTGGCTGTATCGCGGCGCCTGGATGGAGTGGGAACTGGGCCGCGTAGACATGGCCGTTCCGCTGAGCCCGGAAGAGGTTGTGATGAAGCGTCACGCCATCTTCCGTCACCTTTCCCAGAAAGACATCGTTCCGTTCCCGGGCGAAGACCCGCGCGAGTTCTGGCAGCGCGCCGAAGAGCGCACCCAGAATACCGCCAAGCTCTACGATGAACTGGGCATGGCAGAATATCAGGCAATGGAAGTATTCTTAAAACTGTACTAATTATGAAAATCATCATCCGCGACAATGCCAAGGAAGGCTCCCTCTGGGCTGCACACTACATTGCACAGCGCATCAAGGAGAAGGCTGCCAAGACCGACAAGCCTTTTGTAATTGGTCTCTGCACGGGTTCTACGCCCATTGACACCTACGCTGAACTCATCCGTATGGTCAAGGCCGGCGAAGTTTCCTTCAAGAACGTGATCTCCTTCAATATGGACGAGTACGTAGGTCTGCCGGAGAGCCATCCGGAGAGCTACCACAGCTTCATGCACAAGTACCTGTTCGACCAGATTGACGAGAAACCGGAGAACATCCACATCCTCAACGGCAACGCCAAGGACATCGAGGCCGAGTGCGCCGCCTACGAGAAAGCCATTGTGGACGCAGGTGGTTTCGACCTCTTCCTGGGCGGTGTAGGTGAAGACGGCCACATTGCCTTCAATGAGCCCTTCTCTTCCCTGAGCAGCCGCACCCGCGTGGTCACCCTCACCCAGGACACCCGCGAGGTAAACGCCCGCTTCTTCGACAACGATCCCAACGCCGTTCCGGCCCAGGCCCTCACCGTGGGTGTAGCCACCGTGCTCAGCTCCAAGGAAGTGGTCATCCTGGCCTTCGGCTCCAAGAAAGCCCGCGCCATCAAGGACGCTGTAGAGGGGCCGATGTCCCACTACTGCACCCTCAGCGGTCTGCAGAACCACCCCGCCGGCACCATCGTCTGCGACGAGAACTCCATCAGCGAGGTCAAGGTGAGCAGCTACCGTTACTTCAAGGCCGTCGAAGCCGCCGAGAACAAATAGTTTTCGAAGGCTCCAGCCATAAAAAAAAAGAGTGACCCAGCCGGGCCACTCTTTTTCGTTGGTATTGATTCTTATTCTTCTTCCGTTTCCTGAGCCGCGTATTCGGCCAGCAGCTTGGACTGGACGTCGGCGGGCACCTGGACGTATTCGGCAAACTTCATGGAGAAGGTAGCGGAACCGCCGGTGAGGGAGCTCAGTACGGTAGAGTAGCGATAGAGTTCAGCGAGCGGAACGCGGGCGTGCAGCACGGTGAAGCCCTTTTCCATATCCTGGTTCATGATCATACCGCGGCGGGTGTTCAGGTCACTCATGCAAGGGCCCACATACTCGTTCGGGGTGATGATATCTACATTGTAGATAGGCTCCAGGATCTTCGGACCGGCATTGCGGAAAGCCTCCTTGAAGGCGTTACGGCCGGCGATGATGAAGGCAATTTCCTTGGAGTCTACCGGGTGCATCTTACCGTCGTAAACATAGACGCGGATGTCACGGGCATAGGAACCGGTGAGCGGGCCTTCTTCCATCTTGGACTTGATACCCTTGAGGATAGCCGGCATGAAGCTCAGGTCGATGGAACCACCCACAACGCAGTTGTAGAATTCCAGCTTGCCGCCCCACTCGAGGTCGGTGATATCCTGGCTCTTGAAGTTGAACACGGTATCCTTGCCGTCGATCTTGAAATTCTTGGGGGCTTCCTGGCCTTCTACGTAAGGGCAGACCAGCAGATGCACCTCACCGAACTGACCGGCGCCGCCGGACTGCTTCTTGTGACGGTACTGGGCCGTAGCGATCTTGGTGATGGTCTCGCGGTAAGGCACCTTGGGAGCGTAGAGCTCGATCTGGAGCTTGAACTCGTTGGTGACTCTCCACTTGACGTAGTTGATATGCTGCTCACCCATACCGGTGAGAATGGTCTGACGCAGTTCCTTGGAGTATTCCACGCCGATGGTGGGATCCTGGGCGGCAATCTTGTTGAGGGCGTCGCCTACCTTGGCTTCGTCGTTCTTGTCCACGGCCTTCACGGCGCAGCGGTACTTGGCGTCCGGGAATACCATGTGCTTGATAGCCTCCTGGCCGGGAGCGGCGAGGGTAACGTCGGTCTTACCGGCTTTCAGTTTCATGACGCAGCCAATGTCGCCGGCGCAGATCTGGGGCACTTTCTCCTTCTTGGAGCCGGCCACAGCGTAAATGGCGCTCAGGCGCTCGGTGTTACCGGTTTCGGGGTTCACCAGGTCTGCGCCTTCCTTGAGGGTACCGCTCATCACCTTGAAGTAGGAAACTTCACCCAGGTGCTGTTCCACGGTGGTCTTGAAGATGAACAGGGACACAGGGCCGTCCGGGTCGCACTTGACAGTGCCGCCGTCTACGGTGGGCTCTTCCTTGCCTTCCGGGGAAGGAACCACGTTCACCGTGAATTCCATCAGACGCTTGATGCCGATGTTCTCCTTCGCGGAGGTGCAGAACACAGGGATGGCGTCTCCCTTGAGGATACCGTCACGCAGACCGCCACGGATTTCGTCGGTGGTGAGTTCCATGGTCTCGAAGAACTTCTCCATGAGGGCGTCGGAGCCTTCAGCAGCCTTCTCCATGAGGGCGGAGCGGTATTCTTCGGCTTGGTCGGCGTAAGCAGCGGGGATATCCTGCTCTTCGTTATTCTTATTATAGTACTTCATGGTGATGATATCCACGAAGCCCTCGAGGCCGGGACCGGGGTTCACGGGGAACTGGCAGACGACGGCCTTCTTGCCGAACTCTTCGTTCACGGCATTGAGCACGCCCTCCCAGTTGGCCTTTTCGTGGTCCATCTGGTTCACGGCGATTACAATCGGAATATGGTAGTTGTCGGCGTAACGGGCATACAGGGAGGTACCTACCTCAATACCTGCGGTGCCGTTCATCACCATAATGGCAGCATCCACCACCTTGAAAGCCGACAGAGCGCCGCCCTGGAAATCGTCGGAGCCGGGGGCGTCGATGAAGTTGATCTTGCAACCGTTGATCTCACCATACAGCGGAGTGGCGTTGATGGACTTCTGGTTGATCTGCTCAAATTCGGAGCTGTCGGAAAGGGTGTTCTTATCTTCTACGGTACCTCTGCGGTCGATTACCTTACCCTCGAAGAGCATAGCTTCAGAGAGGGTGGTTTTACCGGAGCGCGGGGCACCGATAAGGACAATGTTGCGAATGCTTTTTGTAGTGTAAGTTTTCATGTGTATTATTAATTATTAGTCGTTCGGTTATGCGGAATACAAATATAGCGACTTTTCATTCAAAAGCAAGATTCCATCAAAAATATCTAACTTTGCAGCCGTTTTATGGCGAAAAAGAGAGAAATAGAGCGCATTTTCATGGACTGGTACCGTCCCATGTGCCTTTATGCCCTCCATTACCTGGGGGACGCCGACGCCGTGGAGGATGTCGTTCAGGAGGTCTTCATTTCGCTG